>VFQT010001516.1_pt1 | contig 27534 bp, 22 predicted proteins | sample 3512381 | NCBI WGS metagenome assembly VFQT01 (sample SAMN10412376, study PRJNA504923) | tailings metagenome | isolation source: Relicate 2 Philex TSF3 active mining site | place: Philippines: Tuba, Benguet | collected 2017-08-29
GGCAATATAGATCAGTCCGTCATCTGCCAGCCAACGGGCCATGCGCTGCATCGCAGAAACCGGCTCTCGCAAATGTTCCAGCACGTGGTTTGCCGTAATGAGCTCGAATGAGCCGTCTGGGAACGCAGCCTCCTGCCAGCCATGCTCATCGACATGAACGCCATGATGTCGGCGAGCATAGTCCGCGAATTTTCTGCCCGGCTCGAGGCCATGGGGGATGTGACCGATTGATGCCGCTGCGGCGAGGAACTCTCCTGATCCTGCTCCGATGTCGAGAACGCGGCTTCCAGGTTTAAGCAACGGGGCAAGCAAAGCGATCCGAATCCGCGCCTCGCGCTCGCTGCGCGCCAAGTGAAACCGCGGCGGGGCGTCGGATAATGCGAACTGGTAGTCCAAGCGGTATCCGTGCGCGTAGTAGTCGCGAAGCTCGTCCTCGCTAGGCATCGGATCCGTGCGCAATAGGCCGCAGACCTCGCAGACGACCGTTCTCAGTCGTTTGAGTCTGCGGTCTGTCTCGCAGATCAGGCGTGTTTGCGTGCTTCCGCAGAGATTGCAGAACGCGTCCGTTCCCTTGTAGGCGTACGGGACGAACGGTAGATGGTTCTGAAGAGAGGCGAGCAGCTTGTGCATCGTTTGTTCCCGATCGAAGAGTCGGGACGAGCGTAGAAATCCTGTCTGACGAGATCCTGATGAAGCTGCTTCTGATCGAAGATGTGGAACCTCTCGCAAGCTTGATGCAATCAGCACTGGAGTCCGCTGGCTTCCGCGTGGACACCGCCGTTTCTGTCGAGCAGGCCGACGCGCTCATCACGTCTGCACCTCCCGACGTCATCGTTCTTGACCTCGGGCTCCCTGACGGAGACGGTCTTGATTTTTTGAGGCAGCTCCGATCCGGAGGAACGGGTATTCCTGTCCTCGTCGTTACTGCCCGAGGTGGTCTCAACGATCGGATTGATGGCCTCGACGGCGGTGCCGACGACTACATGGTCAAACCGGCCGCTCCGGCGGAGATCGCCGCGCGCTGCCGGGCACTGTTGCGCCGTCCGGGCGGGCTGCTCGGTCTTAAACTCATTCTGGGCAACTTGTGCCTTGAGACCGCCACTCGCACTGTTACCGTCAATCAAAGCCCGGTCGCGATCGCGCGACGTGAAATTGACGTGCTGGAGGTTCTGCTGCGTAGATCGGGCCAGACAGTACCGCGCGAAGCCATCGAGGACGCGGTCTACCGGATGGACGAGGCGCCCGGTCCGAATGCGCTCGAAGCATCAATTTCGCGGCTCCGGCGGCAGTTGTCGGATTCGGCGGCCAACGTGGAAATTCACACTGTGCGCGGCGTCGGCTACCTCATCGATGAGAGACTGCCGTGAAGGGCCGATCTCTCGTAACGACGCTAGTGGTCCGCCTCGTGTTGGTCGGAACCCTTCTGACCATCGCGAACGCCGGAATGATCGTGGCCTATTACGCGTCAGATCCGGAGGAGCTGAGACGCGAGAAATTCGATAAGCAGATTGACCGCATCGCGAAGGCGCTCATCACGACCGCTTCCGGTCGCTTGGAGTTTGCTCCGGATGCGGAACTGATGCGCGTTTTCAAGGCACATCCCGATGCTTATGCATTCCGTATCATGGCGAGAGAAACAGTTGTCGGCGAGGCCAATTCGGCACTCCTGCCCGATGATCGCTCGAGTGGTGTGGACGGGCCGGATGCCTGGCTGTCGACGCTCGAGATCGAAGGTCGGGCAGTCGCAGTGGGCTCACGGCTCGTCGAGCGAAACGGAGAGAAAATCCGCGTCACGTTTGCAGCTTCCGGTGATCCGTCGAACCTGTTCCGTTTCGTCTACTACGATGAACTTTTCGTCCACATCGTCATCTCACTGCTTCCGTTCGTGGCGGTTCTGCTAATTTTCATCGTGCTCACGGTGCGTCGTTCTCTGCATCCGCTCGTGCATGCAGCTGCGGTTGCGCGCACCGCCGGTCCCGCAATCACGATGAAGCCTCTCCCCACGGAGGGGCTTCCAAGTGAAGTGCTCGCACTGGTCGAGGCGACAAACGATGCACTGCATCGCCTGCAACTGGCCCTCGAAGCGGAGAGAGCATTCACGGCCGAGGCAGCGCATGCGTTGCGTACCCCGCTCTCTGTCCTTTCGGCGCGCATCGAGGCCTTGCCGGCGATGGTTGATCTTTCACCCGTCAAGTCGGACATCCGAGCGTTGAGTCGCCTGACCAATCAGTTGCTCTCGGCAACCCAGGCAGACACTCTGGTAGTCGACGCGGAGCAGCACTGCGATCTTTCCGACCTCGCGGCAAAGATCGTGGCGGGGTTGGCACCCATTGCGATTCGCGAGGGGCGGACGATCGCGCTCGAGGCAGCGTCGGGCGTCACCGTCCGCGGTGATACTGACGCACTGGCTCATGCGCTCCGCAATCTTGTCGAGAACGCTTTCAGGTTCTCGCCGCGTGGGACCGAAGTCCTCGTCACCGTCTCAGAAGACGGGATCCTGTCCGTGCTCGACCGCGGCCCAGGCATCCCTGAAGCCGACAAGCCACTTCTGACGCGTCGCTTCTGGCGTCGGTCGGCAGCCGGACTGGCGGGAACCGGATTGGGGCTCTCGATCGTGCAGAGGATTGCCGAAGCGCACCGGTCTCAACTCCAGATCCTCGACCGGCCTGGCGGCGGAGCGATATTCAAACTCGGCCTCCACACTATCGGGCGCGAGAGCACCCCTTCTGGGGCGACAAGAGGCTGACAAAGCGAGAGCGGTCACGCCCTGACTCGCTGCTGCAGGAAAAAATAGCGTTGGGCTGCTTCAAAACTGATGCAGGTCCTTCGCGTTGTACGTCAACGCTTTGGCCGACACGCTTTGGCTGACGCAACGCAGAGAAGCCGACATCAACCAAGGACAAGATCAGTTCAGAGATTGGCATTACAGCAACGTCGTAATGCCTGGGTCAGAAAACATCAGCGCTCAGAAAAAAGTGTGCCTTGAGAATGCGGGCCGTTCAATCAACGATGCGATGATCCGAAATCCACTGTCGACCGCCTGACAAGAAGGGCCGTAAACAGTCGCATGCAGACGCTGACGATGAGACACATGTTCCGTCCGCAGGCTGACGGGAAATCCGTAGCATCGAACGCCCATTGCCCAAGCCCGCACAAGAGCATAGCCTCGGGGAACTCAAGGCTGGCTGGGGAATGTCAGTCAAAGTCGACGGTGGTTGGGACAGCGATACGAGGAGATACTGGAACATGCGCACAGTGCAGCAGATGCTGGAAGAAGCCCACGCTGCCGTTCCCAAGATCACACCCGAAGAGGCAAAGGGACTAGTCGGCCGGCCAGATGTCGTATTCCTCGATGTCAGGGAGCCCAATGAGGTCGCGACGTCCGGAAAGGTGCCTGGTGCGCTCGCCATTCCGCGTGGCCTCGTCGAGTTTCGAGCCGACCCCGCTTCACCGCTGCACGATGCTGCATTCGATAGGGCTAAGACGGTGGTTGCCTACTGTGCCTCGGGCGGCCGCTCCGCGCTGGTTTTGAAGACGCTCAAGGATATGGGCTACGAGAACGTCCGTAATCTCGGCGGTTTCAAGGGTTGGGTAGACGCGGGCGGCGCAATCGAGAAGGCCTGAGCGCGTCGGTGTCTAATTTCCGATTGCGTCAAGTCGGCGCTCTTCCCGAATAAGGGAAGTGCCCGACACTGTGCCGTCGCCGCTCGAGCCTACTTGCGTCAGCGGGGAGGTTCGAGCTGGTTTGGCTTACCGTTATGGATCTACGGTGGCACCTGCGTCTCTGGGGAGAGAAGCTGCCGTCACGGTACATTCATTTTGGCCAGATGACGCTACCAACCGGCACTTCCCCTCAGCTTTCGGCAGCGGAAATTGTGATAGGCTGCCCCCTATCATGGTCGCATGGCGAGACGGCACTAGTCGGTCCGCCGATGCTGCGGTGCAGCACACGATTCGAAAGGGGCGCACCGATCTCATGCAGACGTGCGAGATCATCATCAGCATTAAGCCGGAGCACGCCCGCCACATCATGGCAGGGCGGAAGACCGTCGAGCTGCGCCGCTGCTTCCCCGAGGGCCTCGCTCCCGGCGGGCTGATGCTGATCCATGCCTCGAGCCCCGAGCAGGCGCTAGTTGGAGCTGCACGCATCGAGAATGCGAGGCGCATGACGCCGGCCGGCTCGTGGCGTTCTTTCAAGAAGGACGAAGGTTTCGGAGTGGTCCTCGGCCGGGCGGTGCGCTTCGATGAGCCCATCCCGGTGAGCGAGTTGAAGGAGCGATTTAGCTTCTCTCCGCCGCAATCCTACCGCGTAAGCACCCGGCGAAGACCGCAGGGTCGAGCGCTCAGGCGGCCTGAGCGTTGGCGCGCTGTGTCTTCCGGTCCCAGGGTAGCAGGTCTGTAACCTTGCTTGCCGGGTGGTCGGCGATGCGGGCGAGTACGTCGGCGAGCCAGGCGCGGGCGTCGTCGAGGAAGCGCGTGAACGCGCGCCATCGCTTCAGCGAGTAGTCGATCGCCTTGGCCGTATCGTTCTTCGATGAGAGCTTCTTGCGCTGCTCGCGCAGCCACGTTTCGAGTGCATCGAGCAGCGTCGGGCGTCCAGGGTTGGCCGTGGCGACCTATGGTCAGCCAACGGATACGACCGCGAATGCGGAGCTTGAGCAGGTAGCTCACGGCATCCGTCTTCTGACGACGGATGCAGAAGCCCTTGATGTCGGTGTCCCAGATCGTCGTCTCTGGCGTGATCGCATTCACGGTGGCGAGGCCGATCTTCTTGCGGAAAGTTCTGGAAGTGGTCGCTAGCTTTCGATGGGAATTGGTCGCTTGGACAATCCTAGCAACCAATTAGCGACCACTCCATTGAACACCAAACGTTGAAATTGCAGGAAACTGATGCAATTAAACGTTATATTTCAATTATGATGAGGGCCATCAAAACCAACCGGGGGTGTGGTTATTAGATTGTGGATCTAGAGGTCCCCCGTTCGATCCGGGGAGGCGGTACCAACGAAAGCCCCCGGATCTCAAAGAAGGCTCGTCGCTGAATGCGGTAGCGGGGTCGCTGACCGACGCGATGTTTCCTTTTTACGCTCGTCGAATCGGGCGTTCTGATTGCCGCCATCCGTCTCTCTGACCGGAACCGCCGCGTCCCCCCGCCGTTACAAATTGCGCCGCTTGACCAGCGTGCCGCACTCACTCCCGGCGGATCGGGACGGCTGTGCGCCTCGATCGTTTCCAACCCCACGCGGTCCTCCCCGTGACACGAGCCCGTCGGCATCAGCGACATCACTTTCGAGGCCTGCGTAGGATCCGCACGAGTAGCGGTTCACGGATCCGCTGAACCGCCCGAGACAGGCCTTGTCGCAAGGCTTCGAGGTGCCGGAATGAGGGAACGGCACTGCCTAATCGTGGAACCCTGCCCCAGATGCCGGCGTTTTCCAGCTGCGATCTCGTGCGACGGAAAATGCTCGCACAAACCAGAAAGGGCAGAAAAATGGCAAACATCATACTTTGGCTGCTAGGTGTCCCCATTTCCGTCCTATTGATCCTCAATCTTGCCGGCATGCTTTGAGTCGGCGGCGGTTCGCATGCGAACGCACATCGCTCGAATAGCGGTTGAGGAGGGTCGCACATGGGCAAAGTTCGCCCATGTGCGGGGACGGCCGGCGTGCAGTTGCGATTTGAATAGCAGGCGCGCCGGTGTTTTTGCCATGCGGGCAATCATGTAAAGCGTCCTTGTTCCCCTGGAGGAACCCATGTCCAAAATTGCACGCTTGCCGCGCGATGCGGCAAAATTCAATCCGGCTTCAGTTTACGGCTCACCCCTTGAAATCGTCGACGAGCTTCTAATGACCCGCGGCGAGAAGTTGGCCACGCTGGAACGCTGGCGTGCCGACATCCTGCTGCAGTTGAGCGCTTCGGACGACGGCATGCGGACGCATCGCCAATCCGGTGTTTTGAGCCGCACTCTCCAGAAAATCGACGCGGCCCTTGAAGCCCTGAGCATCCGGATTCCCGCCTGAGCGTGATCGAAAGCGAAGGTGCAGGCTCGGTCGAAGGGTCGGGTCGCACCGTCGCATCCAGCCAACCGTTGGCGAGCTCCGAACGGGGTCAAGGCATACCGCACCAGTCATGCCGGCCCATGCCAGCCACACTTTTCGTCGCAGCGATCCGCCCTCTCCACGCTCACGATGTGGGCGGCACGTGCCCGGCTTTGCGAGCCTGCCGAACAAGTCGGTAGATACGGCGTAGCCGCCGCACATCCCGCGCCGAGTAACAAAGACAGCAGCAACACGGAAACGGTCTGATCTGAAGCTTTCGTGCGCGCAGCATGAAACACGAACGCCGTCACGGCGCAAAAAGTTCGCGCCCCAATCCCGATCGCATATGCCCTCGCACCGCAGGTCGCGCCCGTTGGCTATACCCGGGCGCCCCCGCGTCGGCGGAGCGTCCTTGCCGACAATGCGGCACACTGCCCGGCGATCCGGCAGAAAGGGCCCCCATGTCGCGCTTGACTTGCAACGCCCGGATATCGCTCATAGCGCCTTGGCTCGCCTGTCGGCAGGCGCGCCACCAACGCTGAAGGAGGCCAACGTGCTCCCCACCGGGGATCATGAGAAGAACCGCGTTCTGGAGGTCGAAGATCTCACCATCCGCTTCGATGGTACGGACGCCAATCTCGTCGACGGTGTGTCCTTCCAGCTGGGCCGCGGGGAAACTCTTTGCCTCGTTGGAGAGTCGGGATGCGGCAAGAGCATAACCGCGCTGGCGATCATGGGGCTTCTGGCAAGCCCTCCCGCGCGCGTGCCGCAAGGTCGCGCCGTGCTCGACGGGGCGGATCTGCTCGCAATGGACCGCCGCGCGCTGGCTGACCTACGCGGGAACCGCCTCGCGATGATCTTCCAGGAGCCGATGACCTCGCTCAACCCCGCCTTCCGTATCGGCGATCAGATCGCCGAGAGCGTCATTCGCCACAAGGGCACATCGCCTGCCGAGGCACGCCGGAGCGCACTCGAAATGTTGCGGAAGGTGCGCATCCCGGGCGCCGAGAAGCGCCTCGACGCCTACCCGCATCAGCTGTCGGGCGGCATGCGCCAGCGCGTCATGATCGCCATGGCGCTCGTCAATGCCCCGGATCTACTGATCGCCGACGAACCGACCACCGCGCTCGACGTCACCATCCAAGCCCAGATCCTGGCCCTGATTGCGGAACTCCAGCGTGATGCCGGCATGGCGATGATCCTGGTAACGCACGACCTCGGCGTGGTGGCGGAGACGGCCGACAATGTGGCGGTCATGTACGCGGGACGTTTCGTGGAGACCGGGCCGGTGGCCGCCATCTTCGACGATCCCCAACATCCCTACACGATCGGCCTGATGGGCTCGCTCCCCTCTCTCGGCAAGAGAGAGGGGCGTCTCGCGACCATCGCCGGTTCCGTGCCACCGCCACAGCGATTTCCGGCGGGCTGCCGCTTCTCGACCCGCTGCCCGTTCGCCGATGCCCGCTGCCGCACGCAAGTGCCGCCATTGACTGCAGTGGGCGACGGGGCGCACCGCGTCGCCTGCTTCAAGGCGCCGCTCGAGGTGCATGCCGGAGGGCAGGTGGCATGAGCAGTCCCGACATCCCGCATGGCGACCCTATTCTCGTCGTCCGTGATCTGGTGAAGCATTTCGGAGGTGAGCGGCAGTTTCCATTCGGCCGCGCGCCTCTGGTTCGCGCCGTCGACGGTGTCTCCATCGACATCCAGCGTGGCGAGACGTTCGCCATCGTCGGTGAATCCGGCTGCGGGAAGTCGACGCTGGCCCGTCTCATCCTGCGCCTGATCACGCCCGACCGGGGCAGCGTCGTATTCGACGGGACGGACGTCACCGCAAGCGATCCCGAAAGCGTGCGCCGGCTGCGCCGCGACATGCAGATGATCTTTCAAGACCCGTTTTCGTCCCTCAATCCCCGCATGACGGTCGGGGCGCTGGTCGCCGAGCCCCTGCGCGTGCACGGCCTCGCGGACGGCAAGGACATCGCCGTGGAGGTCGCCCGCATCCTGCGCATGGTCGGGCTACCTGCGGAGCACGCACAACGCTATCCGCACGAGTTCTCGGGCGGCCAGCGCCAGCGGATCGGTATCGCACGCGCACTGGCCACCCGACCACGTCTCGTCATCGGCGATGAACCGGTATCGGCCCTCGACGTCTCGATCCGGGCGCAGGTCATCAATCTTCTGGAAGATCTGAAGACCGAGCTGTCGTTGACACTGATCCTCGTCTCGCATGATCTCGCGGTGGTCCGGCACACGTCGGATCGTATCGCCGTCATGTATCTGGGCGAAATCGTCGAGCTTGGCCGTTGCGACGCGTTGTTCGAAGCCCCGGCACATCCCTACACCCGCTCGCTGCTCGCAGCCGTTCCCATACCCGTTCCCAAGGCGCGCGGACAGCGCCCGCTTCTCCAAGGCGACCCGCCAAGCCCGACCGCGCCACCCCCAGGTTGCCGCTTTCACACACGTTGCCCGCACGCCATCGAGCGGTGCCGATCGGAAAAGCCCGCACTGCGCGACGTCGGCAACGGGCATCGCGCCGCCTGCCATCTGGCGGAAAGCTTGCGCCACGCGGACGGCCATGGCACCGGCGACGTCGGCTCGCCCGCCAAACGCCGTCGTCTCGCGCTCTTCGCCGAAGCCCAGTTTGCGGCCGCGGCGAGAACCAAGACCTGAGAACCCGTAAGGAGGACACGACGATGCGACTGAACTGGACACCGCTGAGGGCACTCGCCGCGCTGCTGGCATTGGGCGCGACCGCGCTTCCCGTGGCCGCTGCCGATCTGCGCATCGGCCTGCAGGAGGATCCCGACATCCTCGACCCTCACGAGGCCCGCACGTTCGTCGGCCGGATCGTCTTCAATGCGCTCTGCGACAAGCTCGTCGATTCCAACGAGAAACTCGAGATCGTCCCCCAGCTCGCGACGAGCTGGACGTACTCCGACGACGGCAAGTCGATCACCATGAAGTTGCGTTCAGGCGTCACCTTCCACGACGGCACGCCCTTCGATGCCGCGGCGGTGAAGGCCAACATCGAGCGCGCCAAGACATCGAAGACGAGCCGCCGTAAGAGCGAGCTGAAGTCCGTTACCGCCGTGGAGGTCGTCGATCCCACGACCGTCGTCTTCAAGCTCTCCGCACCCGACGCAACGCTGCTTGCGCAGCTCTCCGATCGCGCGGGCATGATGCTGTCTCCGAAGACCTTCGACAAACCGGTCGGCCCCAATCCCGTGTGCTCCGGGCCCTACAAGTTCGTCGAGCGCGTACAGAACGATCGCATCGTGCTCGAGCGATTTGCCAACTACTGGGACAAGGGCCGCTACCATTTCGACAAGGTCACCTACCGCATCATCCCCGATACGACCGTGAGGCTTGCCAACCTCCGCTCCGGTCAACTCGATATGATCGAGCGCCTCGCCGCCAGCGACGTGAAGTCCGCGAAGGCTGATGCGGCGTTGAAAGTGCACACGGTCGTAGGCCTCGGCTATCAAGGCATCACGATCAACAACAACAACGGTCCCCGCGCCAACACGCCTCTGGCCAAAGATAAGCGCGTGCGCCAGGCCCTCTCGCTCGCCATCGATCGCGAAGCCCTGACACAGGTCGTTTTCGAGGGCCTGTTCGTCCCGGGAATCCAGCCGTTCCCGCCAGCGAGCCCCTACCACGACACCAGCTACAAGCCCCCCAAGCGTGACGTCGCCAAGGCGAAGGCTCTGCTGAAGGAGGCCGGGGTCGATCGTCTCGCCTTCGAGATGCAGGTCGCCAATTCCACGGTCGAACAGCAGCTGGCACAGGTGATCCAGGCGATGGCGGCCGAGGCAGGCTTCGACATCTCCATCAAGTCGACCGAGTTCGCCTCGATGCTGAAAGCACAAAGTGCCGGCGACTATCAGGCGACGCGGGTGGGCTGGTCGGGCCGCATCGATCCCGACGGCAACATCCATCAGTTCGTGACGACCGGCGGCGGCATCAACGATACGAAGTTCTCCAACGCCACGGTCGACACGGAGCTGAACGCCGCACGCCAAGTCTATGACTCCGCCAAGCGCAAGGCGCACTATGCTGCCGCCATGGCGGTTCTGCGGGAGGAGATGCCGATCGTTTACCTCTATCACCCCGCGTGGATCTGGGCGTTGAGCAGCCGTCTGGACGGCTTCGTGCCCAATCCAGACGGACTGATCCGTCTCACCGACATGAAGCTTAAGTAACCGATTTGGCGCGCTCCGCCGCACGCGTGCGACGGGGCGCGCCGCCGAACGAGGAGAACGCCAGGGCATGTGGCCGTTGATCGTCAAGCGCATCGGCGTCGCCGTTCCGACGCTTCTGCTGGTGATGCTCTTCGTGTTCGTTCTGCAGCGCCTGCTGCCGGGCGATCCGCTGCTCGTGATGGCGGGCGAGGAACGGGATCCGGAGGTACTGGCCGAACTTCGCGTCTATTACGGCTTCGACCAGCCGTTGCCCGTCCAGTTCCTCGCATGGCTGCGGGCGGTCCTCTCGGGCAATTTCGGGGTTTCGCTGAGAACAGGCGAGCCGGTACTGAATCTCATCGCGCAGACGTTGCCCGTGACGATTCAGATCGCAATCGCTTCGCTCGTCATCGCATTGCTGATCGGCATACCCATGGGCGTTCTCTCCGCGGTGCGTAAAGGCACCTGGATCGACTATGTCGCCAGCACGATCTCGCTGTCCGGCCTATCGATCCCGAATTTCTGGCTCGGCATCATCATGATCCTGTTCATCTCGGTGAACCTGCGCTGGTTGCCGGCCTCCGGCTTCGTCTCGGTCTTCGAGAGCCCGCTCGGCGCGCTTCAGACGACGATCATGCCGGCCTTCGTCCTAGGGTCCGGCCTCGCCGCCACCCTGATGCGCCACACCCGCTCCGCCATGCTCGAGGTGCTGCGGCTCGACTACATCCGCACGGCGCGGGCCAAGGGATTGCTCGAACCCTCCGTGATCCTGCGCCATGCGCTCCGCAACGCACTGGTTCCCATCGTCACGCTGGCCACGCTGCTGTTCGGCCAACTTCTCGCCGGCGCCGTGTTGACCGAGCAGGTTTTCACGATCCCCGGCTTCGGCAAGCTGATCGTCGACGCCGTCTTCAACCGTGACTACGGCGTGGTGCAGGGTGTCGTCCTGTGCACGGCGATCTCCTTCATTCTGATGAACCTGATCGCCGACGTGCTCTACATCCTGATCAATCCGAGGCTCCGCACGGCATGACGACCACTCCGGACAGCGCGGCCATCGCCGAGCAGGAGGCCATCGCCCCCTCGCGCAACCGTGCACTGGCGAAGTTCCTGCGCAACCGCAGTGCCGTCGCGGGCGCCGTAATCGTCGGCGTATTCATCCTGCTCGCCCTCGCCGCCCCGCTGATCGCCCCATACGATCCCAGCAAGACGAACTTCCTGTTGCTGCGCAAACCGCCCTCCCTTCAGCATTGGCTCGGCACTGACGAGATCGGTCGAGACATCCTATCGCGACTGATGCATGGCGGCATCGCGTCACTCTATGCAGGGGTCGTCTCCGTCATCATCGCGCTGTCGGTCGGTCTCCCGATCGGTTTGGCAGCCGGCTGGTTCGGCGGCTGGACCGATGCCATCGTCGGACGCGCCACCGACGCGCTGCTGGCCATTCCGTTCCTCATCCTGGCGATCGCACTTGCCGCCGCACTCGGGCCGTCCCTGACGAACGCGATGGTCGCAATCGGATTGTCGCAGGTCCCGATATTCGTTCGACTGACGCGCGGGCAGGTGCTGGCGATCAAGGGCGAGGACTTCGTGGAAGGCGCGCGCGCCGTCGGCGTGAAGGATCTGGCAATTCTGGTTCGTCACGTCACCCCCAATATCACCGCACCGCTCCTGGTGCAGGCGACGCTGACCGTGGCGACCGCCATCATCGCCGAGGCGAGCCTGTCCTTCCTGGGGCTGGGCCAGCAGCCGCCCGCCCCGTCGTGGGGCTCCATGCTCAACACCGCCAAGAACTTTCTCGAACAGGCGCCGTGGATGTCGCTGTCCCCGGGAATTGCCATTTTCCTCGTCGTGTTAGGCTTCAACCTCCTCGGCGATGGCCTGCGCGACGCCCTAGACCCGCGAGAGTTGTAGGCATCCCGGACGCTAATAACGCTGGCATCCGACGCAAGGCGGACTTGCGCGGCCGCGCACCACACTTGCCACTTTGCTGCGCCGCACACATGATCACCGGATGGTCGACAAACCGCTCAAGATCGTCGTCATCGACGCCAACAGGATCCGCGCTTCGGTGATCGAGGAGGGCCTGCGCGAGGCCGGCATCGACCATGTGATCGTCATCGGCGACATGGCAGAGGTGCTGCGACGCATCGTGGACGTCGATCCCGACGTGGTCTTCATCGACCTGGAGAACCCCAACCGCGATCAGCTCGAATACATGCTGCAGGTATCGCGCGCCGTGAAGCGCCCGGTCGCCATGTTCGTGGACCGCACGGATCAGGCCGCCACCGAGGCCGCCATCGACGCGGGCGTGTCGGCCTACATCGTCGACGGGCTGCGCAAGGAGCGCGTGAAGTCGATCCTCGACATGGCCGTCAGCCGTTTCAACGCCTTCGACCGCATGCGGCAGGAGCTGGAAGCCGCCCGCAACGAACTGGCGGAACGCAAGGTCATCGACAAGGCCAAGGCCATCCTCATGCGCACGCGCGGTATGAGCGAGCCGGAAGCCTATGCACTTTTGCGCCGCACGGCGATGAATCAGGCCCGCCGCATCGCGCATGTCGCCGAGAGCCTGGTCCTCGCGGCTGGTCTGCTGGACAAGGGGGAGAAGTCATGAGCCGCCCACACGCGGAGATCCGCGCCGGGTTCATTCCACTTCTCGATGCGGCGCCGCTGATCGTCGCGCGCGAATTGGGCTTCGCCACCCGAGAGGGGCTCGACCTCACGTTGAGCCGCGAGACGTCCTGGGCCACCATTCGCGATCGCCTGACGGTCGGCCATCTCGACGTCGCTCACGCGCTTGCCCCGCTGCCGATCGCTGCCAACCTTGGTCTCGGCCCCCTGCCCGGAGCCCTCGTCGTCCCCATGGCTTTCGGTTGCGGGGCCAACGCGGTCACGGTCTCGCATGGTCTGTGGTCCGCCATGGCCGCCGCCGGTGCCGAATCCGATTTCGATGCCGCCCGCGCCCTCAGATCCCTCGCACCGGTCGTCCGTGCACGCCAGACGCGCGGCGAACCGCCACTCGTCTTCGGCATCGTGCATCAACACTCCGCACATCGCTATCAGCTCGCCTATTGGCTGGCGGCCGGGCACATCGTCCCCGGGCGCGACGTCGAGTTCGTCGTCCTGCCGCCCTCCTTGATGCCGGATGCACTGGCCAACGGCGGCATCGACGGCTTTTGCGCCGGCGAACCGTGGGGAAGCCTCGCGGCGGCCGAGCGTTCCGGCGTCATGGTCACGACCAACTCGCACATCTGGCGGTCGAGCCCCGAGAAGGTGCTGGCGGCTCGCGACACATGGCTGAGCGCCGATCCGGACAAGACGGATGCCCTCATTCGGGCGCTGTATCGGGCCAGCGCATGGTGCGACGCACCTGAGAACCGCGCGATCCTGGCCGACCTTCTGGCCCAGCCGGAGTACGTCGGTGTCCGCGCGGATGTTCTACGGCCGAGTTGTCATCGCCGGCTGACCTCCGCCGACGGCACGATGCGCGACGTGCCGTCGTTGCTCAACTTCGCAAGCGGCGCGGCTTCGTTTCCCTGGACGAGTCATGCGCTCTGGTTCTTGTCGCAGATGGCTCGCTGGGGCGAAGTCGATCTGACGGAAGAAAACCTGCAGACCGCCCGTCGCACGTACCGTCCCGACATCTACCGCCGCGCCCTCACTCCGCTCGGTATCGTCTTGCCGAGCGCCAACGCCAAGGTCGAAGGCGCCCTCCGCGCGGAGACGGGCGTGGGCAGCCCGAGCGGTCGACTGAGTCTCGGGGCCGACGGCTTCTTCGACGACATGATCTTCGACCCGGATCATGTCGCCTCCTACGTCGAAGCGCTTCAAACGCGCGACGCGAGACAGCCGATGTGAGCGCTGGCGCCCAGCGCGGCGGCTCGGGCCGCCCGGATGCCCCTCGCTACCAGCGCATCGGCTTGCTGGAGGCGTGATCGATCACGGCGTGCATCCAGACTCCGGTCAGCAGCACCACGCCGTACAGCGCTTGCAGCGGCGACAGGAGGCACAGCGACAACTTCTCGCCATGAGATCGGATGAACATCGCAGCCATGCAGGCGTGAAGTGCCCAGACCAGAAGCCAGAGTGCCAGAAGCCCCTTCATATCGCCCACCACTGCCGTCCAGGTGAGCAAGCCCAGAAGCATCACACCAGCCAACGGAATGAGATAAAGCTCGCCGGCACTCGAGATGGTCATCCACCACCGCAGCGCGCGATTTCGGATGCCCTTCGAATCCTCCCGGAAACGGGAGCCGACCTGCATAGACCCGCGCAACCAGCGGTATCTCTGGCTGAGCAGCGTCCGCACGCTTTCCGGGGCGCGTGTCAGCGAGATGGCGCGCGGCTCGTAGACGATCTTGTGACCGAGCGCGCAGATCATCACCGATAGATCGAAGTCTTCGGCGAACGTATGCTGCGAGAACGGCCCGGCACATTCCCCGGTACATTCCGACGTGCCTGAGCCCCCGTCGCGGAAGTAGACCCGGGACACCTCTTCCAGAGCCGTCCGCCGGAAGAGGCCGAGCGGCCCCGGCACGATGAGCACGCATCCGCTTTCGGACTGCGCCATGCGCGCGCTGCCATTGGTGACGAGATATTCGAGCGCCTGCAGCCGTGTCACGAGATTGACCTGATTGCGCACTTGCACTTGCCCACTGACGGCCGCGACCTCCGGCCGCCCGAAATGCGGCACCATGAGCTGCAGGACATCGCTGCGCGCATAGCTGTCCGCATCGACGCATAAGACCAATGCGCCCCTGGCATGCGCGATGCCGGCGTTCAGGGCTTTCCATTTCCCCGTGTTCGGCTGCGTGAGGACATGAACGGGCACGCTCGTCGTCGACGCCGCAAAGCCCCGCGCCTTGATCAGGGTGTCGTCCGTGGAACCATCGTCCACGACGACGATCTCGAACCGCGGGTAATCGAGGGCGATCAACGCCCGCATCGTCTCCTCGATCGCGCGCCCCTCGTTGAACGCCGGCACGATTACGGAAACCATCGGTGCCGTCGCAGGATCTACCCGTTCGACGCCGCCTGTGACTGCCCCGCGCGAAAGGCCCATTCCCGCCTTCAGTGCGACGGCGACCTCCTTCGCCAGCAGCAGCATGACGAGACTGGCACCGATGCGCGACACCGTGATGAAGGCCTCGCTCGGATCGCGCACGGTCAGCGCATCGAGAGACGCGCTGAACGTAATGATTTCGGCAAACAGCAGCCAATAGAGGCCGACGATCACGGCCATCAGCACGAGATAGACGATGCGCTCCGTCCAGTTCTCGGTGTCGGTTTGCGGCGTGTGCGCGGTGGGTAATGCCTGGATACTCGTCATGCGGGAGGTACCTTGTTTGCTGGAGGCCGACACGTCGGCTCAGAGGGAAATCGGGCGCTCTATCGCGATGGGCCGCCTATCCGTCGCGCGCTTGGTCTCGACCGTGTCCCCTCGCGTCTCCACGGCAGCACCCGGTACATCGGTCTTGAAGCCCAACGCCTGGACAACGCGCGTGCTGACGACGTCGAGTGCGGGCGGCGCCCAACGCAGCGAGCCGCGCGGGGACGTGCCCTTCAACGCCATCCGCACCAACATCTCTTCGGGCAGTTCCAGGCCGAACACGGCCGTGACCCGCTTGGGATCGAATCCGTTGTCGTCGATCCGCACGAGGCGGGCGCGCACCAGACGGCGCGACTCCCGGTCATCCACGACGACGTCGAACGATTGCCCCTCGGCGGCGTCGCGCTCCAGCGCGGCGATCTCGTCGCGCACCATGTCGATGCGCATCAGGAAGCCTTCGCGAGACGCCACCACGAGCAGGGGCAAAGAGCCGTTGAGCGTGGTGGTCACCGTGTTGCGATAGAGAACCCGACCGCCGATGGGCGATTTCACCTGCATTTGCGCGACCGCGGCCGCAATCTCGTTGTCGAGTTCTTCGATGCGGGCACTGGCAGCCGCGATCTCGTGATTGCGGCGGGCAATGGCGGCACTGCGATTGCCGTCGAGCGCCGGACCCAACGATGCGACCGTGGCCTCGGCAAGAGCCCGCTGCACGTCGATGGTCTCCGTTTCCGCCGTGAGCTTGTCGATCTCGTGTTCGAGCAACTCCCGCGTCCCCGCGTGGCCGTCATCGAGCGTCGCAATGGCCTGCCGCGTGCTCGCAACCGCCTGCTGCGTGCTGTTGAGACGCTGCCGTGCAGCGGTTGCGGCAACCGTCACCTGGTCCAATTGCGTGACCGTCGCATACCCCCGCTCGCGCAAGTCCTTGATGCGCTCGTAGGCGCGCTCCGCCATCTCCCGCTCCGTCCGGCCCGCCGTCAGAGCCTGCTCCAGCTGCGGCAGACGCGCGACGAGTTCGCCGCGCGCGCGCGCCCAGGCCGCATGTCCGGCAAACAATTGCTGGCGCGCCGAAAACCTCTGTCGATCGAGATCGGCGAGTTTCTGCTGAAGCTGCGCGAGCCGCTGCTCTGCCGCCTGCAGCTTGACGAAATCGTCGGCGGACAGCGGCAGTGCACTCGACTGCAATGCACTGCGGCTGGCAACCAGTTCCTGTCGTTTGGCGCGCAAACCGGCAATACGATGCTCGAGCGCCTCCGACGCGAAGCGCGCGACGACCTGACCGGCGGAGATCACGTCGCCTTTCGCGAGAAAGGCCAAGCTTGCATCCGAGCGGGCCGGCACGGTGAAGAGACCACTGCTCTCCACCACACCGCTGCGTTCGCGGCCGGAAAAACTCAAGACCGTGGCCAGCAGCAAGACAGGCGCGAGCAGGACACAGGCGAGGCGCGTCAGAAAACCCGCCCGCTGCGCCAGAACGGCGAGACTAGCGGACTGCCGGAAGGAGCCGTCGGTGGATGAAGGCACGGCCGTCCGCCGCGCCTTGAGACTGGCGTGACCGTAGAAAATGCAGAATGCCACATAGGCGACGACGAGACAGCCGACGAGATTCTGAGCGAGCGTGGGGCTGTTGAACATGACGGGGTCTACCCTTCTTGCTGGAAAGCGACGGAAACGAAGCCTCAACTCATGGTTGCTGCACGCGAAAAGTCGCAGGGCCAGCTGGACGATCCAAGCAGCAACCTCAACGTGCAGTTAAGATGATATGCCCCAAATCGATACAGTCGCGTTAATTCCGAACGGCCAAGACGATTGGAATTCGTGAATACTTTTAACCTTTCACGCCTTTCTGGACGCGGAACCGGATGATGGGGAGAACATTCACTCCACCGAAAAACAATTTAAAGTTGTGCGAATTGGATTAGCCAGGGCATCCTCGCGCCGTCATCGCTCGCCATCGCCAGCATGCGCCCGCAGCTCTCACGCACCGCCGGCACCACAGCGGCGAACAGCATGGGCTCCCTTCTCCATGACCGCGTCGTGCGCCGCACGGCGCCCGGCCGTGTTAACGTGGAACGGGTCGACTGGAGATGGCGGACCGGGGGCAGGCGCTGTGACACGCGACGATAGCTGGATCGATCGGTTCCCGCAGTTGGCGGCATTGCCCGCCGAACCGCGGCACAAACTCCGCGCGCAGGCCCGCATCGTGGACCTGCCGTCGGGCGCGCGCGTTTTCGGTCCCGGCCATCCCCCGCAGAGCTTCCTGCTGCTTCTCTCCGGCAGCGTGCGGGTTCAGCAGACATCGGAGAACGGCCGCGAAATCGTCCTCTATCGGGTGGCGCCGGGTGAAAGCTGCACGCTCACGACCGCCTGCCTCGTCGGCCACGAAGCTTATCAGGCCGAAGGTATCGCCGAGACGCAGGTGCGCGCTGTGGCGATCCCGCGCGGATTATTCGACGAGTTGCTGGCGAGCTCCCGCACATTCCGCGATTTCGTGTTCGAGGCCTTCGGGCGGCGCGTTACCGAGTTGTTGCGCCTGATCGAGGACGTAGCTTTCGCGCGCCTCGATGTCCGGCTCGCCGAGCGGCTTCTCCAGCTGGCCGCCGCGGCAGACCACATCGACGCGACGCATCAGCAGCTCGCCAACGAGCTGGGCAGCGCACGCGAGGTGATCAGCCGCCAACTCAACGACATGCAGCGCCGCGGCTGGGTCCGGGTCACGCGCGGCGCCGTGGAAATCGTCGATCGTGCCGCACTCGAGAGGCTGGCGCGGGAGGGATGAGCCCCCACGCGCCCATCGCCGTCAGGCCGGCTCCGCGTCGCGCTTCGCCATCATCTCCTTGTAGACCGGACGTGCGTGACAGGCGGCGAGCCATTTCTTCACGTGCGGCGCGGCTTCGAACAGCTCGGGCGCCGCCATCGCGTACCGCACGCACTCCGCCACGTTGATATCGGCCACCGTGAAGCGTCCCCCCACAAGGTACCCGGTCTCCGCAAGCGCGGCGTCGAGCACGGCGAACACCCCCCGGAGTGCGCCGACGGCGGCGTCGGCAACCTTCGGTTCGCGCTCGGCAGCCGGCTTCGACACGCGGTGATACAGTACTTGGATCGAGTGCGGCTCAAGCTCCGTGACGGACCATACCGTCCACATCGCCATCTGCCCGTCTTCCGCGACATTGGCGGGGGCGAGCGGGCCACCATGCTTCTTGGCCAGATAAAGATTGATCGCCAGCGACTCGTGCAGCACGAGGCCATCGTCGTCGATCGAGGGGATGTGCCCGTTCGGGTTTATCTTCAGGAACTCCGGCGACCTCGTGTTGAGGGGGGCATCGGCCGCCAGCGGATCCGCAAGCCTGTTCGCCTGGATGACGGGCACCATCTTGAAGGGAATGCCGAGTTCGCCGGCGAGCCAGATGTTGCGCGTGGCGCGCGAGCGATAGATTCCATATATCGTGAGCATCGTGGAGTGTCCCTGGTTGTGCCCCGGGCGGCCCGCTTCACGCGGGATGCCTCGCGCGGGCGGACGCATAGCATCACGCCGCAAGGGGCGCTGGCAAGGCGCGGCTGCCGCGTCCAACCTTCCGGAACGAACTTAGAGGGAGCAGTGCTTTGACCGAAAAACCACCGAGCCGGCAGGTCCGGGGCTTCGATCGCACGCAAACGTGGATCTTCGATCTCGACAACACGCTTTATCCCGCCGAGTGCAACCTGTTCGCGCAAGTCGATCAGCGCATGGCCGAGTTCATCGCCAAGTATCTCGGCGTACCGTTCGCTTACGCGAAGCATCTGCAGAAATCCTATTATCGCCAGTTCGGAACCACGCTCGCCGGCATGATGCAGGTCCATCGCATGGACCCGACCGCGTTCCTGGACTATGTGCACGACATCGACCTGACGCCCATTCCCGAAAGTCCGGAGTTGCGTGCGGCCATCGATTCGTTGCCCGGCCGCAAGCTGATCTTCACGGCGGGCTCCCATGGCCACGCCGAGCGTGTCGCGGGCAAGCTCGGCATCCTCGATCTCTTCGAGGACATCATCGACATCGTGGACAGCTCCTTCATCCCCAAGGAGAAGGCGGAAGCCTACCATCGCCTGCTCGCCTCGCACGATGTCGATCCTGCCCAATCCGCCATGTTCGAGGACATGCCGCACAATCTCGAGCCGGCCCACATGCTGGGGATGACCACGGTGCTCGTGCATTCGAGCTACATCGACCATCCCATCCAGCTCAAGATCCGCCAGTGGACCGAGCCGCCCGACCACGTCCACCACATGACCGAAAACCTGACGCGCTTCCTCGGCGAGACGACGCGGACCAAGGAGCGCGGCTGATGCGCATTCACAGCATCGAGGCGATCGCCATCGACATTCCGCTGTCGCGCAACTTCGGCGGCAGCACCTATGCCGTTCTCAAGCGCTCGACGGTCGTCACGCGGCTCAGAACCGAGGGAGGTCTCGTCAGCGAAGTCTACAACGGCGACAATCGCGAGCATGGCACGCACATCGTGCGCATCATCGAGGAGGAACTGGCGCCGCTCGTGAAAGGCCTCAGCATCTTCGAATACGAACGCGCCTGGGCGCGCCTGTTCGCACTGACGCACCCCAATCGTGACCGCAAGACGCTGCTCGAGGCTATCGCCTGCATCGATTGCGCCATCTGGGACGTCATCGGCAAGGCGACGGGGCGCAGCGTGCGCGAGCTTTTGGGCGGCTATCGCGATGAAGTGCCCATCATCTCCATCGGCGGCTACTACGCGGAGGGCAAGACACTCGCCGACATCGGCCGTGAGATGGAAATGTATCGCGACGCGGGCATGGCCGGCTGCAAGTTCAAGGTCGGGGGCCTGAGCCCGGAGGAAGACGCCCTGCGGGTCGAGGCCGCCCGGAAAGCTGCCGGCCCGGACTTCGTGCTGGCTGTCGATGCCAATCGTGGCTGGTCGGCGGCCGACGCCATCCGCTTCGCCCGCCTCATCGAGCCTCTGGAGATCCGCTGGTTCGAGGAGCCCTGCCACTGGCACGACGACGCCGCGCGAATGGCCGATGTTCGCCGCGCGACCCGCATTCCCATCAACGCAGGCCAGTGCGAGATCACATTACAGGGCGTGCGCCGGCTGATCGAGGCGGGCGCGGTGGATCTCATCAACTACGACGTGTCCGAGGGCGGCGGCATCACGGATTGGCGTCGCGCCGCAGCGTTGTGCGCGGTTCACGATGTTTCGATGGCTCATCACGAGGAATCGCAGGTAGCACAGCACCTGATCGCCGCCGTACCCCACGGGACCTATGTCGAGTGCTTTGCCGATCCCGAGCGAGATCCGGTCTGGCAGCACATGTGGACGAACCGCCCGCCGGTCCGAAACGGCATGCTGAAGGTGACAGACGGGCCAGGCCTTGGCCTCACGCTCGATCACGACATGATAGAGCGCCATCGCGTCTCGTGAGGACCACGCGCAAGGCAGCGCCGATGAGACGTCTGCACCGGATGGTGCCCGTCGAGTGCTCGCCCGAGGCGATCACAATGTCATGCGTCTTGGCACTGTACCGCGAAGCGGTGCGAGGTCGGGAATGGTGCTGTCGGTGAGGATTGAACTCACGACCTCTCCCTTACCAAGGGAGTGCTCTACCACTGAGCTACGACAGCCCGTCCGATGACGGCGAACACGACGCCTTTGGTCCTGTCGGCAACCGGAGAGTGAAATCAGAGACTTCACTCGCCTCACCCGACAATGGAAGCTTCCGTGAAGCGTGCATCGTCACTCGCGGCGTACCCTTTAGCCGTCTCGGGCCAAACATGCAACAGCCACGAGTAGACATTGCCACGCCTTGGTCGAAGATAAATCTCACCGTGACGGCCGCCTCCCCGGCGAGTCAATCCTACAATTCGTTGTCGCGCGCACCAGCACCAAATCCGACGGACCGCGTCCGCATGCCGCCGCACACCGGTTCCGGTCGAGGCTGACGCACGACTCGCGATGCAGCGCGCCAAATAGGCCATGATTTCTTCTATCGCCTTATCCACATCTGTATCCACAGCAGTACATATCGCACGCCCAGCGGATCTTGCGGTTCCATCTCGGGCCAGCGGTGTCCGGTTACGCAAATAACGGCGTGAACGGCCTTGGTGAAATCCGCAAGGCAACAGGCCCGATCCCGCAGTATTCGTCACTCCCGACGGCAAGCGATGCGACCAGTCAAGAAATCCCGATGAATCGGGCGGTTCCGATTGTCCAACCCGCCGGACGCCTCTCGGGAAAGGCTGTTCCTGCCCGCCAATCACCCCGGCACGTCCGACCAGAGCGGACTCGGCCCTCCCGCCCGGGGGACGCATACCGGCGTCCGGGACAGGAAACTCCGGCCGGTGTGTCCCGAAATGCTCAACGCGCCGCGCAATTATGAGTTGCCTATCAATCTTACTTGTTGTTGGCCGCGAATCACTTCTTTCTGCACACAAGCAGTCCGCCCCTATTTCAATCATTAGTTCTTTGCGTCGGCGCGGTAGAGGCTGAAGAAAGGCAAATGAACCGATGAAGCAGCTGCATCAGGCATTACTCGGCTTCCTGGGTCTAGCGGCGGCAACCGCGGCGGCGCCAGCGCTGGCCAGCGAGCCGACAAGGGCTCCAGAGTCCGGACCGGGCTGGTTGATTACCTACTCGGGCGTAGATTTCGCCAAGGACTCCAACTACTTCTACACAGGCGCACTCGTTTCGCTGAACCGGGATTTCAGCCGCAGCGGCCTCGTTCTGCAGCTCTATTCGGGCTACGCTGCCTACGAATATGACAATCCTGCGGTCGCCGGTGGTGTTGTCGACGGTGATGGCACGCAGCTGTCTGGAATGCTCGGCTACTTGTTCGTCCAGCCCGGCGTCACTGTCGGCCTGTACGCCGGCGTCGACTGGCAGAATTACGATCTGACGCCGAACGATCCAACCAACAGAGTGCAAGGCAGCGAAGCCGGCTTCAGGGTTGGCGGCGACATCCGCATGCACGGTCCGCAGCATTACGCATCGCTCGAGGGCTATTACTCGACCGCCTTCGATTCCTACTGGGCTCGCGGCCGGGTGGGCGCCAACATGGGTGGCTTCGTGGTCGGGCCGGAAGGCGTGGCGCTCGGCAGTGACGGCTGGGACGCCCAGCGCGCCGGTGCGTTCATGATGACGAAGCTCAACCTCACGCCGCGGAGCCCGGTCGAGCTGACCATCAGCGGTGGCTATCAGTTCACGGGCAATACTAGCGGCGGATCGAGCGGCGGCGAAGGCGCTTACGGCGCTGTTGGCATATCGTTCGGTTTCTGATCTCGCTGAGGTTCTGCACGAGAGAAAAAGCGCCCCACACGCTGTGTAGGGCGCTTTGTCTTTCCCGTCGGCAGGGGGCTCTGCCGCGGCCGCTCATTCGGCGGGATGCAACCCGCGTCCCGACCCCATTGCCAGATCGGATTGACGTTGCGTCAGTCCTCTGCGCTTGGCTTTCCCCCAGGAGGCAAGGCGTCCGCGCAATGCCGCCAGAAACGTTCTGAGCGAAATCCAGAAGATCAGCTGGCGGTAGCAGAAGCGCTGCAGGAACACGAGAGGCAGCAGACTCCAGTTGCCGGGCAGCTTGTGCAGCATGACGGCGATGACGGCAAACGCCAGTTCGAGCACCTGGAAGATCGCCCAGTAGCTGCCAATCTCGTAAGTGCGATCGGAGACGAAACTGCCGCCGTGGTGCAGATAACTCCATCCGTCCGACAGGATCGCGAGCACCACCAGTAGATCCATGACGGGCGAAATCAGCGTGAACAAGAACTGGAATATGATGATGTTGGGGAACGTGAAGGCCTTCAGCCCCCACGCCCCTCGCTGGAAATAGATGTCGCGGTGCTTGTAGGCCGCCTGGATGGTGCCGAACATCCAGCGAAAACGCTGCTTGTTGAATTCCCTTAGCGTCTCGGGCGCCTCGGTCACGGCAATGGCGTCGGCCTCGTTGACGACCCGCCAACCGGCACGCTCCAGCTTCATGGTGAGATCGGCGTCCTCCGCGAAAGTATCGCCGTCGTAGAGACCGACCTCCATGATCGCCTTCCTGCGCCAAGCGCCGATGGCGCCGGGAACGACGCTGATGCCGTTCACGAGCGAGAAGGCGCGCCTGTCCATGCTCTGAGCCGTGACGTACTCCAACGCCTGGAAGCGGGCCAACAGCGTCGACCTGTTACCGATGGTGACGAGACCGGCCACCGCCCCCACGTTCTCGTCGCCGAAATTGGCCATGAGTTTGTCCAGCGCATCAGGCGCCAGCCGCGTGTCGGCATCGATACACACCACGATTTCGGCCGATGTCGAGCGAATCCCGGTGTTGAGGGCGCTCGACTTACCGCCATTTTCCTTGGTGATGAGACGAACCCTTGGCTCTCCGGCAAAGGCTTCGCGCACCGCGCCCGACGTACCGTCCACCGAGCCGTCGTCGACGACGACGATCTCGAAATCCGTCCTGCGCGCTCCCAGAAGTGAGCGGATGCAGTCCACGATGACGCGCTCCTCGTTGTAGGCGGGCACGATGACCGCCAAACTCGGAAGGGTCTCGAGCGGCTTCCGGCGCCGGGCGTAGGTCATGGTCTGCCAGCCGGCCGCAAGCGCGATCGCGGCGAGCCTGGCGACCCCCAGGAAGAGCCCCAGGATGAAGAACGCCTTGAGTGCATCGCTGAACGAGCGCGCGATGGAGAAGCCCATGTCGTTGACGATCGGCACGTAGTCGCTCTTGCTTACCAGAGGCGGCATGAGCGCATCGCGTTCCAGACCGAGCAGCTCGTGCACGGACACGAAACGGAAGCCCTTGGCGCGCAATTCGTCGATGAGACGCGGCAAGGCTTCGATCGTCTGCTTCCTGTCCCCGCCGCCGTCGTGCAGAAGCACGATGTTGCCATCCTGGCGCAAGGCATAAGCGACGGTTCGGTTCACGATCTCGTCGGCACCCGGTCGGTCCCAGTCCAGCGGATCTATGCGCTGGCCGATGGTGATATAGCCGAGGGCGGCCGACGCCAGGAGCGTTCGTGCCTGGCTCTGGGTTTCCGGCTCGATGTCCTTCACGAACGGCGGGCGGAAGAGCGTTGTCCGGATGCCGATCTGCGATTCTAGAACGCGCTGCGTCGCATTCAACTCCATATCGAGCTGCGCCCCAGGTATCTCGCTCAGATCGGGATGCGTGAAGGTATGGTTGCCGATATCATGCCCTTCCTCGTGGATCCGCCGAAGGACCCGAGGCGCGAGCGCTGCCACGGCCCCGACCACGAAGAATGTCGCCTTGACGTTTTTCTGCTTGAGAATATCGAGAATGGGGGCCGTATAGACCGATGGTCCGTCATCGAAGGTCAGCGCGATGACTTTCTCTTTGTTGAACCCCGTGCGGGAGATCATCATCGATCGCGAAACGGACTTCAGCCACTGCCCCGTGATCAGATTGTATTTGGGGAGGTGCTGGATCTCGCGTTTTCCCAGTCGCGCCTGATCCACGAATTTCAGGACCTCGCCCTTGCCCTGGTAGGCCACGGCCTGCCCAGGATCGAGCACCTCGAGGTCCGCGAGAGCCTTCTGATTGGGCGCACGGCCGCGCGCAAAAGTGGCCCAGACAGTCGGATCTTCCGTACCGAGCCGCCACAACGCGATGCCACCCGGGTCCATCGCGAGCGCCGCGGCCATTTGGTTGAACATGGTCACGCCGTCGAGCATCCAGACCGTGTGCGTGCCACCGGTGGATTTTTCCCGATAGGACAACGCGGGATTCAGGGATTCCTCGTTGAAAGCCATTTTGGCATCGGCGCGATGCGTAATGTCCCAGGCTTCCTGTATCGAAATGATATTCGCCTCTCCCGCGGCGCTCCAATCGATGGCATAGGAACCGATCGCGACGATGATCTTCCGGCCCGCCACTTTTTGGAAGAACTGGTCGAGAAGCGCCTCGAACCAGCCCTGCGCCGCCACCGGACCGGGGCTGTCGTAGGCGGAGTGCTGGTCATAGGCCAGCAGGATCACCTGATCCGCCGCCTCAACGATATTGAAATAGCTCTCCGGCCGGTCGTACGCCGGAAGAACGACAAGAACTTTTTTCTGGGCGCCGGAAACAGCGGTTTTCAGCTCCTTGACGAAATCGACGAGAAGAGCTCGGTCGTCCTTGGGGATCTCCTTGAAGTCGATCGCCAGGCCCGCGATGCGATCGTTACTCAGATAGCTCTGAAGCGAGCCGATCAGCCGGGCGCGCCCCTCACTGGAACGCAGCAACAGCCCCGTCTCCGCGCCGCGCCACTTCTTGGCGACGTTGTCGTAGTTGTTGATGACCGGAATGACCTGGAGATGCGGAGCATTCTTCTCGAGCCAGTTCCCCAGAACCTGTTGCTCGCGCTCGTCGTCCGCAACGACGCGTCCATGCTCATCCGTCAGATGTAGCCACTCCGGCAGCAGCACGTCCAACTCGTGGGCGTGGGCGCGGAGCGAGAGGAAGCTGTTCTTGTCCCAATTCGTATAGAAAGCGAACCGGGTGACGTTGGAACGCGCGAGGTTCGGATCCGAGCGGACACGATCCTCCCGCAGATCCCAATCCTCACGACGCGCGTTGCGCTGAGGGTCGGGCAACGGCGGCAGAAACTCCCGTTCCAGCGTCAGGGGGAGCGTAGGCAGGAATGGCGCGTTCGCCGAGCTGATCACGAACACCGCAGCGATGGCACTGAGGCACAGACAGGCCGCCGCCAGCACGACGCTGACCCACTTGGAACGCTTACCGGTTGGATCGAAGAAGACCTGATTCTGTCCCGAAGACATTTGATACGCAGCCCTCCGTGGTCTCCCGAGGCACTGCTGCCGTCAGGGAATTATGACTTGGCGGGCTGCGGGCGCCGGCTTCTGCCGCTTATGGGACGCACCACCTCAACCCAACAAAACCGCACGCAATTTCTGCCCCAATTGGAGAAAATTTTTATGGAAACCATTTCTTAAGGTTAATGTGTCGCGATCCGGCACGTGCGCCTCAGGATGAGACGACCAACTGAGCGGACCAGCCATGGGACTGTGCGGCGACCGGCTCCAGCCCAACAGAAAAGGGCGCTACACGACGGCCTCGCTCGCCGTGTAACGCCCCTCCGAGTGGTGTTGGGTGGCTCCCGTCCAGACGTCGGGAACCTCCCAATTTATTGGATCCTGTAGCCTAGACCTTCAACTCCACCAGCGGCTTGCGTCCCCCGAAAATGCTGGCGATCGCCTCGAGCACCATGGCGTTCGTATTCACATCCATGATGTTGGGTCTCTTGCCGGTCGCCTCGAACACACCTGGGCCGAAACCGCGCCCGTCTGCGCGAGCCTTCGCTCGCACGTGCTCGATCAGCTTTCCCGAATAGTCGTCTCCACTTTCCGCATGCCACATGAAAGCACCCTTGGTGCTCACCATCCGGTACGTGTCGGCGAACGATTTGGTCTGCCACTGTTTCGCAGTCACGGAGGAATGCACCGGCCAGCGATACCAACCCTCTGCCTTCAGATCGAAGCCCTGGTAGGTGAACCAGGGGTTCTTGTCGATCGGAGCCTCGGAGACGCACGTGAGAACGCCCGTCTGCTCGAAGCGTTCTTTCTGCGCCGCGTAGAGCACGCTCGCCAGCACCTTCGAGTGCGCGGAATGACCAAGCTCGATCGCTTCGTTGACCGAGGGCTCGGAAGCGATGGAGCCGATCTTGGCCACGTGCTCGAGAAAGGCGTTCCGGGATACGTCATCCGCCGGATCTATCGGTTGATCGTAGCCCGTCGCGACATCGATATTCCAGAGTTTGTGGCCCCGGGATATATAGAAGACATAATTGTAGCATTCGCTCTTGATGCGCTTCGATTCCTTGATGTCGTAGAGCGCCTTGCCTTGCACGATGTCCCGCAGATTCCAGCGTGACATGAGCTTGTCTGCGGCATAGGCGCCGTTGGTCATCTTGTCGAGAATGTGAAGGGCAATGAAAAGCCGGCCCGTATCGGTCGAGTCGTAC
>VFQT010001517.1_pt1 | contig 27533 bp, 20 predicted proteins | sample 3512381 | NCBI WGS metagenome assembly VFQT01 (sample SAMN10412376, study PRJNA504923) | tailings metagenome | isolation source: Relicate 2 Philex TSF3 active mining site | place: Philippines: Tuba, Benguet | collected 2017-08-29
GGCATGTCGTAGACCATCGGATACCAGATGGCTCCGCTGAACTGCAGGTAGTGCAGGTCTACTGGTCCGTGGGAGGTCAGGGAACCAAGGTCACCCGTTCGGCAGTCGTTTTGATTGACAAGCCGCGTTTCCCCATCGCCGACCACAATCGCTGAGTCACCTCCTGGCCCGTCGCTGATCGTGCTTTCAACGTGGATGGCAATCTTCAGTCCCGGTGCAACCTCGGTTTCGACGCCGCTCGTGGTGCGGATGAAGGTATGAAATCCGAGACGGGAAAGTTGCCGCTCGAGTTCGCGTGTCGGGAATCCTGGCAGGAGCACACGCACGTCCTTGCTCATCTTCTCGCGCAGAAAAACCTCGTCGAGATGGTCCCCATGCTGGTGGGAGATATAAAGGTAGGTCGGGTTGCAGACCCGATCCATCAGCTCGGCTGCGAGCTGGTCATTACGAGGGAAGACGAACCATGATCCAAGGAAGGCGGGCTCGAACCAGGGGTCACAGACGATCGAGCCATGTTTCGTCTCGATCAGGATCCCGGCATGGCCGAGCGAGGTTGCCCTCATCGTTGGTCAGGCAACCGGTGGATCGGTGAACTGCTGGCCACCACGGGCGACGTGCTCGGTCCATTCCTTGCCGTCCCAGTACCGCAGTTCGAATCGACCAGATGGGTCGGCGTACCACGCCGCGGGTGCCCCAGCTGTCGTTGCCGCAGGGGCAGCCACGGAACTTGTTGGCTGTGACGTCGACCCAGTGATCGGCCGGCGAAGGAATGCGCAGTAGCGCCCATCAAACGTCGTGACGATGTCGACGACTTCCCAGCCCTCCGCCGACTTCTTGGTCAACTCGTTGGCCAACGCCTCGGGGCTGGAGTTAAAGGGGTTAAACGCCACATATTCGAACATGCAATCAGGCTACCTGTCGTCTGCACGTCGCCCTTTTCGCTCATTGCGCTGCTATTCCGCATGGAATCAGCGACCCGGACTGTTGACCAGATGCCCGAGATGCACTCCAAATTTCTAGTTGCGAAGAAATACCAGTACTAAGACACCATATATCCTGTACCCCTGATGCCTCATACAGAGACTGTTCACGCAAAAGAGATTCGCGACAAGATACACAAGCTCGTCGAGGAGTACTTCAGATCAGCATTCCCCGAGAAGCCATTCGTTGGCGGGCTATCGCATGTTCCTGTTTCGGGCAAAGTCTTTGACCACGATGAAATTCAGCATCTTGTTGACTCGTCGCTTGACTTTTGGTTGACGACAGGCAGATTTGCGCAACAATTTGAAGCGCAATTTGCAGAGGTCATGGGGGTGAAGCATGCCCTTCTGTGCAATTCAGGATCAAGTGCCAACTTGCTAGCTCTCACCTCCCTTACATCCCCTCGCCTGAAGGAACGTGCTCTCAGGCCTGGAGACGAAGTAATTACTGTTGCCGCTGGATTTCCGACGACGGTCAATCCGATAATTCAGAACAGGCTTGTTCCAGTATTTGTTGATGTGCGCCTCGGAACATTAGATGCCGCTCCAGAGTCGATCGAAGAGGCAATCGGCCCACGTACGAGAGCAATAATGATGGCGCACACGCTTGGCAATCCCTTCGATGTTGACTCAGTTTTGGAAATTGCGAGGAAGTATGACCTCTACCTCGTGGAAGATTCATGCGACGCGGTCGGTGCGACTTTCGATGGGAAGCCCGCCGGTTCATTCGGCGACACTGCTACCGCAAGCTTCTATCCTGCCCACCACATCACGATGGGCGAAGGAGGCTGCGTTCTTACAAACAATGCTTCCCTAAAGAAGATTATCGAGTCATATCGAGACTGGGGCCGCGATTGCTGGTGTCCGCCCGGAAGTGACAATACCTGCGGCCGCCGTTTTGATTGGCAACTGGGTGATCTTCCATACGGCTACGACCACAAGTATGTCTATTCGCACGTTGGATATAACTTGAAACTTACCGACATGCAGGCCGCGGTTGGCGTGGCCCAATTGAAGAAGCTCTCAGTCTTTATAGAGGCTCGTCGCCGTAATTGGCGGCGTCTAAATGAGGGACTTGAGAAACATTCTGACGTCTTTCATCTTCCAACGGCTACGCCGAATTCCAATCCAAGTTGGTTTGGATACGCCATCACAGTGCGTGAGGACGCGCCGTTTAGTCGCCTTGAGTTGATTCAGCATCTTGAAAGTCGAAAGATTGGAACCCGACTTCTTTTCGGCGGAAACATTCTTCGTCAGCCAGCGTATCAAAGCGTTCAAGTCCGCGTTATTGGTGACCTCAGCAACGCAAACCAAATAACTCACGGAACTTTTTGGATTGGAGTTCACCCTGGACTTAACGACCAAATCGTTGACTACATGGTTTCGGTGATCGATGAATTCGTAGTTCTTAAAAATGGAGGAAGACGAACATGACAATTAATCGAGACATCTTTGAAGACCTTTTTGTTCTTGAACTTGCAAATAACCATTGGGGAAGACTTGAGCGAGGTATTCGCATAGTAAATGATTTTGCAAAAGTTGTTCGCTACAACGGAGTGCGTGCATCGATCAAGCTTCAACTACGCGATGTAGAAACTTTCATTCATAAAGACCATAAGGACCGCCATGACGTTCGATATATCAAGAAGACGATGGATACCCAGATGTCTGAAAATGACTTTATTGAACTCGTTGGTCACATCAAGAAATCTGGTTGTATCCCGACTGCGACACCATTTGATGAAAGATCGGTGGACTTTCTTGAACGTCTAGATCTGCCCATAATCAAAATTGCCAGTTCCGACCTCAATGATTGGGTTCTAATTGAGAGGATTGCGAGGTCTAAGAAACCAGTGATCGCCTCAACCGGCGGAAGCAGCTTGAAGGACATTGATGACCTAGTTACGTTCTTCGAGAATCGCTCAATTCCGCTTGCTCTGAATCATTGTGTGTCGTTGTACCCAACGGAAGACCATCAGCTCGAGTTAAATCAAGTTGATTTTCTCAAGAATCGTTACCCGGGGGTGACCGTAGGATTTTCAACTCACGAATATCACGATTGGCAGTCCTCGATACTGATTGCCTATGCAAAAGGTGCACGAACGTTTGAGCGCCACATCGACATCGACGCAGACGGGATCCCAGTTTCTGCATACTGCACACTTCCTGAACAAGCTGATCTTTGGTTCAAAGCATTCAAGAAGGCTAAGGAAATGTGCGGTGGCTCATCCGCTTCTAAGAGGATCCCTACCCACGATGAGATCAGATATTTAGATGGACTCGTTCGGGGGGTATATGCACGATGCGAACTTCTCCCAGGTCAAAGGATTTCAGAAGAAGATGTTTATCTGGCGATACCTCTTTTAAAGGGACAACTTTCATGCAGGGAATTAGTTTCCGGAGAAGTTGTAAGTGCCAGAATTGGTCCAGACGAGCCAGTCATGATTAGCGCGTTTGACAACCCATATTCCCGAGTTCAGTCATTGAGGGAACAGATTGAGAGTCGTGGGCTTTGACAACCAAGGCATCGTCCATCCAGGCAAAGTATTCGGATCAATTCGTTGACTGGCTCGTTGAACTTGGGTATTCACATTGCTTCTTTGTAGCTGGTGGCAACATCATGCACCTCTTAGACAGTGCTCGGCAACGTCTGGTGTGTATCCCAACAGTCCACGAAGTGGGTGCAGGCATTGCAGCGGAATACTTCAACCAAACGACGACTTCCGGGAAGGCATTTGCCCTTGTAACCGCGGGTCCGGGATTGACAAACATTGTTACTGCGATGGCTGGAGCCTGGCTAGAGCACCGCGAACTTCTCGTAGTTGGCGGTCAAGTTAAGTCGAGTGACCTACGAACCAACGGTTTGCGTCAACGTGGAATTCAGGAAGTGGACGGCATCGGCATTGCACGACCTGTTTGTAAAGAAGTTCTGCAAATAACCAAACCAATATCACGGGAGATTGTGGAAAGTGTGGTGCTGGCTGGATCAAACGATCGAAAGGGTCCAGTATTTATTGAGTTTTGCCTTGATGTCCAAGGCGCCACCGCACATGAATCATTTGCAACTAGGCAAGAAATATCAACTTCACAAGCAATACGGCCACTCAAATCCTTCAGTCAAATAGATGACATAGTGACGCTATTGAGCAATGCTTTACGACCTGCGATTCTTCTTGGTGCTGGGGTGAGAAGGGAGACCGCATTTAGGCATCACAATGAATTTGAAGTCTTGAATATCCCAATACTCACTTCCTGGCACGGAGCTGACCGAGTCCCGCAGACCCTGAGAACATTTGTAGGGAGGCCCGAAACTTGGGGGCAACGAGCCGCAAATCTAATTGTCAACCAAGCTGATGTTTTGCTTGTGCTTGGTGCCCGACTAGGGCTTCAGGAAACCGGTTTCAATTGGCAGCAATTCTGTCCAAAGACAAAAATCATCCAGGTTGAAATCGATGAGTGCGAATTAAAAAAGGGCCACCCTCGGGTTGATGTACCAATCTGCGGAGATGCAAATTACGTCTTGGAAGAAGTGATTCCAAAGTTGAGCCCTTTCCACCCGAGCTGGATGGACTACTGCAAGGAAGTAGTACGACTTCTTCCCCTAAACGATCCCTCAAATGCGACTCGACCAGGTTTTGTGTCTCCGTATTACTTCTATGAGTGGCTGTCTGAACGGGCCACCAACTCAGATGTATGGATACCTGCATCTTCGGGTGGAGCGAACTCAGTTGCAATTCAAGCACTAAGAGTGAAGCGAGGGCAAAGTGTTGTCTGTAACAATGGCCTTGCGAGCATGGGGTATGGTCTCTCTGGGGCGATTGGCGCCGCATTCGCAGGACTCGAGCGCAGAGTGCTTTTGGTGGAAGGAGATGGAGGATTCGCTCAAAACCTTCAGGAGCTTGCGACGGTTGCAGTCAACAAGTTAAATGTGAAGATCTTCATTTTTTCAAACGAAGGTTATGGGTCAATTAGAACGACTCAGAAGAACTACTTTGATGGCGCATATCTAGGGTGTGACACAAAGACTGGGCTCGGTTTCCCAAACTGGGAGTTGCTCTCCAATGCATATGGAATTGAGTACTGTCGGGCCGACGAGCATCTTCAAAGCAAAGCTCTAGACCGAGCTTTAGGTTCAACAGGTCCGAACGTGATTGAGGTCCCTATCGACCCCGAGCAGACATACTGGCCAAAAATTTCGAGCAGAGTTGGATCTGACGGTCGAATGGAATCTAATCCGCTTCATCTCATGTCTCCAGAGTTATCTCCAGAGTTGAAGGAAGCAGCAGGAAAATTTCTGCCATGAATACCAAAGCCTTGATTTCGATTGCGGTCCCTGCTTTCAATGAGGCAGAGAATCTTGTGGTTCTCGCAGACGAATTGAAGAGAGTGTTTGAGACCGAGTCAAATTATAACTTTGAGGTAATCGTGTGCGAAAACGGATCGAGTGATAACTCGTTTGAGATTCTTCGCGCTCTTCATAACGAAGACCAGAGGTTCAAAATTGTCCGATTGATTCGAAACTTCAATATGGAAGGCGGAATGATTGCGGCCTTAAAATATGTATCTGGGGACGCATGCGTCATCATGAGTGCGGACCTGCAGGATCCGCCCGCACTTATTCCCTCCATGATCCGTTATTGGGAACAGGGATTTGAAAATGTCTACACCAAGATTACGCATAGACATGGTGAATCCAGATCGCGACGGCTTGCTGCAACTTGGTTCTACTCCGTGATTCACCGCTTAAGTGGCAAGAGTGTTCCGAAGAACGCAAGCGATTTTCGGCTCGTTTCGAGATCTGCTTACGAATCATTCAATGCTCTACCTGAAAGAGTGCGTCTTGTTCGAAGCACTTGGGCGTGGTTGGGTTATCGATCCGCGTCGATTGACTACGAAAGGCCGGCACGAACTAGAGGAAAGTCGAGCTTCAAGCCTTTTGTGACAGCACCATACGCACTTCGTGCGATTCTGTCCACGACTTTCTTGCCGTTGCGCCTCGTGGGTGTAGTTGGCATCGGCTTGTGCATCGTCTCGCTTCTTTCCCTAATGGTCTCGGCTTTGCTTTGGGTTGTCAATGGTGTCCCATTCCATGGATTTGGAACACTCTTTTCGCTTCAACTGCTTCTGTTCGGAATTCTTTTTGGATATTTGGGAATTTTGGGAGAGTACATCTCAATCATTTTTGAGGAATCAAGAGAACGACCGTCATTTATCGTCGCCGAAGAAGTTGGAGTCCAATCAAGCGGCCAGAGAGGCAATAAGTGAGTCGATACGCGTTCTTAACGGGCGGCTCCGGGGGAATCGGCAGGAGTATTCGAAAGGCTTTAGAAGATCAGGACTATGAAGTCCTAGCCCCGAGTCGAGAGCAGCTCGATCTGGCAAACCTACAAAGTGTGCAGAACTATCTCGATTCACTTCCCACGACGTATGTTCCGAATGTTGTCGTACTTGGTGCAGGTCAGAATAGGCCAGCAGCTCTTCGTGAGACGACCATTGATCTTTGGAGTGAAACCTTCAACGTAAACGTCAATTCACATTTTTTGATCGCCCGTGAACTATGTAGCCGGATCGATCAACGAAAAAGTGGTCGGATTGTTGCAATTTCGAGCCTGTATAGTTCGCGCGCTCGTTTTGGACGCGGCCCATACTCAGCTTCTAAAGCCGCGTTGGAGTCCCTGGTCCGATCTCTTGCAGTTGAATTTTCAGGAAATGGGATTCTTGCCAATTCGATCACTCCCGGATTCGTTGACACTGAGTTAACTCGTACTAATAACAGCCTCGAGCAGATCTCGCGAATCAAGAGCCGCATTCCGCTTGGGGAGCTGAGTTCTATCGATGACGTTGTAAAGCTCGTGATGTTCTTATTGTCCGAGGAGAATACTTACATTAATGGCCAGAACTTTCGAATCGACGGAGGTTATTCAATTGCAGACATCGTCTAGTAAACAATTCGTAGTTAAGTCACTTCACCGTGACTACCCAGTTTGCGTCTCCGAATCAATTGAATCTCTAGCTTCAAACCTAGAGGTTGGCGGAGACACGGTCTTTGTTGTTGATAAGACGGTTGGCATGGTGTATCAAGAGCAACTAATGGCCCTGATACAAGACAGACCGAAGATGTACATAGATTCAGACGAGTCTGCAAAGACATTGGAAGGAATTGAACGTCTAATTGAATGGCTCATGTCGCTCCGTTGCAACAAGTCGACCCACATTGTTGCGATCGGTGGCGGAATTGTTCAGGATGTCGTAGCGTTCACAAGCAGCATCTATTACCGAGGAATTCGATACTCCTTGGTCCCGACGACACTATTGAGTATGTGCGATAGCTCAATTGGTGCTAAGTGCGGAATCAATTTCAAGAATTTCAAAAATCAACTTGGTGTGGTGTATGCACCATATTCTGTCCATATTGCAACTGAATTTCTGAGAACTCTTAATGATAGAGAGATTCAATCTGGGTACGGAGAGATCTTGAAGCTTGCAATAACTGGAGGGCCAGAAAACCTCGAGAAGCTAGAGAGCCACGTTAACGCCACTTCGCTAAGGGACGCGGCTACTGAGCTAATTTACGACTGTCTACTCGTCAAGAAGACAGTCATTGAGATTGACGAGTACGAATCAGACTATCGAAGAGTACTTAACTACGGCCACACGTTCGGTCATGCGCTCGAAGCGTTTACAGAGCACGAAATTCCGCATGGTTTAGGAGTTGCGTGGGGAATTGATGTAATTAACTTTATTGCATCTCAAGTATTCGAGTTTGACAAGAATACTGCATTAAGAATTCGCAGCTTCATTAAGGACCACCTCTTTTTTCAATTAAGCAGGATTCCAACTAGCGAAGACCTATTGAAGGCAGTTCAACGAGATAAGAAGATGGTCGGATCAAAGCTGAACATTGTTGTACCTGTCAAGCTTGGCAAATTACAAATAGTTCCAGTCGATCTTTCGTCGCTACTTCAGGATTTACTCGATAACTATCTTTCAAGCGAAAACGTGTTTGGTACGCCGCAAGAATGACGTACGCATTGCTTATAGATGTCGGTGGAACCTTCATCAAATTTGCCCGCTACGACTTCATGAAAGCAGAACTCTCGGGTGTAAAACGAATCCCGACTTGCGCGTCAACAGTCAATCGATTTGGCGGGAGCGTGATTGCGCCGTCAGTGCTACGAGATCAGATTGAACAAGTTGTTCGAAGCGAGTCACGTGAAGGGGAGACTTGTACCGGGATATTTGTGACCGGTCAAATGCATGGCGTCTTGTTGGTTGATGAATCATTCGAGCCAAGATCTGAGATCTACACGTGGCGGAGTTCAGTGGTAGCACCAAGTGGCTCAATATCAGTTTCTGAACTGCGTCGCATTATCGGTCAAACTAAAGAAGCCGAAACCGGTGGAGAACTTCGAGAAGGTAGTCCGATCGCGACACTGTATGGCCTGTCGCAACATTGCCAGTTGATTGCTGGACATAAAGCACTAAGCCTCATTTCATTTGTTGCGATCTCACTTGCTAGTCAGAGTAGAAGACTTCTGGTGCATCAGACTGATGCAGCAGCTTATGGTTGCTTTAAGTTGCAGTCGTCCAGTTGGCATTGGGAAATGCTTGATCAACTTGGCCTTGGCCCGTTGAACTTTCCTGAAGTCACAGATTCTATTGAATCTGTTGGAGTTAATGAGATCCTCGATTGCCCCGTCTTTGTTGCTCTTGGTGACCATCAGACCTCCCTCCTGGGATCTGAGATTCAAGCCGACGAGGTATCAGTAAATTTGGCGACTGGTGGACAGGTTTCACGAGTGGTTGACAAAGTAATTGGGCGAGCACAAACTCGCCCTTACTTTGCAGGGCGTTTCGTTTCTTGTGTAACGCAAATCCCTGCAGGTCGATCGCTTAACACAATTGTCAAATTTCTTGCTGATTTTGGCAAGCTAGATGAAGATGAAGTGTGGTCCCGAATTACTGACGAATTGAGGTTTATCAAGAGTTCGAGTTTGATTGTTCGTAATCCATTTTTTTATTCGGCCGACTCAAATCTTGGCTCAATCTCTGGCATCACAGAGAAGAATTTTTCCCTTGGTGAAATCTTTCGTGGCGCCCTTTCGGATATAGCCGATCGCGTGTGTCGTGCAATTGAATTAATGAGCCCTTCGTCTCACAATTTGAAACTAGTTATGTCGGGCGGATTGGTAAGTAAACTTTCTTCACTACAGGAAGAGATCATTTATCGAAGTCAGTGTAAAACGTATCGAGTTTGTTCCTCTAACGACTCATCGTTAGTGGGGCTCAGTGTGCTTGCTCAGCAGGAGCATCCACGTTGAGAACTGTTCACCAGGACGTAGATGACGTTGTTGAACTTGCCAGCTCAGATATCAGCGTTCTTGCCAATCAGGATGTGATAATCACGGGAGCTTCAGGATTTGTGGGGAAGTGGCTAGTCGGTCCTCTAGCTAAATTTGTCGATGAGTCTGGGAGTACTGGAAGAATTGTCTTGACGTGTCGAGATCCAAATCGGATTCTGCATACTTACCCTGGGCTGACAAGGAATCGGAGATTTCAACTTGTCTCGTCAGATGTAAGGTCATTTACCTTTCCGGAAGGTTTTGAACCAGAAACAATAATTCACTGTGCTACAGCAGCAAGCGAAAAACTGAATCGAGAGAATCCACGTGCTATGTGGGACACGATCGTCCGCGGCACGGAGAATGTTCTAGAGCAAGCCCGTCTGCACGGATCTAAGCGGGTCGTTCTTCTAAGTTCAGGCGCTATTTACGGCATGAATAGCAAGGCGCAACAGGCATTCATTGAGTCAGACACCAGCGGGCCAAGCTTACAGAGTGCGACAAACGCTTATCACGAAGGCAAGCGCGCGATGGAGATGCTCGGTGAAATATATGCATCCCAGTTTGCTCTAGACGTACTGAGATTAAGGCTTTTTACGTTCATGGGGCCATATCTCGCATTTGATACACATTTCGCCGCTGGAAATTTCATTGCAGATGCTGTCAATCGACGAGCAATCAAGGTCAAGAGTTCGGGTATGTCAGTACGTTCTTATCAATACCCCACCGACTTAGCACGTAGTATTTTTGCTGCGTCTGCACGACGAACAACGCACAAAGTATTTAATGTTGGTTCGGGTAATCCGGTGACTATTTTGGAACTTGCGATGACTGTGCGGGACGTTGTGAACAACAGATTAGAAGTTGAGCGAGAATTTCATCGCGTGAACGAGGGACAAGAAAGTTATTATGTCCCAGATGTGTCGTTGATTGAGGATGAACTTGGAATTATGAATCATGTTGATCTCAGAGAGTCGATTTACAGAACTGCCAGTTGGCTGAAGAATAATCTTTAAACGATACTGAAGATTTCAAAGCCAAAATTCAGTAATTAGCTGAGGACGTTCGCATTCCGTTTCACGAGTTCGAGATCTAAGTCTGGAATTTAGGAAAGCTATTTCCTGAAAATCGTATTAGAGCAATGCCAATCAACAAGGCTGAACCGCCTATCAATTAGCTCGTGGAAAAGTTGCGCCAAGTCTTATTGCTTGACTTTTTGGAAAATGTATGAAATTGAAGTTTGATTTGCAATTAATTCTGGCATTCGATATTTGAATCTTCGCCTAGTGTTTGCAATCTCCCGTTACTATGAGCCATAGATCATCAAATTTGAAAGGTAAATTGTGGGCCAATCAATCGGACTTTTGGGTCCAGCAGGGACATTTTCAGACCAGTCTCTTAGCAGCCAAGTTGACTTGATTGATCTTGAGCGATCCTATTTCTCTTCCATCCCCGATGTTCTTGAATCCGTCGAAGTTGGTGATGTTGAGCTGGGCTTTGTCCCTCTTGAGAATTCAATTGAAGGCATTGTGAATTTCACTCAGGATGCATTGGTTTTCGACCACAATCTCCTGATTCAGCGAGAAGTCGTCCTTGACATTGAGCACTGCATAGTTGGTTATCCAGATACTCGGCTTGATCAAGTAAAGGTCCTATACACGATCCCGATTGCCTCTGCTCAGTGTCACGCCTTCATCCGAAAGAATCTCAACCATGTAAAGATTCTCGACGCGAGTTCAACCGCTGATGCAGCTCGACTTACCGCAGAGAGCATTGGTTCTGACGTGGTAGCACTCGCACCCAGAAGTGCCGCGAACCTTTACGGTCTTGAGGTGCTCGTAGAAAATGTTGCTGACCATCAAGGAAACCAGACTCGATTTGTACTTGTGGGTAAAGAGTCGATTCCTGCAAAGACCGGCCATGACAAGACGGGTCTTGTTGTCTTCCAACGCGCAGACGAACCTGGTTCGTTGATTTCGATTCTGCAGGAATTCGCTGCTCGACGGATCAATCTGTCAAATCTTTTGTCGCGGCCAACCAAACGTGGTGGTCTCGGTGATTACTGTTTCATCATGTATGCAGAAGGCCATATCGAAGACGAACTTGTCGCTGATGCCGTGCGGGAACTTCACGCAAAGCAGGCCTCCGTGAAATTCCTCGGTTCGTATCCAGCCGCTGGCGCTCATGCGCACTCAGCTCGAGAACACGCTGATGCACGATGGCGAGAGGCTGACGACTGGATCAGCGAACTGAGATCGCGCATCTCCCGATAGTGTTCCTGAACGGAACGGTGGCAGAGTGGACGATCGCATCCGCCTTGAAAGCGGACGGCCCAAAAGGCCCGGGGGTTCAAATCCCTCCCGTTCCGCCAGTACACTTCACACCTCATTCAATGTTGAGTTTCTTGGAGAGGTGCCAGAGAGGCCGAATGGGGCGCCCTGCTAAGGCGTTGTCCGGGTTTAACCGGACCGTGGGTTCAAATCCCACCCTCTCCGCCATGCGAGTCCACGCAGCCAGGATGGTTGTTTTCTTCGCGATCTTTTTCAGTGTTCTCGCTCAATCTTCTTCGTTACGAGCCCAGTGCGCGCCGAATTATGTGGTCAAACGGGGTGACTCCTGGTGGTCAATCGCAGAGTCTGAGGGTGTGGCGCTTCGCTCACTTCTCAAGCTCAATGGCGCTAAGACTTCAACATTGATCAAGCCGAAAGACCAAATTTGCGTTCCAGCGAAGCCAGCTGAGTCAATCAATTACACACCTGCCGAGGTTGTCCGGATCATTCGCGACGTCTGGCCCGACAATCTTGAAGACCGTGCTATCGCGATTGCCCGCCGAGAGAGCAAACTACGACCGAGCGCAATCGGCGTTCCCAACAACTGCTGCTATGGCTTGTTTCAAATCTATTACAGGTGGCATAAGTCGTGGTTGCCCAACGTCGGGGTCACGAACGCACGACAATTGCTTGACCCAAGGCTGAACGCCATTGCTGCACTGGAAATCTTCCGACGAAACGGCGGGTGGGGGCCGTGGGAGTGAGTCACATTCAGTAGCAAAGCCCCGTCGACGTTCGTAGAATGTAGGAAAGTGCGCTCGTAGCTCAATGGATAGAGCATTTGACTACGGATCAAAAGGTTGTAGGTTCGACTCCTGCCGAGCGCGCCATTGGAAGAGGGTCAATTCCCGCTCAGATACCATTTGTTGGATATGGCCTACGGGAAAGTCAAAATTGTTCGAAACTTCATAGTTTCGGCTAGTCAATCTGAAGGAACGTCCTTATTGACCTTGACAACCATCATGGTCCTACTCTTCATGCCTTTTGCTCGGTTGGGTGTTGACTCACACCATGACGGGCTAATGGTCTCAGTGGCACGAGGCGTGTCTGAAGGTCGCTCTATCCACCAAGAAGTCTTCACGATCTATGGGCCAATTATTTCGTGGATTCAGGCACTTGAGTTTCGACTAGGCGGGGGAACCCTAGTTTCGATTCGGGTTGGTTCGGTTCTGGCAATTTCTGCGGCAGTTGCATTTATGTGGCGAACCTGGAGCGAGTTCTTTGGGTCCGTCGTAGCAACAGTTTCAGTAGTTGCCTGGTTGTGTGCGACCCCATTCTTCTCATCAGCGCTTTCCATGATTCCGTGGAATTCGGACTATGTGATGCTTGTGCAGTCTTTGATCCTGTATCAAGTTGCACGACGGAGGAAGACTGCTGAATCAACGCGATGGTTCACACGCTTTCATCTGATTGGCATTTTGCTCGGTTTAGTGCTCTTCCTTCGAATATCTGTGGGTGTAGTCACGTTTGGTGTTGTGGTTCTTCTACTAGTCCTTGGTCGTGAGTATCGCGTACTCCGTCAAGTGGTCATTGGGGCGTGCGTATTGGAGGGTGTGATTCTCGGGTTTCTCCTTCTCCAAGGTTCTCTCGGAGATTGGTGGTATCAATATGTTGAAGTTCCGCGTCTGGAGTTTGTTGGGAATAGGGGAACTAGTGGGTTTGAGAGTCTTCGAGCATCGATTATCACGCTCGGGCTTCCGGGGCTCGCAATCTTGTTCTATGCGCGTGAAGCAGTTCATCTATTCCAGAATCAACTTCCATCTAATTCCTTCATTTGGCGACTATCGGCCATCGGAGCTCTGTCTGTTGGTGCGGTTTTGATTCTGCGACAAGGCATAGGGGGCCTGTGGAGTCCTGAGCGAGCATTATGGGCGTTCATTCTTGTATCGCCAATTGGCGTACTTGGATTGAGTCGACTGGGCCGCGACGACCGTCAAGAAGCGCAGTGGCACGTGAGGATGATCATCTTGTTTGGTATCACTATTGGAAGTCTTACTCAACTCTTTCCGCTTACAGATCTACGGCACGTTTGGTGGTCGGCGTTTCCTGCTATGGGGCCAGCGATTCACTGGTTGATTTCTCGGGCAAATTCGAAAGGAACTCGAGTTCTTCTTGCAGGTCTGGCTCTAGGACCACTTATCTGGAATGCAGCAAGTGTCGCTTCAAACAACTTACGTATAGAACGTGTGAGTCTTGAATCTCCACCGGTCCTTCGTGGCATGTTGGTTTCAAAGGAATTCGCTCAAGCTTTTGATGGATATTTTGCGGCTGTCGACGAGTTTGAAAGAAAGTTGGGACCTAAACCAGTTCTAAATATTTGCTTTGATGGACTATTCGCATCAATCGGAAAGGATTTTGAGATCGCAGGAAATCAAGTTTCCTATGACCCTCAGACAATTGATATGAACGTCAAGCGAACTTTTGCTCAATACATTAAAGAAAGAGAGCCGATCATCTGGTTTTGCCCACCAACTGTAGCGGCCGGCAATTCTCCTTCGAGCCCGAACGTCCAAACTCTAATACCTTCAAACTATCGATTCGTCGAGCGGAGCATCTGCTTGCAAGGAGTCGGGGGGTATGACGACTGGCCACTGATGTCGTACTTGGCGGTACCCAAAGTTTGGGGTTCAGTTCCTATTGAGAGGGTGTTGAGTGATTTCTCAACCTGTTCAAACCTATGAGCGATGATCAACCCGGAACATCAAGGAGGGCTTGTACTAATGAAGGGTCGAACAATCTTGACATCATGGAAAGCGCCCCCAAATATTTGGCGCATGTCGGAAGACTTGTGCGCAAAGAGTTACCAGATTCGGGTTTACTAGTTGATTTTGGAGCTGGAAATGGCCTTCAAACCTTGCATGTAATTCAGCCGTGCGAACGGCTGATCTGTGTTGAAAACGATGTTCGTCGAGCCGCAGATCTTGAGGGCCGGGGTTTCAAGGTCGTGGGCAACGTGAATGAACTTAACCAAGGAAGTGTGAGGGCAACATTCTCTATTAACTGCTTGGAGCACATTCAAGAAGACGAAATTGTGCTGGGTGAGATTTACAACGTTCTTGAACCTGGTGGAATCCTTGTGCTCTATGTACCCGCACACCCAAGTCTCTACGGTGCAATGGATCAGAAAGTTGGTCACTTCCGCCGATATTCAAAGAATGAACTACGTACGAAAGTCGAGGCACAGGGTTTCTTTATTGACAAGCTGCAGTATGTTGACTCAGTCGGGGCAATTGTCAGTCTTGTTTATAAGTGGATTGGCAATAGCAGTGGTAAGCCAGGAAAACTTTCAGTCGCAATTTTCGATCGATTCCTGTTCCCTATCAGTATTTACGCTGATCGTTTTACGAGGAAACGATTTGGGAAGAACTTGTTTATGGTTGCTCGTACAGCGAACTGAAATACCCGCCACTAGAGTAGTCCCATGGCTGGGACTGAATTTTCCTCAACCTCGAGAGCAGCAGTACTGATTCCATGTCTGAACGAAGAAGCGACAATAGAGACAGTTGTCAAGTCATTTCGATCAGTGCTTCCTGCTTGCGCAATATTTGTGATTGACAATGGCTCAACGGATCTTACGCGTGAGTATGCGACCAATGCAGGAGCAGAAGTAATTGTTGAAACTGAACGGGGGAAAGGAAACGCACTTCGTCGTGCCTTTGCGGATATCGATGCAGACGTCTATTTGATGGTCGATGGTGATGGAACATACTCAGCTGAAGCCGCTGTAAGGATGGTCGATTTGGTACTCGACGGGAAAGCTGACCTAGTCATCGCAAATCGTTCGTATGAAGGTCAGACGGGAGCGGAAAGACGCGGACATCTGCTCGGGAACCGACTCTTTAGTTCGGTGGTTAGAACTCTTTTTGGCTTAAATGTGGGGGATGTTCTCTCGGGCTATCGGGCGATGTCACGTCGATTCGTAAAATCAATGCCAGTTTTTTCAAAAGGATTCGAAATCGAGGTAGAAATCACTGCGCATGCAAGTCTCTTGCATGCGCCAACTAAGTCGATTGTTGCACCATACTCCGTCCGTATCGATGGCTCTCAATCGAAACTTCGCACATATCGTGACGGATTTAGAATTGCAATTCAAATCTTTCGTATCTATCGCTCATATGCTCCAGCGCGATTCTTTGGATCCCTGTCGCTGTTAAGTTTTGTCGGCGCTATTTCATCATACTTTGCGACCAGTCGTATAGGGGGATCACTGGGTGGAGCGCCGGCTGCTCTCAGTGTCGTTGGCGTCCTTCTTTTTTCAGTTGGTGTAATTCTGAATAGCCAGAGTCGACTCCAACGACAATTCCTGCGACTCTCTTACTTGCAGCAAGGGACAGGAACACTCCGATAGTGTTTGAGGTTTGTGAGTAAGCCTTCCTGATTAATGCTCACGTTGGAGTAACCGTGAATACACCGGAATGCCAGCATCGCCAAGTGGTTATCGTTGGAGCTGGTCCAGCTGGACTGACTGCTGCTGTCGAGCTGGGACGCGCAGGGATTTCGTCGCAAGTCTTAGAAAGCGACTCCGTTGTCGGCGGTATATCGCGAACGGTTGAGCGCGACGGTTGGCGTTTTGATATCGGCGGTCATCGATTCTTTACAAAAGTTGAGAGAGTCGAATCGTTTTGGCACCAAGTACTTGACGATGGAAAATTCATGAGCAGGCCTCGACTGAGCAGGATTTACTACAACAATCGTTTCTTTGACTATCCACTCAAGGCGATGAACGCGCTCAGAAACCTTGGCCCGATTGAAAGCGTTCGGTGTGTGTTGTCGTACATTTGGGTTCGCCTTCGCCCACCAAGAGACCTAAAGACATTTGAGGGTTGGGTGGCATCGCGATTCGGGTGGCGTCTCTACAGAATCTTCTTCAAAACCTACACCGAGAAAGTCTGGGGCGTTGCTGCAGGCGAAATTCAAGCTGATTGGGCAGCACAGAGAATTAAGAACCTTTCGTTACTGAAGGCTGTCGTTAATGCAGTGTTACCGAAGTGGCGCCGAGGAAGTGTCACATCGCTAATCGATGAGTTTCAATATCCCCAGCTCGGCCCAGGGATGTTATGGGAAGAATGTGCCGAAGTTGCCAAGGGGCTCGGATCAAGTATTCACATGGACCAAAGAGTCGTCAGGTTGGTTGCTAAGGAATCACGTGTCGAATCGGTTGTGACTCAAAATTCGCACGGTCAGATCTCAACATTTGACGTATCTCACGTGTTGACCTCAATGCCCCTCTCTGAGGTTGTCTTGGCTGTTGATCCTCCGGCTCCGGATCAAGTTATTCAAGCAGCTTGCCAATTGCGGCATAGAGACTTCATGACGGTCGCACTTGTTGTAAAAGCTGAAAACACCTTTCCAGACAATTGGATCTATATCCATGATTCATCAGTCCATGTTGGTCGCATTCAGAACTTTCGGTCTTGGTCGCCATTTATGGTTAAAGAAGGTCAAACGTGCTTGGGTCTTGAGTACTTTGTAAATCAAGGTGATGACCTATGGACAATGGATGATAGCGAACTGATTGAACTTGCGAAACGAGAACTTGAGTATCTCGAGTTAGTTGATACTACTTTGATAAGTCATGGTTATGTAGTAAGGATGCCGAAGGCATACCCGATGTATGACGCTCAATACGAGCAAAACGTTTTGAGGATTCGCGAATGGCTTGCTGAGTCATTGACGAATCTTCAACCAATTGGCCGAAATGGAATGCATCGATACAACAACCAAGACCATTCAATGCTCACAGCAATGCTCGCAGTAGAGAATATTTGTGGAGCGAGCCATGATCTGTGGTCGGTAAATGTCGAGGATGACTATCACGAAGAGAAGAAGACGGGTACGTAATCTTGAAGAGGAATTTCGATAGACCTGTCCTCTTCTTTAACTCTCTAATTGCTGTAACTACATCTTTTTCAGCACTTTACCTCGCGTTCTCTAAAAGCATTTCTAATGACCAGGTTCGAGAACGTGCAGAAGTATTACTTGTCTTGTTTATGCTCATCGGCGCAATTGTCGTTGGACTTGCTACCAGACTCACATCCGATTCATTCGGAATAAGCAGCCCAGTTCCTCGGTCGAAGTTGCAACTTACATGGGCGATCAGTTCGACACTGATTGTGCTTCTGTCGTTGAGTTATCAACCTAAAGCACAATTCCCATACTTATGGCACGGTTACGGCGTATCAGTCACCTTTGCGTGTGCTTTGATCTTGAGTGCTTTTGTCATGATTCAAAAATTTCATGCAGAACGAAACGGTTATCTATGGAGTCGCATTTCTAGATACGGAAGCTTGATTTGTGTTGCGATTACCGGACTTGTTTATCTGCCTGAGATAGTTCAACCGCAGAACGGAATCATCAACGGGTCAGATGCGACCCACCAGGTAATTGAAGAAATTGTAGGTCCACTGGTCGGGAATTATCCGGGTGTGAATTATCTCGGAACATATACGACCATACTCGGGTTGCCTCTTGTGCCACTCCGCGTACTTGGTCTTTCTAACGGTGGCTTGATGTTAGCTGTCATCATCTGGGTCAATCTTCTTACGCTTATGACGATTCTGGGTCTCTATGCAATTCTCCGTGCGATCTTGCCTTCTTTATCGAAAGGCTTAACACTCCTTTGCGTTAACGCGTTTGTTCTTGTGAGCGGCTCATGGGGATCTGCTGCGTCAAATGTTGAGTCACTTTCAATGATCCCCGGTCGAGTTTGCGTTCCTGTACTGGCGGGTGCCGTTCTGGTGAGAAGTTTTAGGCAAAAGGCGAAAATGCCGAGTAAGTGGTGGCTTGCGGTTGCAGGTGCCCTTAGCGCCCTTGGCGCACTGAACAACGTTGAATTTGGCCTTCCTGCCGCAGTTGCAGCTTTGATCTTTGTAACGGTAGCGACTTACAGAAGCCAGATGGGATTGGTCAACATGTTGAGTTTTGTTGGCGGATCTATTTCGGTGGCGCTTCTCTATGCAACTTTCTCCTTCGCCGTGAATGGCCCATACGATTTTCGCTATCGGCTCGGCGTCTATACAGGGAGGCGTTATTCGCCGGGTGAGATTTTTCCAGCTTTATCTTTTCACAACATCATGCTCGCGATTTTTGTGGCCGCCATTGTTCTCGGGCTAATTGGTATGAGTGGGGGTTCTACGTGGCGTGAAGAGTTGGGCGCACCTTCAACTCTTTCGGTTTATGGAGGCTTTTGGGGTCTCTTGGCATTCCCATACTGTGCATATCGGTGCGTTGCCGGGATGTACATGTCAACCCAGATCTATCTGGTCCCACTTCTGATAGCTATTGCTGGGATAGTTGGAATGACTTGGAAACAGATGTCTCATTGGCTCCAACATGATTTGAGCACTTCGCTTCTCGCCTTACCGTTGGCGTTGGTGACCGCACTGACTCTTGCATCTGTAGTTCAGGCTCCGAATCCAATTGATGAATGGCGCCGTGTGACAGGGCGGGCCCTTAATGACGGTTGGTCGATGTCCTCGGGACGTGCTCCAGCCAATCGATGGGATACCAGCAAGGTTGACTGGCTTGACCTTGCGGTGGTGAATCTTGCACTGCGAGAATTTCCTTCCGAGTCGATCGGATATTTCGGTTACATGGGAAATTCAGTCGAAGTTGCCACTGGCATGCGAAACTACTCTCGCGTCAACAGCGGTGAGGTTCTGTCGATCGTTGGTAATGAGCAAATCAGACAATTGGCCTGTGCTCGAGTCGAGGCAAGCGGTCCGAGATTCCTGTTGGTCATTGGGTTCCAGTTTCCCTGTCGAGGGTACTCAGATTATTCACTACTTGAAGCCGCAGGAATCACTGGTCAAGTTCTAATCCGAAACTAGAAGAGACGTACTAGTATCCCTTAAATAGGACTTATTAAGACTTGTTGTAAGTTCGCTAACCAGCAGCGTCTTCAATTTCTGGTTGGAATAACTGGTTGCATCGTAGGATTCATTGCCCTCAGTCAGCCTTGGTCGCGCCCATTTCCAATAGAGAATGACAATCTGGTTCTTCGTTTACCGACGTCCTTTCTCGTTTCAACCTCGATTCGGCATGGCTTCATTCCACTTTGGGATCCATATTCAGGAGGTGGAGCGCCGATTTTTACGATCTTTTCAAGCTTTGCGCTTTCTCCCGTCTACGTATTCACTATTGCGCTAACGAAATCGGTGGTCAAAGCAGCATTCCTTGAGTCGATGATTATTACGTGCCTTGCATACGTTGGCATGGCACTGGTTTTGCGACGTGCCCCTTGTTGGTACCGGCAGATTGGAGCGCTTAGTTACGCACTGAGTGGTTACATACTAATTCAAAATTATCTGAATATCGAAGGGGCATATAGTGCAGCAGCACTTCCGTGGATCTTCTTCGGGCTCGTAGAAATTAAGCACGAAAGATGGCTTGGAGTCGCCTCGATTGCTTTTGGTGTAGCTCTCAGTTCTACTGGGGGATATCTGGGAATGAACATCTTGGGGATTTATCCGCTAGCCATGTGGATTGCGTGGGATCGCATCAAATTGAAACTCTCGGGAGAGGCCGATTGGCGAGACGATGTCAACTACTTTAGTTACCTACTTACTGGTCTGATTCTTGGATTAATTCCAATTTCGTATTCAATTGCTGAAACCATACATCACGGATATTTCACGGGATTCCTAACGCGCAAGATAGATCCGTATTCTGGATCAGTATCTCTTCCCTCGATAGTGACGCTTTTTGGATCATTTGGTCTCGACACAACCATCCAAGATTCGTGGGGAGGTGGAGTGGTAATGATCTTTGTTCCGTTCGCGGTCATCTATCTCATTTGGCGTGGCATCAGGGCTGGTGGTCGTGAGGTAATTGGTCCAGTCGTTATTTCTCTATTGACGTTCATCCTTCTGCTAAGCAGAAAGTATCCGATGATCGAAGCGATCCACAGCTTTCTTCCAGGTTGGAAGAGCATTCGGTACCACGGTTGGCTCTCTATATACGTGGTGTTCTTTTTGATATTTGCGGGATCGATATCAGCACGGGAGTATGAGTCCGGTTTGCGTGGGAAGCCCATCTTCATTCCTAGAGCAGTCTTTGCCACGTCAATTGCACTTGCAATGATTTCATTGGCGTTGAGTGGAAAATCATGGATCTATTCTGTCGGAGTCGTACTGGTAGCTGCACTGGTCATTGCTCGTTATCGATTTTCTACATCGGCGTTGGTGTTGGTTGCATTAATACAAGTAGTGATTTCTGCAGTGACACCTCAAAACAACTGGCCGAATGCACGTGGCGCCGAAGAAGTTGTCGGTATTTCAAATCTATTTGCGAAAGCAGAAGAAGGTTTCCCACCCAGTAGCGAGAGCAGGTTGATCGGTGATCCAAGTCTCGGCTGGAACGGGCACTACTTTCTGAAAGCGGCTTCCGTATTTGCATATCAGCCAGGGATCCACCCGAAAATGAGTCATGTGATTGAGGCGGGTAAGAGTGAAATTCTCGAACATTTTGTATTAACGATCACAGACTCACCAGTCAGTGCAGAAGTTCAAGACTTTCGCTCCAATTTCATGAGAGTAGTCATTCCGAGTAGTTTCTCTGAACAGACACTTCAAATCACGGTTCCATTTTCATCCAATTGGAAAGTAGCTATTAATGGAGAACGGACGTCGATTCTGCGGAGCAAGAATGATTTTATTGAAATTCAGAACGTCCCGCCAGGTAGCGACATTGCACTTACATACCGACCTCCATACGCTAGAGCACTTATATCAATTGGCCTTCTGGCTTGGATTGGGATTGGAGTTTTGGCCGTCGTCGGATCTTTGCAATATCGAAGGTCTAGATCATCCTCAGTTCGTGACGATGTAGCTGAACTGCTTCAAGGTAATAACAATTCGGAAATTTCCTTGATCGACGACAGACCCTGACACCGCAATGAAGCCTCTGCATCTTGATTGCAGCGATAGGGATGCAACTCGTTGCAAACCGTGCCCTGTTAGAGCAAAAGTCATTCGTAGATAATCTTCGTCATACTTGACGGACTCATCAATAGGAAGAAACCCGATGCATGATGGCGTTTCTTGATTTCGGCTGATGAACTCTGCGATAGCAGGAACTGAAGAATATTCCCTCGTCAGCCACTGGTGCCAATTGGTTTGAACTCGTGGTGCAAGGAGAAGCGATAAAAGCAGAAATGGCAGAAGGATCCACTTTCGCAGGGTGAGTGCTAGTGCAATGCCAATCGCGCCAATCAGATACCACCGAACGAAGCTTGGGTACGTCATGGCACTTGCGGGGGTTGTCCCAGTCCAATCCCGGAAGTCAATGCTCGGGTCAAAGCTGTATGGCCAAAATCCGGCTGACATCACGAAGTGGTTGTCCACTCGAGATGTCGGGCCACGGACCCCTAAGTCATGTTCGAGAAGTACAGCGGCAGGCAGAAGAATCATCAAGGAGCAGATCGCAGTACCCATGCGCTCTCGAACATTCATGCGAAGGAGCGACAGCACCCCAAGTGCAATGATCGGAAGCATTACTCCTTCTGCATATCTGAGGAATACCCAATGGTCGACCTGCATGGTGAATCTTGCAGGCGAGTAGAGCGACAAGCTCGTGATCGTGATTACCCCGATCAGGGATCCAAGGACGAAGATCTGTGTCAGCCGCATTTCCCGTGTGCTTTTCGCAGAAGCCCAGACTCGAATCACGGAGATTCCAAATGCAACAACAAGACCGAATGTCGCAATGATGACCGCAGAACTCACGGTGAGAAGCTGCTTCGCTAGCCCAATGAGGTGCGAAGCGCTCAGTAGATCCCGTAACTGTCCAGAAATGTGCGAGCCGTAGTGTGCGGGGAACCCAAACCCATTCGGGGTCATTGCATCGTTGATCGACCTCTCGATGAATGGCCCAACGACGAAGACCGACATGATCATCGCAAGCGAAGCAAGTGATGGTTTCGCCAGCGATCGAGTTCGAAGTCCATTGGCGAGAATGATGGCGATTGATATGGCAAGCACTGCATACCCGGCAGGATGGATCCAGCACAGGTAGACGACAGAAGCACAGTGGCCGATCGCGCGACGAGTGAAAATCAGTTCATCTGTCAAGAGCGTGCTGAGTGCGATCATGTAGACGAACACGAATGCCGAGTTCGGGAAGGCATAGCCACTGAGAACAAACCACCCTGGATAAAGACAACTTGCTAAGAGTGTGAAATTCAGCGTTGGCCTAGTGATTCCTCCGTGAAGTTGCGTCCCACTTTTGCGAAGAAATCGGCCGAGGAGGACGAATGAGCCGCACCACAAGAGTGCGTTGATGGCGAGCACGGCGAGCCAGATCGTCTTTGGCGAGGAGAATATGGCGAAAGCTGGTACGAGGAACACTGAGTAGCCAGCGAACCAACTCGAGGCATAGTCCACGGGTTTACCGGCGAGAAATGCGGCCTTTGCCAGATAGGCAACTTCATCAGAGCCCGTGTAGGCGGGTCCAGTGAAGTGAATCGCGTTGTATACGAAGAACCCGAGCGAGACGACGATTGAAATCGGCCAGGTCAGCTCACGATTAACAATGTGACGCAATGAACCATCACCCAGTGATTTGCGTCCCGACATAGTTCAGTACCATATCTGACCTTTGCGTTCGTGGTTGTTGAACAACCAGAGAACGCTCGTGCTGGGAGGTTCTACGTGGCGTCGCGGAGTTGCTGTTCAGTCGGCTTTCTGAACAAACTCAGCATGGCAAGCCCAGAAACCAAGATGACTAATGATGTGAGTCTCCACGCCGTGTGGAATCCGCCGAGGTAATCATTATTGGCAAGTGCTGAAACCAGAATTGAACTGACGAGAGCCACGCCCAACGCTGCTCCAATTTGTCGAGCGGTGTTGTTGAGCGCCGATCCCATCGCGAACTTCGTCTGAGGAAGAAATGCAGTTGCCGAGCTCGAGATGGTCGAGATACAAAGACCGACGCCAACGCCGGTGTACACCATGACGGGGAGATAGTGAGTTAAGTAGTTGGGTGAATCAGTAATCCAGTAGCTGAGAAAGAGGTTTCCACTACACAGAATCACTGCACCCGTTGCGACGACTTTGCCATGACCAATTCTTTGCGCGAGGCGACCAGCTGGGGCCGCAACGATCGCGGCCATCACTGGTCCCGGGATACCCGCAAGACCAGATCTTGAAGCGCTGTAGTTCCATACTGTTTGGAGCCATTGGGTGTTGACGAAGATCAGCGAAAAGAAGCCCATGGTGAATCCAAATCCGCTGATTGCAGCTGCCGTGACAAAGGGGAGTTTGAGAAGCTTTAAGTCGAGGACAGGGTGTGCAGCAACTCGACAGCGCAGTACAAATGCGATGAGGAAGCAGAGCGCCAGGACGAACACGAGGAGGGCCCGCTGAGTGACCCAGCCCCACTCGTCACTTTGCACGATCATCAAGGTCAGGAGACCCACGCCGAAGACTGCGAGGATTGCGCCAAAGTAATCGACGGTACGCGGGGCGGTTTCGTCACGCGACTCTCTTAGCAACCTGGACCCGACAGCGATTGCAACGATGCAGAGCGGAATGTTGATCAGAAACACTGCATGCCAGGTGAAGGTGTCTACGAGGAACCCCCCGACAGTTGGCCCACTTGCGGCAGCCACTGCCCCGACAGCACCCCAGACACCAATCGCGGCGGAGCGCTTTTCGACAGGGAACTCTGGGAGGACGAGGGCGAGTGACGACGGTGTCAATACCGCGCCACCGATTGCCTGCACGGCACGGGCCGCAACGAGCATCAGCGCTGAGGGAGCAAAGGCGCAGAGCAGCGACCCGACCATAAAGATGGTCAGACCAGTGAGAAATGCACGTTTCCGGCCGAAGGCATCGGCAAGACGCCCGGCGGTAAGCAGACCGGCTGCGTAGGCGATGTTGTAGGCAGAGAACACCCAGGTGAGGGTTCGTCGGCTCTCGGGAAAGTCCTTGGCAATTGCGCCGAATGCGACGTTGACGATGGAAATGTCGAGGGAGACGAGGGTGACACCGATGGAAGTGAGCGCGAGCACCTTGGCTCCTCGCGACCACTTTCCGATCATGTGTCCCAGCCTCTCGCTCGAATGTCGTCACCATCAGCGTCGAGGTCGCGACCTTCCCATCGTAGGACTCCAGGGGTGGCCGACAGCGAAGCGATGAGGCCCTGCATCGGTGTCTCGCCGACGTTCGGAATCATCTCCCGCGCGGCATAGTGCTCATCTGTAGCGATTTCTGCCATGTCGAACACTGGGCCGACAGCTGCTTCGGCATCAGCAAGGATCTTCACCACTTCATCGCGTGTGCGAGTCGAGCACCATCTCGACATCAGTTCTTCAAGTTCATGCCTGTTGGCCATGCGACCTGCAAAGGTGGTGAATCGTTCGTCATCGCCGACGCCAAGCACTGTCATCACACGGCCCGCGACGGAGTCACTCGATGCAGAGACCCCGACCCACTTCCCGTCGCTGCACTGATAGACGCCGCGTGGGACCGTATAGGGCAAACCTGAACCAAGACGAGGCTGGAGTTCGCCCGACAACTTGTAGAGCGAAATAACAGGGCCCATGATCTGGAAGATCGTCTGCAACAGGTTTACGTCGACGACCTGCCCGACACCCGAATGCAACGCAACCATCGTGGCGAATGCTGCGGTGATACCTGTGATTTCATCGGTGAGGGCAATTGCGGGGAGCATCGGCGGACCGTCGGGATTACCGCTTACTGCTGCAAGACCTGCCATCGACTCCGCGATCGAAGCGAAACCTGGTCGCTGTGCGTACGGACCGGTTTGACCGAAGCCCGTGACCCGCACGATCACGAGATTCTTGTTGCGTGCTAGGAGTTCGTCGGGATGGAGTCCGAGTCGTTCGAGCACTCCGGGTCGGAAGTTCTCGACGAGCACGTCGGCTTCATCGACGAGGTCTTTGACGAGTTGGAGATCATTTGGATTCTTGAGGTCAGCGGCGATGGTCTGCTTGTTCCGGTTGACGAGCTTCCACCACAACCCCTTGCCGTCGCGTGGATCCCGCCAGGCCATTCCACGCAGCGAGTCACCAGTGTGTGGGTTCTCGACCTTGATGACGTGTGCACCGAAGTCAGCGAGGTAACGAGCACAGTTCGGACCAGCAAGGACCGTCGAGAGGTCGACGACCTTCAGATTGGCGAGCGGTCCGCTCGACATCGGTCAGACGCGTGTCGGGCGAGCACGACGAGTAGTGGACGCCGTTCCCCACCAACGACCACTAAATCGCCATGCGGTGTCGATGTGGGCCGAAGCGCTTGCAGTAACCGGCTTGGGCCACAGCGCTTCGATCGCTGCGGTGATCGCAGTTGCTTCTTCGTCGGTTGGCGATGGGGTGATGCGGTGCTGCATGGCGAGTTTGCTCAGAGTGGCATGTTGCCGTGTTTGCGCTGCGGCAACTCTTCGCGCTTGGTCTTCAGCATCGACAGTCCGGCGATGAGCTTGACGCGGGTCTCAGCCGGATCAATCACGTCATCGACGTAACCGCGTTCGGCTGCGGCATAGGGGTTCGAGTACTTCTCGGTGTATTCGGCGACGAGCTCGGCACGGCGCGCGACGGGGTCTGCTGCCTGCTGGAGTTCGCGCCGGTAGACGATCTCGACCGCGCCTTGCGGACCCATCACGGCGAGTTCAGCGGTTGGCCACGCATAGGCGAGATCAGCGCCGATCGACTTCGAGTTCATCACGACGTAGGCGCCGCCGTATGCCTTGCGGGTGATGACCTGGATGCGGGGAACGGTTGCCTCGCAGTATGCATAGAGCAACTTCGCGCCGTGACGAATGATGCCGCCGTATTCCTGGTCGACGCCGGGAAGGAATCCGGGCACGTCGACGAAGGTGACGATCGGGATGTTGAACGCGTCGCAGGTGCGAACGAAGCGGGCGGCCTTTTCACTGGACTCAATGTCGAGCACGCCGGCGAGCACCATTGGCTGGTTGCCGACGATGCCGACGGTTTGGCCGTTGAGGCGCGAGAAACCGCAAATGATGCTCTTTGCCCAGTGTGGGAAGTATTCGAAGAATTCACCGTCGTCGACGATCTCTGCGACGACCTTCTTCATGTCGTATGGCTGGTTCGGCGAAGCGGGGAGGATGCTGCGGAGGGACTCACACAGCCTCGCTGGATCGTCGGTCGCGTCGGACGCCGGTGGGTCAGTGAGGTTGTTCTGCGGGAGGAAGCTGAGCAGGTAGCGAACGTCTTGCAGGCAGGCTTGCTCGTCCTGGCTTACGAACGTGGCGACACCGCTCTTCGATGCATGGCTCATTGCGCCACCGAGTTCTTCGAGGGTGACGTCCTCGCCGGTGACGGTCTTGACCACGTCTGGGCCGGTGATGAACATGTGGCTGGTTTCGCGAACCATGAAGATGAAGTCGGTCATCGCTGGCGAATACACCGCGCCTCCGGCGCATGGTCCGAGGATGACCGAGATTTGTGGAATGACGCCCGAGGCCTGCACGTTGCGGTGGAAGATTCCGCCGTAGCTGGCAAGCGATACGACGCCTTCCTGGATGCGTGCTCCTGCGCCGTCGTTCAAGCCGATGACCGGCGCGCCAACTTTGAGTGCGAGATCCATCAACTTGTGGATCTTCTCGGCGAACACCTCACCCAAGGCACCACCGAACACGGTGAAGTCCTGGCTGAAGACGAATACCTTGCGACCATCAATCGTCCCCCAGCCGGTGATCACGCCGTCTGTGTACGGACGCTCTTCGAGCCCTGCAGCATGGGCGCGGTGACGGGCAAGGAGGTCGAGTTCATGGAACGACTCGGGGTCGAGGAGTGCCTGGATGCGCTCGCGGGCGAGCAGCTTGCCCTTTTCATGTTGGCGCTCGACCGAGCGTGGGCTTCCTGCGTTGTGGGCTTGCTCTTTGCGCGACTGGAG
>VFQT010001518.1_pt1 | contig 27529 bp, 25 predicted proteins | sample 3512381 | NCBI WGS metagenome assembly VFQT01 (sample SAMN10412376, study PRJNA504923) | tailings metagenome | isolation source: Relicate 2 Philex TSF3 active mining site | place: Philippines: Tuba, Benguet | collected 2017-08-29
ACCTTGGTTGATAAAATGATTGAAGCAGGACAAGTAGTGAACGAGCGCGACCGTCCGACAGGAGAATTGATCATGGATAACAACGACTTGGAACGCGAAAGAGGGATTACCATCGTGTCTAAGAACGTATCTGTGACTTACAAAGGAACAAAGATCAACATCATCGACACTCCGGGTCACGCCGACTTTGGAGGTGAGGTTGAACGTGTATTGAACATGGCAGACGGAGTTTGTTTGTTGGTGGATGCTTTCGAGGGTCCAATGCCGCAAACGCGTTTCGTTCTTGGTAAAGCGTTGTCTATGGGGATCAAACCTTTGTTGGTGATCAACAAAGTTGATAAAGACAATTGTACACCGGACGAAGTACACGAAAAAGTATTCGATCTGATGTTCGAATTGGATGCAAACGAAGAGCAATTGGAATTCCCAACGATCTACGGTTCTGCTAAAAATGGTTGGATGTCGGAAGATTGGAAACAACCTACAACATCAATTACACCACTCTTGGATAAGATCTTGGAATATTTCCCACCACGTAAGATCGAGGATGGAAATACCCAGTTGTTGATCACTTCTTTGGATTTCTCAACTTACGTTGGTCGTATCGCGATCGGACGTTTGAACCGTGGGGAATTGAAAGAAAACCAACAGATCATTTTGGCAAAACGTGATGGTTCGCAAGAAAAACACCGCGTAAAAGAATTGTTCGTATTCGAAGGATTGGAGCGCAAGAAAGTATCTGAAGTTCAAGCTGGAGATATTTGTGCGGTAACTGGTATCGAAGGATTCGAAATTGGAGATGTGATCTGTGATTTTGAAAATCCGGAGCCTTTGCCAACAATCGAATTGGATGAGCCAACAATGTCGATGATGTTCTCCATCAACGATTCACCATTCTTCGGTAAAGAAGGAAAATTCGTGACTTCTCGTCACATCCAAGAGCGTTTGCAAAAAGAATTAGAGAAAAACTTAGCAATGCGTGTTGCTGATACTGATAAAGCGGATAAGTGGATCGTTTACGGTCGCGGAGTATTGCACTTATCGGTTTTGATCGAAACAATGCGTCGTGAAGGATACGAGTTGCAGGTTGGTCAGCCACAAGTGATCATCAAAGAGATCAACGGCGTGAAATGTGAGCCGGTGGAGGAATTGACGATCGACCTTCCGGAAGAGTTTTCTGGAACGGCTGTTGAAGCAGTAACGAAGCGCAAAGGAGAAATGACGAATATGGAGCCGAAAGGTGAGCGTATGATCATTCAATTCCAGATCCCTTCGCGTGGAATCATTGGTTTGCGTAACTACTTGTTAACACAAACAGCAGGTGAGGCCATTATGACACACCGTTTCTTGGAATACCAACCATACAAAGGTGAGATTCCTGGACGTCAGAATGGATCATTGATCTCGTTGGAATTGGGTACATCCATTCCGTTCTCGATGAACAACTTACAAGATCGTGGTAAATTCTTCATTTTCCCGAATGAGAACATCTACGAAGGTCAGGTAATTGGTGAGAATTCACGTGCTGGAGACTTGTGTGTGAACGTAACGAAGACGAAGAAGTTGACGAACATGCGTTCATCCGGAGCTGACGATAAAGTGCGTTTGGCACCACCAAAAGTATTCTCGTTGGAAGAGTGTTTGGAATACATCCAAAGCGATGAGTACGTTGAGGTAACACCAGAAAATCTGCGCATCCGTAAGATCTTGTTGAAAGAAACAGATCGCAAACGCGCTGGAAAATAACATTTCCTCCCTGTCACTTCGAGTAAATGACAGAGGAATTAAAAATGGAAAAGTGAAAATTGAAAAGCGGTTCTTCGGGGCCGCTTTTTTACTAGAAATCAATACATATGGAACAACAAGAATTTTTAGATCAGCACGTTTTTAAAGGCTTGAAAAAATTGAAAGATGGTTTCGAAAAGGAGAATGTTCCTTTTTTCTCCGCAGCAGATTTTGTCATTATCATGGAGCGCGCTGAGTATTTTGGAATCAGTATTTACAGCATCGAACCTTGGTATGAAGGGGAGATCTACGATGTAATAACGCATGAAAACCTGAATAAGAAAGCAACTGATGCACGTTGGTACAGAAAGGCTTTCCAGACATTTGAATCTCGCCAAGCCGGCATGAATTATTCTGCCACGTTCAGAGTCTCGCCTAAGCTATTTGCTCGGAAGTTTGATTGATCAATTCAGAATTAGGTATTGTAGTCGTTACTTTGCCGGACCAAACAGGCGAATTCTTCCGTTTTTCAGAACGGTTTTCTCATTCGAAATCGCGGTTAATCGAATGAAAGTCGAACCTGGCGTTAGAGGTGGAAAGGTATAGTTGTAACTACCTCGTTGATCTGTGCTGAATCCCTTGTTCTGAAAATGAATCATTGGAACTTCATGGCTGAAGTGGATGGTATTGAAGGTGCTGTCTACGATTGTTAAACGTAAGCGGACCTCGCTATTTTCAGGAAAATCATGATCGAAATCCCAGGAAATAAGTGCTAATTGATCCAATTCACGCAAGGTATCAATGCGTATGTCAGCCAACAGTTGTTCTCCATTAGCATTTATATGCATGTCCTTCATACCGAAGGATTCCAGTTTACGATAAATTCCAAAGTCAATGGTCGGTTTCCAGATCAACCCTTGGTATTTCGGGTCTGTTTTCAAGAAAACTTGCCAGTATTTGGTTTCATCCATGTCGATCCAATGCAAAATATAACGCTTGTATTGCAAGGCTTGGATCAAATTTATGGGAATGAGAGTAAGTAGCGTGGCGGATAGAACTAGGGATGGTGCAATACGCCATTTTGCAGTTGTCAATAAGAGTGGTAAGATCAGAATTGGGAAAAAGTCAATGAATGCCCGCATACCAAAGCTACAGCCGTAAAACCAGGACCACCAGGAAGATAGAACGTAAGTGACTAGAGCAAAGAACACATTAAACGTAATGAATGCGAACCAGTTGCGCTTGAAAAGCCAGATTAAACTGGTGCAAAAGCTAACAAAAAAGAGAGGTGTGTAAACGAATAAGCCTTTCTTGTAGGAGAATAGAATATCCAGAAAATGAGGTTGGGTAAAATCGAATGTTTCACCTTGATAGGAGTAGACCACCCAATGTCCGGTTTGCAAATACCAGGCGATCAATTGTGGAGAAAGCATGATTCCTGCAATAGCCATTCCGATCAGGATTCGTTTCCATGAACCAACAATGGTGCGCATTCCGGATAGAAAAATGGACCAGGATCCGGCAAGAAAAGGCAAAGCAAAGATCACCAATACATTAATTTGACGAATTAAGAGAATTAGTCCGAGAAAAAGGCAGGTCCAGATAAACGAACGCAAGTCCTGTTTCTCAAAATAGCGCTTGGCAAAATAGGCGAAAGCGGCGATCGCGAAGAACGAATAAACGTGACTAAAACCGGCGTCAGCACTCGCGTAATGTACGATCGGTGTAGCGAGCACAAGAAGCAGTTGGGCAAGGGTAATTCTCCAGTAGTTGATGGCGTACCGTTGCGCTAAGAGCTTGAAAAAGATCAAGCCAAGGAACAGATAAAAAATAGCCGCGAATTGCACCGTCTTTTGAAAAGGCGTTTCATAGCCGTTGTGTGGGATGTCTTTTAATTCTTGTGTGAAATGTGTGACAAGGAAAAAGGGACTTTCCAGCACGGCTGTACCTATAGGGTATTTGTTCACGAGTCTGTCGTCGATCTCAACATACCCAATGTTTTCAGGAAGTTTTTGATAGGCTTCCGGCTTGTTTTTGAAAGAAAGATCATTGCGATTCAGGTCGCTGCGAATGAACGCTGAAGGCAGGTAATCGTAATACCCGATCCCGTCAGCATTGATCGTTGTGGGGGCTTTGTCCAGGAAATTATTGAGTACAAACAAAAAGATCAGAACAATGGATAGTTCCGTTCCACAGGTTCGGAAAAATGTGCGCAAACTGTTCTTTAAAGTTGTCATGCGGTGTAAAAGTACAATTTTCAGTACGATAGTGAATAACGCAGCTTTCGAAATAAATTGTTGATGACGCCCTTATTTTGTTCATAAACTTCTGCATTTCACTTGCATTTGGACCTTCGTTTTGCGTATCTTTATATTTAAATGAAATGCGATGTTTGATTGGGAAGACGAAGCGAGTGAAAACCATCTGAATGAGGATTTGGAACGTTTTGAGTCCCAGTTAGAGCAGGGTTCCGTTGGTTTTTTTGACAGTGATCGTTTAGAGGCGATCATCGATCATTATTTGATGAATGGAGCTTATTCAAAAGGGGAGATAGCGGCCGAGATTGGACTGCAGCAATATCCTTTCCACTCCTTGTTTTTTATTCGAAAAGCACAAGCAATGTCCGGACTGGGCAAATTGAAGGAAGCCTTGTTGTTATTGGATGAAGCTGAAGAGAAGGAAACAGCCAGTATGGAGTTGAAATTGACCAAGGCTGCAATTTTTAGTCAGTTACGCGACAGCAAACGCGCTGTAAAATATTTTCGTGAAGCGCTTGAGTTAGCAGAACGTGAGGACAAAGACGAGATTTACCTGGATCTGGCGAATGAGTTAGAGCAATTGAAAGATTTCAAAGGTGCCGTAGAAGTTTTGGAAGAAGCGATGCGCGAGAATCCGAAGAATGAAGGAGCACTTTATGAGTTGGCTTTTTGTTTGGATCAGATTGGAAACGTTCAACGAGCTATCGATTCATACACGCACTTTCTGGATGAAAATCCCTACAGTTTCACAGCTTGGTATAATTTAGGAAACACTTACTCCAAAGCAGAAAAATGGGCAGATGCCATCACGGCTTACGAGTATTGCATTGCGATTAATGATCGCTTTTCTCCTGCTTTCTTCAATATGGGGAACGCGCAGTTGACCATTGAGCAATATGAGAATTCCATCGAATCATTCTTGCGTTGCATTGAATTGGATGGCGAGGATGCATTGACCTATTGCTATTTAGGGGAGGCATACGAGCATCTGGAGCAGTTGGAGGTGAGTTGGGATTATTACCAAAAAAGTCTTGCGCTGGCGCCTTATTTAGGTGAAGCTTGGTTGGGCTTGGGCATCATCAAAGATCTGGAAGGAAAACCGAAAGAGAGTTTACATTATATCGAACGAGCGATCGAGTTGGAACCTGAAATGGACGGATACTATCATGTCTATGCAGGAGCTTTAGAAAATGGCGGATTCATTCCGGAAGCTGAAGTGGCTTATTTGAAGTGTTTGGAGTTGGCCCCATCCAATGAAGATGCCTATTTTGATTATGTGGATTACTTATTAGATCACCGACCTGCGGCAGCACGCACCTATGTCACCGATTTTGTTCAGGAACACCAGTTTTTCTTTTCAATTCTTCCGTTGATCTATTTGGATTATTTGTCAGGCAAGAAGAATGAAGCAAAATTGATGTTTGTGGAATGCCTCAACAAAGATCCGGAAAAGGCGAAAGATTTGTTTGTCCGCTATCCTGACTTGCTGAATGATGCAGAATTTGTAAATTTGGCCCGCTAAACATATCGGTCTAGCTAATTTTTTGAAAAAATGAATTTTACGTTACCATATATACCTGAAAGAACACAACAGCCTCGTAATCATGGAATCACCATGATGATGGACAAAGGATTGAGCCTGCGTGAAGCGGAGAATTTCTGTGAAGCAAATGCCAATATGACGGACATCGTGAAGTTTGGTTTCGGAACGGCATATGTAACCAATAATATCGAAGAGAAATTACGCATTTATCGCGAGGCAGGTTTACGCCCATATTTTGGTGGAACCTTGTTTGAGGTGTTCTACGCTCGTGGAAAATTCGACGATTATTTGCGTTTATTGGATAAGTATAATCTCGACTTAGCAGAGATCTCGGATGGTTCGATCATCATCAACCACGATGAAAAATTGGAGTTGATCCATCGCCTTTCTAAAACGAGAACTGTACTTTCTGAAGTAGGTTCGAAAGACTCCGGGATCTTGATCTCGCCCAATCGCTGGATCAAAATGATGAGTACGGAATTGGAGGCAGGTTCTTGGAAAGTAATCGCTGAAGGACGTGAAGCAGGTAATGTGGGTGTTTTTAGACCAAACGGAACGGCACATACCATGTTGATCAATAAGATCATTGCGAAAGTAAAACCGGAAGATATTTTGTGGGAAGCCCCACAAAAGAATCAACAAGTGTGGTTCGTTAAATTGTTTGGAGCGAACGTGAACTTGGGGAATATCGCACCAAATGAGATCATTCCGTTGGAATGTTTACGTCTTGGTTTGCGTGGAGATACTTTCTTTGAGTTCTTACCGGCGGATTACGCAGAACGTTTGAAACAAGTTGATTCAGACGATCCGGAAGAGGAATAATCATGACTTTTAAAAGCAGAACTGTATTTCGTGGACACGGTGCGCCTGTTTACGCAGTTGCTGCTGATGAACAATTCATCTACAGTGGTGCAGGCGATCGCTTCGTAACACGCTGGAATGTGCAAACAGGCTTGCAAGACGGTTTTGCCATAAAATTGGAACAAGCACCGTATTGCATTTTGCTTGCTGAAGGTGTGTTGTATATCGGTACGGCAAATGGCACCTTGGCGGCAATTTCAATCCTGGATAAGCAATTGCTGTGGGAATATAATTTCTCAGGAAAAGCCCTGTTTTCGTTGTTAAAAACAGATCAAGGAATTGTATTCGGTGATGAAGCCGGAAACCTTTGTTTGATGTCAACTTCTGGCCAGAAATTATTCGCGTTCCCATTGGGTGAAGGAAAGATCAAAGCCTTGAGCGCGACTTCAACACATGTGTATGCTGGCTGTGCTTCGGGATGGGTTTTGGAATTTGACAGGACCAATTTCAATGAAACAAATCGATGGAAACTACACGATTCACAAGTAAATGCTATCGCTTTTCAAGATGATCAATTGATCTCGGTTGGTCGGGATGGACATCTTGTGATCTTTGATCTTAGTACCAATACTGTTACCAAACGCATTCCGGCACATTACCAAAGTATTTACAGCATAATACAAGTGAACGATCAGTGGATCACGTGTTCGATGGACAAAACCATCAAGGTGTGGAATAGAGATCTGGAAACTGTGGTGCAAAAGATTACGATGAAAGAAGGCGGGCATTCGAGATCCGTAAATGCGCTTTGTGCTTTTCAGAATGCGGAATTCGTGAGTTGTAGTGACGACAAAACGCTGATTTGTTGGGAGAAAGTTGTTGATCCTCGGAACAATTGATTGGATTTGCTGGTTTAAGGCAATATATTTGAAGTAATGGAACACGTGAACAGTTTTTATCCGCAAAAGCCAGAATTGGAGCAACCGGTCCCTAAGAAAGGGCATGCGGCTGTAACGGTGTTTTCTGTTCTCTTGTTTGCCTTAACATTCATGTTGCTTTTTGGTCAGGATTATTGGTTTCTGATCCAAATCCTAGCCGTTTTACTCCTGCACGAAGGAGGTCACTTCCTGATGATGAAACTGTTTGGCTACGAAAATGTCCGAATGCTATTCATACCGTTGATGGGAGCTTTTGTTCACGGCACTAAAAAACATTACTCACAACGTCAAAGCTTACTCGTCATTCTCGCCGGTCCATTTCCGGGGATCATTTTGGGAGCAGCATGTTGGATCTTAGCGGAACAGTGGAATGTAGCCTGGTTGGGTGAAGTTGCATTGTTGTCGTTTGTACTGAATGTGATCAATCTGTTGCCGTTTCAACCTTTGGATGGCGGAAAGATCTTGCAGGTGCTTTTATTCGGCCGCGCTGAATTGCTGCAAGTGATCTTGGCCTTTACTGCTTCCATGGGAATGATCGCATTGGGATTCTTTTTGGAGATGTACGGTGTGATGATCTTTGGTTTTTTGATGGGCTTTCAGGTGCGCGGTATGCACAGACGATATTTGATCCATAAAAGTTTGCGCGAGAAGGATGTGGATGTGGAAGCCAATTATGAAATGCTGAGCAACGAACAGTATTTTCATATCAAAGAAGAGGTATTGGAATATACACCGAATCTGCAGAAAATACGCGATGTGGCTGAGGAAGAAGAATACGCGCAGATCATAGGTCAGGAAGTGAAGAACATTTTGGTAACCCCGGTTACACCAGATCTGAATGTCTTTCAAAAAATCGTTGCCGCTTTTGCATGGATCGCTGCAATTCTTGGTCCGATCTACATGATTTTGTCGTCTGATTTTATCTCCAAACTATATGCATTTTAAGATAGGTCAGGAGGTTGGTTTCTTGCACGAAAAAGGCAAGGGAATTGTGCGTCAGATCGAAGGGAAGCGTGCCTTGGTCGCAGATGCAGACGGATTTGATCGCTGGCTGCCATTCACGGATTTGGTAACGATTCATTCTGAAAAATACGATTCGGAAGAAATTCGGATAGAAAAATCGGATTTAGAACCGGAGACCAATTATCGGGAGTTTCATGAGCGTACAGGTTACAAACGCAAAGAAACGATTTGGGAGATCGACCTGCACATTGAAGAAATCTTAGAAAGCACACGCGGAATGTCCAACACCGAGATCCTATTGCGGCAAATGGGCGAGTTTCGAGCAACTTTCAAAAAAGCAAAACAACGGATGATCCACAAATTAGTGGTGATTCATGGCGTAGGTGAGGGGGTGTTGAAAAACGAGATCCGAACCTATTTATCCAAGCAAGATCAAATTGAAGTGGTAGATGCTGACTACGCGACTTATGGTAAAGGAGCTACACTTGTGATCTTCCACTATAACTGGCGCGATTAAAGCGCTTTAGTCATGATGTAATCATCCATTACAAAACCATTTCCAATATCCAGAACGATCGTCTCAGACACGACGAATCCATTGTGTTTGTAGAATACTACTGCTTTATTCGCCTTGTTTACATTCAGGTGCAGCAGGTGAAGTCCTTTGTTTCGAGCTCTGTCTTCGATCGCCAGCAAAAGCTTTTTACCGGCTCCTTTTCCTTGAGTTTCCGGAAGTACATATAATTTGTGGATCCGACAGATGCCTTTTTCCGGATGGTCATATTGAATGCCAGCAAAGCCCAGCATTTTTCCGTTTTCTTCCAGTACCAAAAAGTCTTGATCAGAACTTGATATAGCAGCGGCAATGACGTCTGGAGCATACATCCAATTGAGCATATACTCGATCTGTTCCGCTGTAATGATTTCTGCATACGCAACGGGCCAGGTGATCTCAGCGATGTTTCGGATTGCAGCAACATCGTCACTTGTAGCAAATCGTACGGTCATATCAAATGTCTTTACCAAAGGAATACATATCGTTGTGGTTAAACTCGATCTTGTCTTTGACATGCTTGATGGCTTTTGCCAATTCAAACAAGAATTGATCGGTATGTGCTTTTAACCAGGCAAAACTGTTCATTTCACCTTCTACCGCCATGGCTACTTGATAAAGCACTTCAAATCCATGTAGCTGCAGCCAGCGCTGCGCATTTTCATTTCCTTCTGCAGCATTTACCATTGCCATCAGATGAGGAAATCCATTGTTGGTTAACCAGCTGCGGGCCTCTTCTTTTAATAAGATCGCTTGTGTGGTATGATAGATCTCCGGATAACCATTGTCCAGAAGCCACAAACCAAGGTCCTTGTGTCCTTCCAAGGTTTTGATCCATGCCAACATGATCTTAGGCGGATAATCCAATTGCGCGCGCGAAACGTCGGCTTTCACCTGTTTTACGCCCTCCACCTCGGCATCTTTTGCAAATAGTTTCTTCAACCAACTCATATCCTAAGTAAAAAAGATATAGGCAATGATTATCGCTGCAACAGCTCCAACCAGATCACAGAACAATCCTGCGGTAGCCGCATAGCGCGAATTTTTGATCTTCACTGATCCGAAATAAACAGATAAGACATAAAAGGTGGTTTCGGTACTTCCTTGGAAGGTTGCTGATAGATTACTCACAAAGGAATCGGGACCAAAGGCTTTCATGTTGTCAATCATCAATCCACGAGCGCCAGAACCGGAAAATGGCTTCATTAACATGACTGGAAGTGCGTCAATAAACTCGATGGCTTTCATTCCACCCATCATCAAGAGCCACTTCAAGCCATTCAATAGGTCCATCAATGCACCACATGATTTGAATAAGGAAATTGCAGCTAACATGGAGACTAAAAACGGTAATATGTTCAATGCAACTTCGAAACCACTTTTAGCTCCTTCTACAAAGGATTCGAAAGCTTGAGTTTTGGATCGAATTGACATGAAGACGAAAAAGCCAATAAAGAAGAAAACGATCGTGGTGCTTGCAATTCTTGATACCGGATCGATCATGTCGGGATGACTACTCAAATAGTAAAGCGTCCCTAAAATGAAGGCTGTTATGGACCCTATCGATAATAAGATTGTTCGTTGCAGTAAATTGATCTTTTGTTTTATGGCCACAAACACCAGTCCTCCAATGGTTGCGAAATAGGTGGTCAAAAGAATTGGAATAAAAACCGACATCGGATCTTTCGATCCTCCAGCTGCTCTTGCTGCGAGAATACTAACGGGAATAATAGTTAATCCCGAGGCGTTCAGTACCAAGAACATGATCTGGGCGTCAGATGCTTTTTCTTTTTCTGGATTTAATTCTTGCAATTGTTGCATGGCACGCAAACCGCTCGGTGTCGCCGCGTTGTCTAATCCCAACATATTTGCGGAGAAATTCAACATGATAGAACCCATAGCCGGGTGGTTCGCTGGAATAGAAGGAAATAGCTTAGAGAAAAAAGGGTTTACAAATCGCGAAAGTAGATTCACTGCACCACTGTCTTCGCCAATCTTCATGATCCCCATCCACAAACAGAGCATTCCAACCATTCCGATCGCAATATCAAAAGCAACTGTTGCCGTATTGAACAAATCGTCCATCATGCGTTTTAAAATGAAGGTGTCTTGCCAAAAGAATAACTTTGAAAAGCCCATCACTAAAGCAATGATGATCATCCCGATCCAAACTCTGTTTAATACCATATTACGAAAATGCCAATTTATTCAAAAGGAACAGCCCCTTGGTTCAGGCAGATATTCACAAAGTTTTCAAATAGCACCGCTCCGTGATTTCCCGAGACTTCCGGATGAAATTGTACGCCATAAAGCGGTTTCTCCTTGTGCATCATGCCTTCATTAACACACGCATCTGATACTGCAACATGGGTGAAATTCTCTGGAATCGAAATAGCTTCGCAGTGATCTTCCATCATTTGGATCTCGTTAGGTAAACGATCGAACAGGGGGCAATCAACCAGGATCTCAATAGTCTGCCAGTCGCGATCTTCCTTCAATCTGCTCGACAAAGCACCGTGTAACAATCCAATGAGTTGATGTCCGAAACAAATTCCCAAAACAGGTCGTGTACTGGTTTTGATCCAGTCCAACTGTTTCAAATACGGACTAGTATCAACTTCAGTGATCAAAATAGGAGCTCCAGAAACAACGAACCCAATTGCATCGTCGTGATCGGATATGCGGAAATCAGCTAACTGCACAACGCGTGTATCGCAGAATTCGTAGACCATTTCATCAATTCGAAAGGTCTTGCTGCTGCCACAATCGATGATCACAATCACAGTCATAGCTCAATCTGTCCAATTCCCTGGCGCACAATTTCCGGACTTCCGGATGTGCAATCCACAATGGTTGACGCTTCCAGATGTCCCGGTCCACCGTCGATAATAACAGCGACTTCGTCATCATAACGTTCATAGATCGCAGCCGGATCAATGAAATAATCCGTGATCTCATCTTCGTTATCATGCAGTGAGGTAACCGCTAATGGATTTCCCAAAGCTGCTACAACGGCATGTACGATTGGATTGTCCGGAATACGAATACCTATCTCTTTTTTACTCGCGTCGAATAGCTTGGACACCTCGTTAGTTGCATCTAAAATAAAGGTAAAAGGTCCCGGAAGATGGTGCTTTAGCAAACGAAAGGTAACGCGATCTAGTTGTTTCACATATGAAGAAACCTGACTGAGATCCTCGCAAATAATGGAGAAATTCGCTTTGTTGAGCTTTACATCCTTCCATTTCGCCAATTCAGCAATGGCCTTTTTGTTCGTTACATCGCAACCCACTGCATAAACCGTGTCGGTAGGAAAAATGATGATTTCGCCTGCACGCAGGGCGTCCACCACCTGTTGGATCAAACGGTTATCAATATTGTAGGGATTGATCTCGATGAACATAATACCTTTTTTGCAAAGGTAGGAATGTTCGGCTCCAATCGCAAATTCAGGAAAATAAGCTTTTTACAAGATCTTGATCTCAGTTCTACGGTTCGATTGATGCTCTTCTTCCGAACAAGTGACGCCGTTTTTACAACGATTCAATAATTGTGTTTCCCCGTATCCTTTTGCAACAATGTTGGCTTTGGGAACACCTTTCTTGATGAGGTAGTCCACACAACTTTGCGCACGTGCCTGAGACAATTTCTGGTTATAGGCATCCGATCCGCGGGCATCGGTATGTGACGATAATTCGATCTTCAATTTGTTCTCCAAAATGAATTCCGCGAGTTTATCTAGGGAAGCGGTACTTTCAGGTCGCAAAGTCGACTTGTTGTAATCGTAGAAGATGTTTTCAAGTTTGAACTTATCACCTTTTTTAATCTGCGGCAATTGCAACAAAAGTTGGATCACCTTATCGCCTTCGCTTTCCGTTTTGAATTTCGTTTCATCATCCACAAAACCTCGTTTACTCGCGTGTGCCAAGTATTCTGTAAATCTATCCACCCGGATCGTGACCATTCCTTTGTTGTCCGTTGTTACGATGGTGTCTTTGTTCGTCAGGTAACTGAATATGCTTGTTTTTGCATACGGGATCTCTTTGTTGGTTCCTTTTTCAACTACTTTCAATGTGACCATGATCGTCAAAGGATCCAAATACAAATCTCCTCGTAAGGTGGTGTCGCGAATAATTCCAGCCGTTTCAATAGTCAAAGGAGTCTTCAATTTGAAATACAATTCTCCGGACGAGAAGGAATAACTGTGATTCACCTGACAGCTGCGATGGAATTTACCCAAACTATCTGTGTATAAGGTGTCCGATTCACCATTCGTAAGATCTGTGGTGACGACCCAATGATTCGGCATGATCTCCGGTTCGGTGTAATTTGCGAAAAGCGTGCCCTCAAATTCGATCACAGGATCTTTGCGTTTCCATTCGTAGATGCGATCAATGAAATCTCCGCGATTGGAAGAAATAAAGCCGTTCTTTTGATTCGGCAAGGCAATGATCCCAAAATCATCAAAGGATGTATTCATGGGATAGCCCATGTTGTGGGCGTTGTCTTTGCCATTCATTTCACAATAAAACACATCCAAGCCTCCTAAACCAAAATGTCCTTTAGAAGAAAAATACAAAGTGTTGTTTGCAACGAAGGGGAATAATTCATCCTGATCGGTATTGATACTTGTTCCCAAATTGACAGGTGTTGACCAGGAATTGTTCACGAATTCAGTAACGTACAGGTCCGCACCGCCCAAGCCACCAGGAGCTTCACTCGCGAAGTACAATTTCTTGCCATCCGGCGAAAAACAGGCGTGACCGACATTGTAAGCGGGATTGTTGTAAGGGAAATCAGCTAATTGAAGCCACTTGTCGCCATCTTTTCGGTATAAATAAATCGCTAAAACAACCACCTCATTTCCTTTCTGACGGTTTTGCGTATTCTTCGTAATGGCCATAAAGTTGCCATCTGCACTGAAAGAAACGGGACCGTCATGAGCGCGCGAGAAAAAGGCATCTTTCAGCAATTCAGGTTTCATCATGGAGCTATCCAAATCATATCCGGAGTACAACATGTTTATGAAATACGAATTATCCCAGCCGTAACGAGTATTCAAGAATCCGGCATTTTTGCTTTTAGACATGTACAAGATCCCTTTTTGGTAAAAGGTAGGACAGAAGTCACCGAGGTCTGAATTGATTTGTAATCCTTCAATAGAATAGATCGAAGAATCAGCCATTAACGGACTTAAATTCTTGTTTCGATCCTTTAATAGTGCCACGAAATTATTGTTTGGATATACTTTGTAGCCATCTTGCAATAAGAGATCTGCCACATCATATTTTCCAATAGTTCGTAAGAGATCTATGTATTCAACGTAATCCTCTTCAGTAAGACGATTGGTCTCATGGAGTTTACTGTAGTAATATTTCGACTGGTTGTATTGGAAGAGCTTTTTATAGCTAATCGCCGCTTTTCGCACATATTCCCAGTTTCCTTTTCCTTTAATGGCTTTTTTTGCTAATTCCTTGTAGATCGGAGCGGCGTGGTAATACTCCAGTTTACTGAAATGATCATCGGCTTTTTTCGCTTTAACTTGACCGAATGACAAAATAGGGCAAAGCAGTAAGAAGAATATCGATAGAGATAGTTTCATATCAGAAATAACGAGGTGAGGCGTAAACGGCTTTTTTGTAATTGAAATCGTAAGTCAGCAAAATCTCATGCGTTCCTTGCTGATAAGTACGGATCTGGTTGATCGCAAAATCATAACCATAACCCAATTGGAATTTATCCTTGATGCGAAATAATGCATTCACACCAACAGATTCGTGAAAACGGTACATGGCTCCAAACCACCATTTTTCATAGAACAGAAAAGAGGCATTGAAATCCATTGTAAGCGGCGCATTCGGTGTGTATTTGATCATGGTGGAAGGACGCAATTGAACAACTGAATTCAAAGGGATAATTCCTCCGGCAGTGAAAAAGAAGTGACGTTGATTGATGGTTGAGATCAAGGTATTGGCGTCATCCAATTTAGCTTCGATCAAGCGGGGAGAGGAGATTCCTACAAAATGGCGGTCTCCGTAATAATAGATTCCGGCACCTAAATTGGGTTTTGTGCTCGTAAAGCGCTGTCCAAAGTAAGGATCGTTGGGATCAGTTACGTTCAAATTTGAGAAATCAAAGCTCATGAAATCGGCACCGCCACTAACTCCAAGTGCCAAACGATGACGTTTTTTATTCAATTGAACGTTTGCGCTCAAGGTCAAATAACCTGCTGTGCGATTGCGACTACCAATGTTGTCATTGACGAAATGTCCGCCAATTCCCAAACGGTCTCCTGCAACCGGACTATGAACAGAAAACCATTGCGACATGGGTGCTCCATCAAAACCTACCCATTGAAAACGTGCCAGAGAAACCAAACTGATACTTTGTCGACTTCCGGCATAAGCTGGGTTGTAGTACAAGGGATTCTGCATGTACAAACTGGATTGCTCATCTTGTTGACCAAAAGAACCGAAAATACTGGTCAGTCCAAGGAAAAATAATACGTGTTTTTTCATGTCAGATCAGTATTGTAGTTCCACATAACCCTTATATTCCGTTTCTTCGGCATCCTTGAGTTGAATGATGTAAAAATATGTTCCAACAGGTAGCCTTTCCGACTTTCCGTCGATGCTAAGTCCTTCGTTTTGTTCTCCAGTCCACGTTTTCGTGTAAGGTGATACAAAATATACGCGGTTACCCCAACGATTGAAAATTTGAATTTCAGCATTGGGATAATAATCCAGACCCGGAATTTCCCAGTCCTCGTTATGTCCGTCACCGTTTGGAGAAACCAATTGTGGGATTGTCAAGCAGTCAGGCCGCACAACAATCGCTACTTGTGCGCTTGCTGTATCTATACAACCATCTTGATTGGTAACAATAACCAGATAGGTTCCTGCTTTTCCTCCATTCATTTGAGGCACAGCAATCTGAGCGGTATTTGCATTGAAAGCGTTTGGTCCGCTCCAAGTATATGTGTCACCACCGCTTGCTGTCAGTTGCAGGGTTTCACCCGGACATAGGGAAGTGTCTCCTGTTATCGCTGCAAAATCAGCAGGAGCGGCAATCAATTCAATGCTATCCGAAACTTGGCAGCCATTCAGATCTGTAACGGTTAAATAGTATGTGCCGGCATTTTGAGCGGAAACTAGTGAAATTACTATCGTATCGTTGACTTGATTAAATCCATTCGGACCAAGCCATTCGTAGATATTTCCTCCACTTGCGAACATCGTTGCATCACCGCCCACGCAATGCGATCCGTTTTGAGATGCATCGCTATCTACTGTAATTGTAGGAAGCGGATTCACAGTAACAGTGATCGAGTCTTGTGCACTACAACCGTTGCTGGTTCCTGTTACAAAATATTCAGCAGTGTTGCTCGGGGATACCGAAATAGTTGCATTGGTTTCTCCATTATTCCAGGAATAAGTTGTGCCACCCGAAGCTGTCAATTGTGCACTTTGCCCTGCACACAAAACGCTATCAAGGGCAGAAATGGAAATTACCGGAAGCGGAACAATCGATAAATTCACCGAACCCGTGTTTGAAGAACAGCCATTTACCGTTACTACCAATTGGTAAATTCCATTGTTGGCTGCACTAGCCGGATCAATTGTTGGATTTTGAACTGCACTTGAGAAAGATCCCGGTCCTGACCAAGCATAAGTTGCATTAGCAACTCCTGATGTGGATAATTGAATGGTTCCTCCTTCGCAAACGCCATTATTGTAAACTGCCAAAGGTGTGGCCGGATTAGCAACGATGGTTATAGATGTATTTGCTGAAGCAGCAGGACAACTGCCGTTTGCAGCAATGTTATTCGTTACATTGTAAGTGCCTGGAACAGTTGAGCTAAGGTCAATGATTCCAGTTGATGGATCAACACTCAAACCGCCTGTTGAACTAAAGGTCCCTCCCGATGATCCTGCTGCAAAAACAGGATTTGGATCGAGATCACTTTGGCAATAAGAGGAATTGGCATAGCTAAAGTTCGCACTAGGAGAACTCGAAATGACGATACTTACGTTATCCGAAACCGCTGGACATGGCCCGGCAGGGTCGTTTGTGGTCAAGATCAAATTCGCAACTCCGGCTCCAATTTCACCCGCACTTGGGGTATAGCTCGAAGTAGGAGAGGTAGTAGATCCAAATGTACCGCCACCTCCAGACCAAGTAACCGAACTTGCACCGCCTCCAAAAGATCCGGCCAATGAAACCGCACCACCATTGCAAGAAGCGAGATTTGGACCGGCATTTACCGTAGCTGGAGTGTTTACCGTTACTGTTGCATTTGAAGCAGGTGAAGTACAACCATTTTGAGTTACTGTTAAAGAATAAGCACCTGCTTGAAGTGTTCCAGCTCCGTTGATGGTGTTATTTTGCGACGTTGAGCTAAAACTATTTGGCCCGGTCCAGTTGTAGGACACTCCAGTAGCTGTTGTATTTAGCGTAAGGTTGTCTCCCTGACAGATTGGACTATTTGTGTTTATCACCGGAGCGGCAGGAGTAGGGTTCACCGTCACCGTGGTTGTTAGCGTTTGTTTGTATCCGCACAATCCGGTTACTTCAACAGAATAAGTTTGAGTTGTTGCCGGGGTCACCGTAACTGATTGCGAAGTCGATCCGTTGTGTTCCCAGTCATACGAAGTAGCTCCCGTTGGTGCTGTTAATACCACACTTTGTCCCGAACAGATCGGAGCTACTGGAACGATTTGAGGGAATTGCACGCCACTTTGAGCGGAGATCGTATAGTTACAGATATCACCAGCGTACCCATCTACCATTAGGTAATAATCGCTACCAACCGTTAAACCAGTAGCTGTAAGCGTAAATCCAGTAGAACTTTCTTGAAAAGTGGATACAGGTGTAAAATTACAACAGCTCCCATTCGAAGCAAATACTTGCATTTGAATTCCACCGCTTGGGAAATTACCCACCCAACAATCACCGATCGAAACATTTAAGGTTGCCGTAGTTGCAGATGCCGTGAAACGGATCCATGAATTGTTCTCTATGGTCACATCGTAAATTGAACCACCAAAGATTCCTCCGGTATTGGTACCGTCCGGTTGGTTTACTCCAGCACTTGTTTCGTTGTTTCCATGCATGTTACAAGGTCTGTCTGGAGTGTAAGCTGCGGATGTGGATGCAGAATAACCGTTCAAATCACAGATGTAAAGAGCGTTCGCACAGTTATCGTTACTGGTTGTCGTAACACATAATCCGAATGCTCCTTGTGAAGTTCCGAATCCAAAAAAGCGCAGGTAAACGGTAGCTCCCGGTGTCAAACCACTTGCTGAAATGAATGGAAGGAAATCATTATTCGTTCCTGGGAAGTTGTTGTCGTCTGAACAAACGATCTGTGTTAAGGTATTGCAATTCGGCCCGCTGTAAAGAGCCATTACACCATCAGAAATTCGTCCGGCACCCATGTTCGGTTTAGGAGTAATGAATAATGTTCCAGAAGCAGGTACGGTAATGGCAAACCACACGTCTGCTGTTCCCGTTGTAAATCCTCCAATTGCAGCTCCGGATCCTCCAATACACGAACTGGGTGCCCCGGGTACGGTTGTGGTTGTAGCTCCCACATTTGAGAACTCCAAATAATTACATTGAGAAGTAACTGTAGGTAATTGAATGGCATTACAAGGGTTATCATTCGTAGGTGCTGCAGATGCCGGCCCCGTCACACAAATGTCAAAATTCCCATTATTCGCAGGATAGTAGTCGTATACACGAACGAAGTAAGTTTGTCCCGGCGTTAAACCAACAACCTGACTACTTTCTGTGGTAAACATATTGCCGTTATCCACACAGATCTCTGAATTCAATGTTGTACATCCACCGCTATACACTTGAAAAACAGGATCAAAAGTAGTGGAAGTAGGAGTTACTGTTACAGTTTGTTGCGCATTGGTTGCAACGAAAGAGTACCAAACATCATCATCTGCATTTCCTGCACATCCTGCAAAGCTCTGTGTGGCACCAAAGGTGGTTCCTGATGTATTCACACAAGAAGTATTCACAGTCAACGGAACCGCACCACCACAAGCGTTATTTGCTGGAGCCGCAGCGCCAACAGTGCAACAGATTGAAAATGTTGCTCCTCCTGATCCGGTAGCATAATGGTAAACGCGAACGCGGTATACCTGACCCACAGTTAAACCCGTTAGGTTAACTACCTCATTCTCTCCTGCAAAACCAAAATCACGGCAAACGAGAGAAACGAGTGAGGCACACGCCCCAGAAAAAACTTGCACAACAGGGTCCATCGTGGCAGATGGGGCTACTGTAATTTGGTGATTCGCGCTTGTTGCTGTGAATTGGTACCAAACGTCATCATCAGCAGTTCCGGAGCATCCAGGAATAGATTGAGTAGCGCCTGCAGTAGTTCCATTCAATGGAGTAGAACAATTGGCTGTTACGGACAATGCAGTTGCCGTAGAACAATCATTCGATTGCGCCATGGAAGTTCCGCACAGCAGTATGATTGCAGTAAGGGTATAAATAAATCGCATGATGCAATTAGTTTTCTAGTTCAATAAAGTTGGTAGGTACCAGATCAAATTCCAAAAACAAGGATTTTAGATCGGTCATAGAAACCGGAGCCTCTTCTTCTGAGCGCTTTTCTTTGAGTGGAATAAGAAAAAGCAATTCTCCAGAATTTTCTTTGGTAAGTAATTTAACCTCTTGAAAGTAATTCCAGTTTGCAACTCTAGTCAAGAACTCAACTTGTTTTTCAGGGGATAGTTTTCCGCTGAATTGATAGCTGTATTTTTGAGCAAAACTTGCTGACAGCCAAAAAAGCATGAGTAGCGTTAGGACCTGTTTCATATGTAGTGTGTTTAGCAGGGCAAATCTAAGAAAAACAGTTGGTCCATTCCAAACAAAACCGTTTCATTTTCAGGGTTTTCATGTGTTTTTATCTCCTAAAATGATTTAGTTTTTACCCGCTGTGAACAAAGGATGCGAAATTTTGTTTTCAGGTTATGAATTTTACTATGAATCGATTATTTGTTTTGTCCATTTTACTGGTAAGCATGACCAGTTTAGTAACTGCAACCTTGGATCGAAAATCTTTTTTCAAATCCATCTCGACAGAGGATCAGAACACACTCAAAACTGAGCGTGAGAAACTGTCAAAATTGTCCGATTCAGATGACAAGCGAGCGTTTTTAGCGACGATTATTATGAAGGAATCTCAATTTATGCCGACAGTGAAGGGGAAATGGGACAAATTCACTTTGGGTAAGAATGCTTTAGAGAAAGAGATTAAAGCGAATTCAAATAATGCAGAGTATCGATTTTTACGTTTGTTGATTCAGGAGAATGCGCCTAAAATTGTGCGCTACAGTAGCAACGTCAGTCAGGATGCACAGTTCATCGCCAAAAATCTTTCAACGATCAACGCGGTAACGAAAAAGACCATACAAGATTACGCTAAAAAATCCCCGGCACTTACCAAAGCGGGGGTGAAGTAATAAAAAAGTCTAAAAATTACGTGAAAGCGTTCCGGATGCATTATCTTTGATGTATCCATGGGGTCGACATTGGATTTGACAGCAATTGAGATTTCGGTGGGAAGCATGTCGAGCGTTGAGGTGAAGCTCGTAAATATCTTGTCTCGAACAATAATTGACAATACGTCATACGCACTTGCTGCTTAATTCACTAGGTGAATCAAGCTTAATCCAGCTGAAGTCATAGTAAGCGGACAAGTTTCTTCGCTGGCGCTCTGATCTTAGGCTGCCGGGTATCGAGGAATCAAAAAGTAAGATCTGGCACCAAACCATCCTCGGGTGCGGTGTGAGAAAACAGAGGATAAGGAAAATGATTGGGTGTTTTTGTCCGGCGTTTTCCCGACAATCAATCAAAAACTAAGCATGTAGAAGACATTGGGGTACATTGTTTGGACGAGGGTTCGAACCCCTCCGACTCCACTTTTGGATATTCCAAAAAACATCAAAACCGTCTAAAACGTTGATTTTAGGCGGTTTTTGATTTTTACACGATCATTTCAATCTAAAAAAAATCAAAATAATTGGGACCTATGCGGTACCTTTTTGTATACTTGCACTTGGGTACCGCAAAATCATTTAAGTATCTGTATTACAAATCGTTGTAATCATATTTTTTGCTTCTTTTTGAGTTCGTTTACCGTCAATATCATAGTGATTTGACGTTTCATTTAAAGCAAATTATATGAAAACAAATCAAATCTATTCGATTCGCTTTGTGTTAAAGCGTGGTAAATCGAAGAATGGCAAATCTCCCCTGGTTTGTCGAATTACAGTAAATGGTAAACGTGTTGAGATTACCATGAAGAAAAGCATTGATCCCTCGAAATGGTCAACCGAATCCGGAAGAGCGAAAGGATCAAGTGAAGAATCTAGGATCATCAATACACACATTGAGTTAACTACCAATGAGATCATGCGGCATCACAACAAGCTTGTGATGGAAGGAAAACCAACCGATGCACAATCGATAAAAAACAGTTTTCTAGGTTTGTCTGAAAAGAAGTATTCCCTCGTTGAAACTTTCAATTATCACAACGAGCGCATGAAGCCTTTAATTGGAATTGATGTGGAACTTGGGACATATAAGAAGTTTGAAACCGTGCTAAGTAAACTTGAGCGGTTCATGGTCAAATATTATCATCGTGATGATTTTTTCCTGGACGAACTGAACTTCAAATTCATTACAGATTTTGAGCACTATATGAAAACCGAGGATAAAGTAAAACACAATACTGCTTTGAGATACATACGTTGCTTGAAGAAAATCATCATTCTTGCCCTTAACAATGAATGGATAACTAGAAATCCATTTGTCAATTACAAGTGTCAGTACACGCGTGTTAATCGTGAAGTCTTAACTGAAGAGGAATTGTTAACCATGTGGAACAAAGAGTTTGGAATTCCACGGCTTGATGAGGTCAAAGATGTATTTCTATTTTGCTGTTATACAGGTTATTCGTTTATAGATGTTGAACGTCTCACTCAAAAGGATCTTGGTCGAGGTATCGATGGTGATTTATGGGTATTCACAGAACGTAAAAAGACCGGTGTGACATCTAATGTTCCGATGCTACCTAAAGCAATGGAGATCATTCAAAAATATGAAAACCACGAAGTTTGTATCAATTCTAACAAATTACTCCCGGTTAAATCCAATCAAAAAATGAATGCTTACTTAAAAGAAGTTGCTGATCTATGTGGTATTTCTAAAAATCTCACCATGCACATGGCCAGACATACTTTTGCCACAACTGTCACACTTTCAAACGGTGTTCCAATTGAGACAGTTTCGAAAATGCTCGGTCATACGAAAATTGCGACTACACAGATTTATGCGCAAGTACTTGATAATAAAGTAAGTGCAGATATGAAAAAATTACGTTCGGTTTTATCCGTTCAAAAGCTTGATAATACAGGAACTTAAAACAGTTTTGACTTCGTAAGAATGGATATTTTATAAACCATTCTTACTATGAAACACAATTCAAAAAAAGTGATTCAGCTCAGACAACATTTGTCTGAGTTGGATCTTTTTGGCGCAGACGCCATTAAACAAATTGAATCTGCAATTCAATTAATCCGTTCAACAACTATTGAAATCGAAGCGGAGATCGATAATAACGACTTTGCTTCTCCGGAAGAAGAAATCCACTTCTTTCGTTATATAAAACCTCCTTTATATTCCTTACAGATCGCTTATCGAAAAATCTTGAAGATCGAGCTGCAGCGCTCTTCTCATAGTAAAAAGGAATTCAAGAATTTCTTGAAACAGAAACTTGATTTTGTCCAGGCGCATTACATCGATTACCCGGAATTTATCCGGTACTACAACGGTAACCAAACCCACAATGATTCTCGCTACTTTCTCCGTGAAAACCGCATCGAACTAGATTGCTTTCCTCATTTCTATGATGATAGTCATTCGACTGGTTACGATGTTGTGGCAGCTTACATGTTAGCTTACAAATTCTTATTGGATCATTATGATCAAAGTGATAAAAAGGTTCAATTAGAAACTATTCAATCAAACATTTCCTGGACCGGTGACAAAGTTGCCTTCGTTGAACTTCTTTCTGGACTCCATTTAATGGGATCGCTCAACATGGGAAAAAATGACCTCAAATCTCTCTGTTCTGCCCTTGGGCAAGTACTCAATATTGATGTTAAAAACGTCTATGAAAAACGCATAGAAATCAGACAGCGAAAGGGAGAACGCTTTAAGTACATTCGTCAAATGTTGGAATTTCTAGAACGTGATTTTGATGAAAATATCGAATAATCTTTCCCATCTTGGGAACAACATGGGAAAATTATTCAAAAAAAAGTGTATTGATTCGCTGAGTAAATTTTTAAACATCAGGATATCAAATAGATAATTGATCTTACCTCAATTTAAATCAACTAAGCAATAGGCTCCACCTTTCAACATGCCAGGTGGGGCTTTTTAGAGCGAAATTCATACTTTTTGATGAAGTGTAATTATATCAACTCCCATAAACAGTACGTTTCAGTTTTTTGAAAAGCAAAAATGCAAGAAAATCTTTCCCACCTTGGGAACACCTTGTGAAAGAATCATTTCAAAACACTTCAATTTTGCCAGACGAACATCAAAAAGAAGTAATTATGGCAACAACAATTTTAACAGTTGAAGATTTGCAGGACTTTAAAAAGGAACTCCTGCAGGAATTAAAAACACTTTTCCCAAACCACAAATCCGGAAATGAAAAGAAGTGGCTAAAATCAAAAGAAGTCAGAAATATGTTGGGTATTTCTCCAGGTACATTGCAAACACTTCGAATCAATGGGACCATTCCATATTCAAAAATGGGAGGTGTAATTTATTACGACAATGAAGAGATCCAGCGCATTCTTCATACAAGTCGAATCAATAATGGTTATCGGTCATGAACTACATTGTTCAGTTGACGTCTGCAATTGAACAACTGTCCAAGGAAACTGAATTTAATCCTTCTCATGTGAGCTTGTATTTGGCCTTGTTTCACCATTGGAACTCAAACCGGTTTACCAACCCGATTTCAGTTAGTCGTTCGGAAATTATGAATGTTTCCAAAATTGGTTCAAAGACTACTTATCACAAGTGTTTAAAGGAATTGCATGAGAAAGGATTTATTATTTATCACCCATCGAACAATCCTTTGAAGGGTAGTTTAATTGACATGGCCATTTTTCAGACAAGTAGTGGGACAACTCCTGTACAGGTTGTGGACAAGTCCTGTACTAGTAATGGACAAGTACTGGTACCTTATATAAACAGTATAAACAATACAAACAATAAAAAGAATACTTCTTTTTATAAACCCTCTATAGAGGAAGTCAAGGAATTTTTTGAAAATGATTTAGAAGCCGAAAAATATTTCAATTACTATTCCTCCAAAGGTTGGGTTGTCGGAAATAAAAGTCCGATGAAAGATTGGAAAGCTGCAGCGCGAAATTGGAAAATGAATGCCGGAAAATTCAATTCAGGATCCAAACAAGATTCTAAATCGTCAGTCAGTCGATTACACGTTGACCAAAACAAGGATTACAATATACCGCTTTAAAAGTATCAGAAATGAATAATCCCAATATCGTGATTACCGAAGTACGATCCAATTTTGCGCCTAGGATAAAAGACCTTGGGACCCGCTGGACGAAAATGCGTCGGAATTTTGAACTGTTTGACGACGAAGGAGGAGTTTTTAAAATTCCAGCATTAAGGACATAGCGGGTAAGGTTGTTATCCAGCGCTAGACCTTTTTTGTTTCTTTTTTGCGGCAATGGCAAAAAAGAAAGATCATTTAAAATCTAAACATCAAGTTATGCTAGAAAAATGTTACACCCTCGAAAATAATTACCGAATGTTTGATTTCGGTATGTGTATTCGTTACATGAATCATCTTGGTCGCCGAAAATATGGATCCCAATTTTCATTAAATAAGGACGACCGGGATATTCTTCATAAGTTGATTTCATACGCCATTTCTTCTGAAGAACAATGTGCGATTCATGGTCTGGATCTCAAAAAGGGAATTTTATTGATCGGTCCCGTTGGTTGTGGTAAAACTTCACTGATGACGCTCTTGCCAGAATTCATGTATCCTTTTCAAAAATACCCGGTAAAAAATACTAGGGACATTGCAGCAGAATATCACAAAGACGGATTCGAAGTCATTCACAAATACGGTCGCAGAGAAAAACCTATTTGTCTCGATGATCTCGGTGTCGAACAAACAATCAAGCATTTCGGAAATGAATGTAATACCGTCGGTGAGATTCTCCTTCAACGCTACGACATGCATGTGAATTACGGAGTGATCACTCACGCAACAACAAATCTGAATGCAGAGGAATTGGAAAAGATTTATGGTAACCGAGTAAGGTCTAGATTGAGATCGATGTTCAATCTGATTTCGTTTCCGATGTCAGCATCTGACAAGCGGAAATGATTGAATCGTTTAATTATCGTATCAATACGGCTCAATACGTATCACATTTGGAAACTCGGATTAACTAGAATTGCGTCAGCACTGCTGACACAATTTCTTCTAATTACATTTCGATTCGAGAAATGTGGTAATAATTGCCACTTATCCTATACAAAAATGTAATGTCAGATTTTTACCAAACAGAGAATAACTCATAAAATGTGAATAACTCCCAATTTTTTACCATCCACAGATTGGTATTTCTTCGTATATTCAACTCCTCACAAAAAATACTATGAACCGAATTAAGGAAGTATTAAAAGAAAAAGGTATCAAACAAACCTGGTTAGCCGAAAAGTTGGGTAAAAGTTTCAATATTGTCAATGATTATTGTAACAATCGCACTCAACCGAGTTTGGAAGTTCTTTTTGAGATTTCAAAAATATTGAACGTGAATGTGAAGGACTTAATTTCTGAATCTGACGAGAAGAATGATTAAATGATTTAAATATGGCAAAAAAACAATATACAGATAAGGAGTTGATGCAATTGGCGATTGACGTGATGAATAAAAGCGTTAATGAACCTCGACCAGATGGTAAAGTTCCTCCAAAAGTAGGTGCTGTTTTACTTTTTCCAGATGGTAGAATAGAATCTGCATATCGTGGTGAATTGCGCGAGGGGGATCACGCTGAATTTACTCTGATTGAAAGAAAGTTGGCCAATGAAAATTTAGAAGGATGTGTGTTGTTCACTACTTTGGAACCATGTGTAGAACGAAATCCTCCCAAAACCCCTTGTTGCCGCAGAACTACTAATGCTCGTATTAAAAAAGTGTTTGTTGGAATTGAGGATAAAGATCCAACTGTAGATGGTAAAGGAATCAAGCATCTAGAAAAAAATGGTGTAGAAGTTAAAATGTTTGATCGGGAATTTCAGCGTATCATAGAGGATGTAAACAAAGATTTTCTAAAACAAGCTCTACATAGAAAAAGAGAGTCAGAAGAAGAAGAATTGCTCACGGCATTTGAACTTCCGGTTGCTAATTACGACAGCAGCAAGTTTTCGGAAGTTGCACTTCAAAAATTTATAAAAGAAGCAAAACTAAACTTTAAACCAAACGATGAAAATTTCTTGGAATATCTATCTGATTTTGGAGCAATGGAATGGGACGTTGATAAAAAACAGTTTATCCCAACTGGTTTTGGTGTGCTTCTTTTTGGTAAAAATCCACGTGCCAAATTCAAGAATGCGGTTTTAAAAGCTCATGTGACTTATGGCAATCAACAAATCGAACCCAAAGATTTTGATGATGCATTAGTGTTGTTGCCTGATCAAATTGAAGAGTGGTTATTGAAGGTTTTACCTTTATCAAAAGATACTTCTAGTTTTAAACGAAAAGATGTTCCTGATTTTCCTATTGATGTTTTACGTGAAGCCATTGTAAACGCATTAGTTCATAGAGATTATGAAATTGAGGGAGCAAAGTGCGAAATCAAAATTGACGAAAATAAAATTATCGTTACCAGTCCTGGTAAACCACTTCCTGCCATCACCTTAGATGAACTAAATACTTTTGATGCACCTTCATTAAGCAGAAATCCAATTATCACATACGCATTTAGTTTGATGGACTATGTAGAGGAAAAAGGTTTTGGAATGAAAACGTTCAAATCTTTGAATAAGCAGCATGGTTTACCTATTCCGAAATTTTCATTTAAAGAGCCTTTTCTAACACTTACTTTCCCAAGAACATCAGATGCTGTAAAAGACGTTATTGAAAAAGATACCATTGACGAGTTAAGTACTGATGAGTTAAAACACTTTGAGATTTTCAGAGAAAAAAGACCTGTTTCAAAATCCGAATTTGCTGAGTTTTCCAATTTAACTTCAAGAACTGCAGAACGCTATTTAAAACGTTACGTTGATCTTAATTTAATTAAAGTTGTTGGTGGAGGTAAATACACAAAATACGTTTTAAATGAATAGTTGCTCGCCACTTACCCGCCAGTTTGGCGAGAAAGAATTAATCATATTGTTTATTAAGTTTCTTACTCGCCACTTATCCGCCAATTTGGCGAGCAAGATGTTTTACTACAAACAAAATAGAGCCTGAGAAAAATAAGACATTGAAATACAATAAGAAATGACGACCCAACAATACATCGACAACCTCAACAAACGCTACCAAACAGGAATTTCCAGAGAACACGCATACCGAGGTGATTTACAATTACTATTAGAAACCATTCTGAAAGATGTTCAGGTAATCAATGAACCGGCACGTATTGCATGTGG
>VFQT010001519.1_pt1 | contig 27520 bp, 26 predicted proteins | sample 3512381 | NCBI WGS metagenome assembly VFQT01 (sample SAMN10412376, study PRJNA504923) | tailings metagenome | isolation source: Relicate 2 Philex TSF3 active mining site | place: Philippines: Tuba, Benguet | collected 2017-08-29
CTGAGAAAGACGATGCATTCGTCAAGCCGGTTGGGCCTGGGCGTGCGATCGAGCGTTTTGATGGAGATCTATTGGTTCAGCAAGAGCCGGACGCATCTTCTTTCCCAAATGGAGGTATCCGCAACACCTTTGAAGCACGCGGATATACTGCTTGGGATCCGTCTTCTCCGGCATTCGTGATCGGTAAGACTTTGTGTATTCCTACGATCATGATCTCGTACACTGGAGAATCATTGGATTACAAAATGCCATTATTGAAAGCTTTGCATGCAGTGGATAAGGCAGCAGTAGAAGTGTGTCAATACTTTGATAAGAACGTAACGAAAGTAAATGCTACTCTTGGTTGGGAGCAAGAATATTTCTTGGTGGATCAAGCGTTGTTCAACTGTCGTCCGGATTTGATGATGACTGGACGCGCATTGTTCGGTCACGCTCCGGCAAAAGGACAGCAATTGGAAGATCACTATTTTGGGTCTATTCCTGAGCGCGTAACAGCATTCATGCGCGAATTCGAAACAGAAGCCATTTTGTTGGGAATTCCGGTTACAACACGTCACAATGAGGTAGCTCCAAATCAATTCGAGTGTGCACCAATCTTTGAAGAGTGTAACTTGGCTAACGACCACAACATGTTGTTGATGGACTTGTTGGAGAAAATTGCACGCAAGCATGATTTCCGTGTCTTGTTGCACGAGAAGCCATTTGCTGGTGTGAACGGTTCTGGAAAACACAACAACTGGTCTTTGTCTACAGATACTGGAGTAAACTTGTTGGCTCCGGGGAAAAATCCAAAGTCAAACTTGCAATTCTTGACTTTCTTCGTGAACACGATCAAGGCTATTCATGACAACGCAGATTTGTTGCGTGCATGTATCGCATCTGCAAGTAATGACCACCGTTTGGGAGCAAACGAAGCGCCACCGGCAATCATTTCTACCTTCATTGGATCTCAATTGTCTGGAATGTTAGACGAGTTAGAGAAAAACGTGAAGGCCGGAAAAATGTCGCCTCAAGACAAAACGGAATTGAAATTGAACATCGGTAAGATTCCACAGATCATGTTGGATAATACCGATCGTAACCGGACGTCTCCATTTGCCTTCACAGGTAATAAATTCGAGTTCCGCGCAGTAGGTTCATCTGCAAACTGTGCTTCAGCAATGATCGTTTTGAATACGATCATGGCCAAACAATTGAAAGAATTCAAGAAGTCAGTTGATAAGCGCATAGAAAAAGGAGAGAGCAAAGACGAAGCGATCTTGAAAGAATTGCAACAGTTGATCAAAGACTCGAAGAAGATCCGTTTCGAAGGAAATGGTTACGGAGACGAGTGGGTGAAAGAAGCTGAAAAACGCGGATTGAACAACTTCAAAGATACGCCACGTGCATTGAAGGCTTGGGGTAACAAGCAATTCATCAAGATGTTTGAAGAATTGAATGTATTGACAGAGCGCGAGATCGAAGCACGTCAAGAGATCGAATACGATAGCTACACCTTGAAAATTCAGATTGAAGCGCGTATCATGAATGATTTGACACAAACGCATATCATTCCTGCGGTAGTGACGTACCAAAACAAATTGGTGAGCAACGTGCAAGGTTTGATCAGCACGCTTGGAGATAAAGCCGGAAAAGCAGCTGCACAAGCTCAGATCGAATTGATCGAAAAGATCTCAACTCACTTGAACCGCTTGAAAAAGGCAAATGACCTGATGGTTAATGCACGCAAAAAAGCGAATCAAATTGAAGATGCCGAGAAACGTGCCATCGCATATTGTGATACCGTGAAGGTGCATTTTGACGAGATTCGTTACAACGCAGACAAGTTGGAGTTCTTGGTAGACGACGAATTGTGGCCGTTACCGAAATTCCGTGAAATGTTGTTTACACGTTAATTCACAATCAAATTATAGAAAGCCGTGCTGTTCCAGTGCGGCTTTTTCTTTTTCTACGTGAACTATTCCTTACATTTGTCTGTTCTCTATACAGTATGAAGCAATTTGAAATTCCGGCGTTCTATCGCTCACCGATCATTAGTAAAGTAAAGGCGCACCGTAAATTACAGGATCCGCGTAAAAAGGACTTTACGCCTACCACGCTTGACTTCGGAAATGTTCGTTTGCACATTGCCCGTCATTTTGGTTTTTGCTACGGTGTAGAGAATGCCATTGAGATTGCTTACAAAGCCATTGCAGAGAATGATGGGAAACGCATCTTTTTGTTGAGTGAGATGATCCATAATCCGGGTGTGAATCAGGATCTGTTGGAACATGGGATCAAATTCTTGCAAGATACAGCCGGAAATCAATTGATCGCTTGGACGGAATTGAAGGCCGATGACATCGTGATCATTCCTGCTTTCGGTACTACTTTGGAGATTGAAGAGAAATTGCGTCAGATCGGCATAGAGCCGGAAAGATATAATACTACGTGTCCGTTTGTAGAGAAAGTGTGGAACCGTTCCGAAAAATTAGCAGCAGAGCAACATACCTTGATCATTCACGGGAAATACAATCACGAAGAAACACGTGCTACTTTCTCGCACACAACAGCGCATACACATGCAGTGATCATCAAAGACATTTCGGAAGCACAGAGATTAGCGAAGTACATTACTGGTGAAACACCGGTTGAGCAGTTCTACACAGAATTCGCTGGTAAATATTCCGAAGGATTTGATCCGCTAAAGCATTTGAATCGCATGGGTGTGATCAACCAAACGACCATGTTGGCCACCGAAACGCAGGAGATTGCGGAATACTTGAAATCGGTTACTGACCAATTTGCAGAAAAGAGTGGGGAAGAGAAGCAATTTGCAGATACACGCGATACCTTGTGTTACGCGACTAATGATAATCAGTCGGCTACTTTGGGATTGCGTGAAATGGAACTAGACCTGGCGATCGTGGTTGGTGGCTACAACAGTTCGAACACGACGCACTTGGTGGAGTTGTTGGAAGAGAAAACGCCAACTTATTTTGTACGCGATGAAAGTGAGTTGATCGATGCGGATACAATTTTCAGTTTTGATATTCACAGCAAGGAGCGCAAAGCGCTTTCGAATTGGATTCCCGAAGGTGAGATACTGAATGTGGCGATCACTTCCGGTGCTTCTTGTCCGGATGCGACTGTTGATCGGGTGATCGAGAAATTGTTAAATCTATTGGGTGCCGAGCGCACCATCGAAGAAGTCATTCAAGAATTATGATAACAAAAAAGGCATCCGAAGATGCCTTTTTTTATTTCTTGTTGCGGTAAAGTTGTTTGTCTACCGCTTCTAACATTTTACTTTCATCAAGTGTGTCTGAAAGAAAGATGTTGATACGTTGTGCTTCATTTGCAGGGTCGGCAATAACATCCTTATATTTTACATGCAATACCTGGATGTTTGGTTTCCCCACTAACCAATTGTTGATTTTCTCTTTTTGTTGCTCGAAGGTAGTCAACAATGTCTGATTCAGGGTTTCCGTCTTTTTACCCAACATTTTTTGTTGCGAACTCAAGATTTCTTCTAAATCGCGATCCATCATAATGATTTTGTAGTCACAGCTCATATCCAATGCCGTCAACAATTGCAAGATGATCTTGATAGTTTTTCCATTTTGATCCTTCAGCCAAGAGTTATCGGTTAGGAGTTTTTTCACGGGTTCATATTCCATGTAACCTTTTGGATTATTCTCGTCATTCTTGCGGATATCATCCACAAGTAAGTCTGCGCCTCCGGCTTTGAGCATTTGCATCATCATGGAAGTACCGGAACGTGGTAGTCCGGACACAATAGTCATTTGAGGTCTCATGTTGTTATTCAATATTTCTTGATGAAGTTTTTTGCGTTCTTCGTTTATAACGTGATCAGTATAGATTTGGATCAAATATTTTCGCGCCAGTCCAAATCCGGGTTCTTGAGTTAAGGCCATTTCAAATGCACTAGCTGCATGATCATACATTTTAGCATTCAAAAGCGCTTCACCCAGATGGTAATGTGCAGTTGGGAACATGTGTTTGATTGCAACGGCATTTAGACCTGCTTCAATAGCATCGTTGTGTTTTTTCTGACGCATGTATGCCACGCATAGTCCGTGGTACGCCGCAGCATTCTCTGTGTCTAAAGAGATAGCTTTCAAAAAGACTTTTTGGGCTTTCTTCCATTCTTTACTTACCAGGAACAAACGTCCTAAAGTTTGGTAGAATCCTGCATTTGCAACTTCGTGGTTGGCCGCTTTTTCAAGGAATACTAACGCTTTTCTCGGTTGAATTTCCTGAAACAATACGCGTCCTTCTAAGAAATCCAATTGAGGTGTGTTCTCGGTTCCGAGTTTTTCTCTCATTTTAGTGAGATACTTACGGGCTTCAGTCGTATTACCGATGGCCAAATGTGTAGAGAGTAAGGTTCCAACGAACTTGATGTTATCAGGTTTTTTGGCATGTAATTCTTCTAGATCCGCGATTGCTTCCTGCTGTCGTCCTGTAGAAACTTTTATTTGCGCACTGTGGAATGCATTTTCAGTTTGGATTTGATCGAGTATTTTTTCATCTGACTCATCCATTTCTTCGATGTAACCCAATGCGATCAGTTGTTGCAGGGCTTCTTGTGCAGACCAAACATCAATTTTAATGCTATCATCCAATTCTCCCCAATTCTTATCGTCTTTGAACTCCCAAGTATCGATGTATTTGATTTCTTGAGGTTCGATGAAGGATTGAGTGAGTACTTTTCCAGGCATATCTTTACCAACAGGCAGCCCGAATAAATGAAGCAAGGTTGGTGTAATATCAATCAAGGAAGAACCATAGACACGCTCGTCAGCCTTAATTCCTGGACCTTTTAAACAGAAAATGCCAAATTTAGAATGCTCGAATGCCGGAGCCATGGAATCTTTTGGTAGGGTTTCTAGGCGCCGATGATCTGAGTAAAAACCGTGATCACTCAAAATCATTAAATAGGCATCATCTTTCATGAGTTGGAGCAAACGATCCAACATCATGTCGTGGTATATATAAAACCCGGTCATTACGTCTTTAAACAGTGCGTAATCTTCATCAGAAATATGTTTCTGCTGAGGCGGGTGGTATTTCATAAAGTAGTGGGATGCTTTGTCAATGGCATCCAGGTAAAGACCAATGAAATTCCATTCCTGTGTTGCAAGGACGTGTGTAGCCACATTATGAAAACTCGAACAGCGTGCGAGCATCATAATAATTGCATTCAGTAATTCATGGTTCTTCGGATTCTCAATATGTTCTTTAGTTGCTGTCGGTACAAATGGAGCAATGTGATTCCATGTCAACTCAATCGGGTGAATGCGAAGCTCTTTTAATTCTTCAAACATTTCTTTCGGATGAATATGGCTCTCAGAAAGGTCCCAAACAGGAAAGCTGTCTTGTGAATTAACGTCTGGAAAATGATTGGAAACATTGATTCCGTTGATCGGTTCAGCAGGATAACTTGGCCACCATCCAATTAAATGGGTTTTAAATCCTTCGTGCGTTAGGATATTCCAAATTGCACGCACTTTACGAGATAAAACGGAGATAGGGATGCGTTTTCCATTTTCTGCGGATGGCTCCACAAAGTTGAGTACGCCGTGTTCATCGCCATACTTACCTGTTGCAATAGATGTCCACAAAATAGGAGATAGAGGAGGATCGATTGTTGCGATGTTTCCCATCACACCGGCATCAATTACTCGTTGAAGTGCAGGAAGTTTTCCGTCATCTAATAATGGAGTAATGAATTTCCAATCCGCGGCATCCCAACCTAAAACAAAAACTTGGGGGTTATTTTTTTTTGGCATTTTCTTGGGCTCTTTTGTTAAGTGTTTGTGAAGATTGTATTGGGTCTCTTCCTTCTCTCCATGGCTTCAATGCGATGGCACCAAGTGCCAGTTGAGCAAGCGATCCGTTTTTTGAAAGTGCCAGTTCAATGATTCTTTTTTGTTCTTCAGTATTCATGAGTGTACTGTTATAAAAAAACCTCCAAATGTATCAACAAATGGAGGTTTTATCAATATAGAAAAAATCTTATTTCAAGGAAATTTTCTTAGTTGCTGTAGTTGTTCCGTTAGTTACACGAACCAAGTACATTCCAGCAGAAGCATTGCTCACGTTCATTGTCAACTCGCCATTAGCGATAACTCCTGAAGTGATCAAGTTTCCTGTCATGTCGATTACTTCAACGTTTCCATCAAAATCAGCTTTAACGATGATTGAAGATCCGTTAGAGTAAGCATTCCAAGAAGTAGCTGCGATTTCTGCAACACCTACAGTTTGACCTGCATTGATTGGTCCGTTTGCTGTAGCATTGTAAGCGTAATCTTTAATTACAACTGAAGAAGCATCAGCTGCAACGTTGATACGAACCCATCCGTAATGTGTGTTAGCACCAATCAAGAAACGAGCTCCGATATAAGTATCAGTTCCTGTGTTAGCAGTTCCTAACAAAGTTTGAGTGAATCCGTAAGCTGAAGTGAAGTAGAAAGTTCCACCAGCTGCAGTTGTATCCAACCAAGTTGCAGAAGAACCAATTGCAGTTCCACTCGCCAAGCTAGTTGTAGCTGGGTAAGAAGAAGTACCTGCAGTTTCCATTGCAGCAACCAATGCAGCAGTAGCATTAGGAGCAACAAAAGAGAATACATAATTCAATTGGTAGTCAGTACCTCCATAGTTGTACAAGTATCCGTAAGTAGCGATTGCCATATCCGGAGTACCTGCGTTATCGAAGTCAACATCATAGCTGTTCAATGAATCGTTGATTACAGAAAGTGTAACATCTGGAGTTACATCTGTGTAAACGATTTGTGCATCTGCAGCTGCTGCAGTTCCAAAAACTGCCGATGCAAGTGCAGAGTAAGATTTTAATTTGTCTTTTAGTAAAGTTTTATTCATGACATGAATTATAAAAGTTCGTGACGAATTTATGACTTTTTTTGGAATCCTAAAAATGATTTTACAATTGATTAATAACAATTTGTTGTTCGCAAGATTGGCTTTTTTATTTTTACTTAAAATCTGATATATGGAACGCCTTGTCAATATCTTGATAATTGATGATAACAGAACCGATCAGCTTGCTCTAAAAGAGATTCTGGCGGGATACGGAAATATCCTTCTGTTTTGTGAATCCTTACAAGAGGCACATGATGTGCTTAGAAGAAAAGAGGTTGGGATCACCCTGGTTAATATTGACAGTCCGAAGTTCTCATCCATGGAAGAATTGCAGGAATTGCTGGAAGAACACAAGCAGCGTACCCATTATTCTATTGTGATCACCGAAAATGCCCGTACGGGGTCGAAACTCCTGCGTGGTTTGAATAGCGGAGCAGTTGATTTTATAAATAAACCGTTCAATCCTCATTTGATCCAAGCAAAGATCGAAGTTTATAAGTCGCTTTATTACAAAGACCAACGTATTGCTCAACTTTTAGGTAATATACTTCCACGCACCATTCTTGAAGAGCTAAACCAACATGGAAAGTTTTCACCAAAAAGAATCGATAAAGGTGTAGTTTTATTTACGGACTTCGTGGATTTCTCCATGAAATCTAAATCTATCAAGCCTCTAAAATTGGTTAAACGCTTGGAATATTATTTCACACGTTTCGATCAGATCGTTGAACGCTATAAGTTGGAGAAAATCAAAACAATTGGAGATGCTTACATGGCGCTGGCAGGTGTTACGGAAGATAACGAAGAACCTGTATTGCGCGCAGCAATGGCGGCTTTGGAAATGCGCGACTTCATGCGAAATGAACGGGAAGTCTCTCGTGCGCTGCGCAGAGAATTCTGGGAAATCCGTATAGGAATCCATGTTGGTCCACTCGTTGCCGGAATTATTGGCGATAAAAAGTACTCGTTCGACGTTTGGGGGGATACAGTTAATATCGCAGCACGCGCTCAACAGCTTTCAGAAGTGGATGAGATAACGATAACCAGTGCCGTTATGGATGAAATTCATCCTTTCGTAGAAGGAAAACACTTGGGAAATGTTCCAATCAAAAAGCGGGGCGGAACAATGGAGGTTTTTACGCTGCAATCCATCAAGAAAGAACACAGCTTATATGGCGACGGTAAATTTCCGAATGCTTTCCTGCGCAAAAAATGTCAGATCTCGTCTGTTGATTTCGAACACATGCGCAATGATATCATCAATCATTTGAAATCTAATTTGCCGGAGGATATCATTTACCATGACTTGCAACATACACTCAACGTTGAAAAAGCTGCTATGCGTTTAGGTCGATTAGAAGGGTTGACCGACGAGGAAATGTTATTGCTTCGCACCGCTGCACTTTATCACGATGCAGGTTTCATCTATACCTATCACCGCAATGAATTGCACGGCGTTCGTTTGATGGAGCGCAATCTACCACGCTTTGGCTACGATCCGGAACAGATTGTATTGATTCGCAACATGATCTTAGCCACCTCTCGAGATTCAAAACCAGTTACTTTGCTTGAGCAATTAATGTGTGATGCGGATCACGATTACCTTGGTCGTGCTGACTATTACGTTGTATCTAATAAATTGCGACAGGAAATTGAGCAAGTTGATGAACCTTTGTCGGAAGAAGACTGGTTGCTCTTTCAGATCCAATTTTTAGAATACGAGCATGAGTTCTTTAGTATCACGGCAAAAAATATTCGTGAACGTGCAAAATTGAATCGTATTTCAGAACTAAAACAGCGTTTGCGCGAATTGCGTGAGTTTTAGAATGCTGGCTCTAAAAATTGCATCAAGACATCCGGAGAAATTGGTTGAGCAAAAGATTTGGAAGCAAGATCTTTATCTGAATTCACAAATAAGTCTGCTGACATACCTCGTTCTGCGTAGGAAATAGCCGAACCTGCAACGGTCATTTCCGGATCAATACTGGCAACCATCGAATAAACCGGCACATCTGGTTCAGTAGCTTCAACCGGTTCCGGATTTATAGTTTCGGTCTTTGCCAAAAAAGGAGATGTAGGTTTGCTTTCCGGTACAACTTCTTTGGTCTCGGATGCTGTCTCGCTAGTGATTGGCATGTCTTGTTTTGCGGTTTGCATCACATCTTTGCTTTCAGGTTGCAACAAATACAACGCAATTCCGATGAAAAGCACTAATACTGCTGCAATTCTTAACCAAATCGTGCGGTTGATAGATACTTCTTTAGTTGCCACCGGAGCACTTTCCACGGCTGCATTTGCTTGGATGGAAATTCCGGGATGCTTCGCACGGAAGACTTGATCTAAGCTTGCTTTAACCTGAGAAGAAGGTTCAACGTGCATACTTGTTGTATACGTGTCCAATTCACTTAAAAAGCGTTTCATGTCGTTAAAAGATTGCTCGTCCTCAACAAGTTCCATTACCAGTGCCAATTCTTCTGCACTTAATTCATGAAACGATTTTTCTTGGATCAATGATTCTGCTGTTTTCATAATCAAAGTGTTTTTTCCGGAGAATAGTCTTTCAACCCTTCTGCCAAATATTTAGTAGCGTAAAAAAGACGTGATTTCACGGTTCCTTCGCTGATTTCTAAAATGTCCGCGATCTCTTTCATGGACAATCCATCGAAGTGTCGCATCTCAAATACTTCTTTGTGTTTTTGATCAAGAAGTACCAACTGCTCATCAAATTGTTTTTTGAATAAAGCGTGGTGCACTTCATTGAATGTGTTCTTGTTCTGGTCGGCTACGGCGTATGAACTATCTAAACCATTCGACGTGTTTTTGCGGATCTCTTGTTTCTTGTATTCGTTCTTACACATGTTATTCGCAACGGAATACACCCATGTTTTGAAAGAACGCGTCGTGTCAAACAATTCCGGCCGGTGGATCAATTTCGTGAACAGATCGTGCAGAAAATCTTCCGCTTTCTCTCGATCTCGCCACAACATGCGCATGAAGTAGGAAGTAAGTGGTCGTGCGTAGCGGTTGTACAAATGATCGAACGCACGCTGGTCTCCGCCTGCTAAAGCGATTACCAATTGTTCATCGGTCATGGTACCATATTCCTTTCGAAGTAAACGCATCAACGAATTTGATTCACTTTTTTCTCCTGATTGGTTCCGGATGTGATCAGTTTGATCACACGATCGATCTCAGCGACCATTTCTGTTTGTTCCGTTAGTTCGTATTGCTTTCTTAAGCTGAGTAGCATAGGCAAATAATTGCTCGGCCACTTTACTTGTTTGTTGGTCAGCATGGATTGATCCCAAATCTGATTCCACAATGTATTGTTCCAATCATAGGTATCAATCAAATCGTTGTTGTACGCAAAAGTCAATCCCATCGGAAACAGCGAAGCACTCATGGCTTGGAGATAATCCCTTGGTATCGTCAATGAAAGTTGTAAATTCTTCCCGACATTGTCTTTACAGAACTGATGCAAATAAGCGGTATCGATCACACTAGTTTCCGGAAGCACGTAGCCCTCTGCAGCTAATTGTGCGCGGTAAGCTTCACTCTGCATCAGATCAATGGATACTACTGTTTTTTCACTTTCGTCTTTGTTTTCTGCAACAGCAATCAGATCGTCATAACCGTGTATGATTAGCGTATTACCAGGCTGCACACTTTGCATTAATTGCAAACCGTAATTGCTTTGTTCTACAGGAATGCTGCCGTCTTTTTTCATACAAGTGATAAGACTGTCTGTCGCCTGAGTGTTCTTGACAATATGGTAATAACTCAATAATTGTTGGCGAACTATTGGGTCGTTTGGTTTCAATGCTGCAGCTTTTAAAAGGAAAGGAAGCAGTTTCAAGTTATGACGGCCAATTAAATACGCGTTTATTTGTGTTTCAAAAGCATTTGGAGCAGCGGTAACTTGCTTGTTCAAAGAACTCTGCATTTGTTGTTGCTCACTTGGAGTGAGGCTGCGCTGATAGGATCGGTGATTGCTGGAATAGTTGAGTTGCTGAAAGCGCATATTCGCTTGCTGCGTGTCTTTGCTGGATACTTCAACGGCTTTCAACTTTTTGGTTTCGCTCAAACGCTCCATTTTTGCAGGGGCTTCTTGTAAGGTATCTCGAAGCATTTCTTCTGCCGGAGAAACACTATTGGCGGAAGCAGGAGGTTCACTGTTCTTAGTTTCAGCTTGTGAATAAGCAAAAACCGGTAGTAAGAGAACGAAAAGCAACGTGCGTTTCATGATTGTTTTTTTTAGGGTTACAATCAACAGTTAAATCCGTTCAATGAAAATACGATTTTTTTAACTGAGTGCATTGGAATCACCGGCAAACAAGAATTTATTCGGGGATACCAAGTTCGTTTTAACAGCATACATCACGATTCCGGCGGTATTTTTCACGCCTAATTTGGACATGATGTTCTTGCGATGCGTATTGATCGTGTGGTTACTCAAGAAAAGCTGATCGGCTATCTGTTGATTGGTTAGACCTTCTGCGATCAAGGTGATGATCTCGTTTTCGCGTTCCGAAAGCGAAACCGGTTCACAAGAAAGGGCATCGATATCGATATCGTCTACATTGATAGATGCATCGCGAATGGTCTCTAAGATCTGTCCACAAAAGAATTTATTCCCTCTTCCGGTTTCTTTTACCGAATCGATGATCTCTTGGGTGTCGCAGTCTTTTTTCACGTAGCTTTTAACCCCTGAACGCAAAGCATGTACCAAGGTAGGAGCTGATTGTTCTGGGGTGATCGCAATGATGTTGAGTTCGTTTCGTTGCTGCAAGGCTTGCGGGATCACGTCGATCGAAAAACCTTTTGCCGTGTAATCGAGTAAGACCAGATTGACATCGAAGGATTTTACAAGCTCGATCAGTTCTTCGCTGCTTCTGGCTTCGCCTACAATTTGGAGGTTGCCGACAGTTTGCAACAAGGTTCGCAAGCCAATGCGCATGATCTCATTACTATCTGCCAGAATTAACTTCATTTTATTTAGACTGAATCAAAACAAGGCAAATTTACTAAAAAACTGATTCGCAGGAATCACTAAAAAATGGTATTTATTAACGCGGCTAAATTTTCTTTAATGAAAGCTATCCGAAAAGTAATGCCAACCTTTCGTTTGTATTGGAAGTTGCTTTATCGGCAAAGGACTTAAGCTGAATTTCTTTACGCCTAAAATGAGTGTTTTACTCTGAAGATCGAGCGTACCGATTTTAAAATGGATGTTTTTCATCGTGAATTGATCAAGGTTGTCGATATGAAAATCTTGTTTTTTGCCATTCTTGTATTCGATGATCACGTAGCCCTGAGGATGGGTGAAAACCGCTGCATAAAGCGGATGATGATTTATGGAGAAGGCGCTAACCGGAACCGGACCAGAATTGTTTTGGAAGTTAAAGTCTCCTGTGGTCCAGGTGCTTGAGAATCCTTCCACAATCAAGATGAGATAAGCTGCAAACATCCACTTAGGAACGTTATTTTGGATTGGTTGAAGTGTAAGTATTTCCGAACGAAACCCCAAGAGTGGCTTCCATTTTTCGGGGTAACTGGCAACAAGGAAACATGACCAGAAAAACAAAGCCAGTGAAAGTTGCTTAACAGAAATATCAAAACTGAAATTGATCACCACGATGCTGGCGAAAATGAATACGCTTAAGAACCCTCCAAAGAACCGGAAGCGCGGCCAAAGTAAGAAAATCCCTGTGGCGAGTTCCAGAAAACCAATGGCTCTGCTCAAACCCGGACTACTCCCGATCAAGGACCAAAAGGCAATGTCCTTCGAAAGCCAACCGAAATTGGTGTACAGGATATTGGGCGCCGGGGAATAGAATTGAAGCAGAATGATTTTGTCCCAACCATACTTGATCAGAAAAAAGGATAGGATAACTGAACTGATTCGTTGAAAGTGGGTTTTAGTGATCAGTGTGTTCTTCCATATTCGAGTGATCAGAAAGTGTACAAAAGATCCCAGCGCAACTGCTGTTAAGCTTAACCAAAACGTTCCTTCGGTATCTGTTTCAAATAATGCAGCCGGGTCAAATGTCAGGTATAAGTATTCAAAAGGCCATTGTACGATTTTTAAGATCGGATCAACCAACCAGTAATCAAAGGGCAGGAGCATGAACCAACATACAAGTATGCAGGTAAGTGAACCGTAAACACTTTGATTATTTTTCATGTGCCAGGATGCGTTTTGTTCCGAAAAAACCGATCACGGTAAGTACCAAGATCCATGGCATGCTACTCTTCTTACTGGTTTTATTCTTGGGCTTCACAGGTTCAACTTTCATGACAGGTTGGGTAGTTTCGTTTTGCTGCGAAATCTTTTTGTTCAACTGAGCTGTATCGCGCTCGAATTCATTTTGCGAAATGCGGGTTTGTTTCGATACCTTGGCGCCTGCTGTTTGAACATTGTTGATTTTACGTATTCTTATGGTATCAACTTTGATAACTGTTTCTCCCCAGTCTTGCATGTAGCGCACGTAGGTTGAATCGTTGATATAGATAGTCTGATACAAGGTAGGACCAGGTTCTCCAAAATTGGTATTCGGATCGGTGAAAAATGAACTGGCATTTCCTGAATGACTTTTGTGCGCAATAATGGCTGTTTGAGAATGTACTGAAACGGAAACTAGCGCAATGAGTAATGTGAGTGTTGTTTTCATCGTTTTAGGGTGTTTGAAGTGAAAAAGAAACCAATGATCGCGAAGGTGATGATCCAAGGAATACTCGATTTTTTGGTTTTCTTATTGGAGTTTTGCTGTTGCTGTTTTTCTCGATCCTTTTCTATACGCTTATGAATTTGCTCCAGATTTTCATCGGTATAGATGATTGTATCTTGTTCAGGAGTAACGTACATGCGGGTGGATGATCTAACGTTGTAATAAACTGGGATAGAGTCGACAAACCGATAAACGACGGTGTCTATGTTTAAGAGCTGATGATTGGACCAATTTTGCTCCAGGATAACTACAGTAGAATCATTGATGGTGTCTCGCTTGAGCGTGATACTTGATGGAATACCAAAGTTGGTGCTGGGTTCTGTGAAAAATGAACTGGCGTTTCCTGAATGACTTTTGTGTGAAATGATTGCTGTTTGAGAAAAGCCCTTGGTTGACAGTAACAAGCATAAAATGAAAAATCCCCTCATTGGTTAAAATTTGGGGATTCTTACAGCTATGTTTTTAAAAGGTTCAAATACTATTCGTCATCGCGTTTGATCCGAACCAAAATTTTATCAATACGAGCACCATCCATATCTACCACTTCCATGGCGAAATTCATCCAGGTTATTACTTGTCCTGTTGATGGTACAGAGCGCGATTCGTTCAATACCAATCCACCCAGGGTGGTGAAATTAAAATTGTCGATTTGGTCCTCCATATCGAAGTGGCGCAAGAATTCTGCGATCGGATATTGTCCGTCAATCAACCAAGAACCATCTTCGCGCTCAACGAATTCAAATTCCTCTGCATAGAAATCATTGAAATCACCTACCAATGCTTGCAACAGGTCATTCAATGTAACAATACCTTGTGTTTGACCGAATTCATCCGTGATGATCCCATAATGTGTTTTCGTTTCTTTGAAATGCACCAATGCTTCGTAAGCAGTAATATTCTCCAATAAGAAGTTTGGTTTCAAGAGCAAGCTTTTCAATTCAAAACTTTCTTGATTGATCGTGCGGAAAAGGTCCTTCAATAGAACAACTCCAACCACGTGCTCGCGCTCCTCATCGAATACCGGATAAACAGAGTGTATTTCCTTTTCTACTTGTTCGCGAATTTCTTCTACGCTGTCGTGAATATCGATAAAGATCACATCGTTTCGGTGTGTCATCAGGGAACTTACCGTACGGTCACCCAAATGAAATACGCGTTCAACGATATCTTGTTCGATCTCTTGTACCTCACCGCCTTCAGTTCCTTCTTGAATGATCGCTTTGATCTCTTCTTCCGTTACTTTGCTATCAGAGGATGGTTTAACGCGCAACAAACGGATCAACATGTCTGAAGTAAATGTTAGCAACCAAACGAAAGGAGCTGTGATCGCTGCAATGATGCGCATTGGTCGGGCCATTGCTTTGGCAATGCTTTCCGGATTAGCAAGTCCAATGCGTTTAGGAACCAATTCTCCCAACACGAGTGACAAGAAAGTGATGATCACTACAACTGAAGTCACAGCCAAAAAGTGGGCATATGGTTTTAACGTTGCAATCGATACAAAAAATGCCTCGATATCATTGGTAATCTTTTCTCCCGAGAAAACCCCCGTTAGAATTCCGATCAAAGTGATCCCAATCTGTACCGTTGACAAGAAGCGGTTCGGACTTTGGATCGTTTCTAATACCATTTTCGCCGATTTATCACCGCGCTTCGCAGCAGCGTCCATCTTTGATTTACGTGCAGATACGGTAGCGATCTCCGCCATCGAAAAGACACCGTTGAGTAAGATCAGGAATAAAATTATGAGTATTTCCATGGCTTATGACTGCGTCCTACCAGGGTACACTTTTAAGGCTTCTTCCAAACACTTCACAGCGTTTTTCAAAGATTCTTTGTTCAATACGTAAGCGATACGCGCCTCTTGTTTTCCAGCACCAGGACTTGAATAGAATCCGTTTGCAGGTGCCATCATTACCGTTTGACCGTTGTATTCAAAATCTTCCAACAACCATTGGCAGAATTTTTCCGCATCGTCAACCGGGAACTTAGCTACACAATAGAAAGCGCCACTTGGCTTCGGACAGAAAACACCAGGAATGGCATTCAACCCGTCAACCATGATGTTGCGACGCTCAACATATTCACTAACAACGTTGTCGAAATAACTTTGCGGAGTTTCCAATGCAGCTTCAGAAGCTACTTGATCCACGGTTGGAGGAGACAAACGAGCCTGACCAAATTTCAAGGCTGCTGCCATCACGTCTTTGTTCTTAGAAACCAATGCTCCAATACGCGCTCCACACATGGAATAACGTTTTGAAACAGAATCGATCATGATCACGTTTTCTTCAATTCCTTGAAGGTTCAAAACCGAAAATGGTTGAGCGCCATCGTAGCAGAACTCGCGGTAAACTTCGTCAGCAAACAAGAAAAGATCGTGTTTTTTAACGATGTCGCGCAATTGCTCCAATTCCTCTTTCGAGTATAGGTAACCTGTTGGGTTGCCCGGATTACAGATTACGATCGCTTTCGTTTTTGGAGTGATCTTCGCTTCGATCTCCGATACAGGAGGAAGCGCAAAACCTGTTTCAATACTAGCTGTTACAGGAACAACGTTTAAACCTGCAGTCACTGCAAATCCATTGTAGTTCGCATAAAATGGTTCCGGAATGATTACTTCGTCACCTGGGTTGCAGCACGACATGAATCCAAAGATCAATGCTTCAGAACCACCGGTGGTAATAATAATGTCTTCTGGGTTCACTGGCAAACCACCTTTTTGGTAAGTCGCAGCTAATTTATTGCGGTAACTCTCGAAACCTGCAGAGTGAGAGTATTCAATTACTTTTTGATCAAAATTTCGGATGGCATCCAGCGCTACTTGAGGTGTTTCGATGTCTGGCTGTCCAATGTTTAAGTGGTAAACAACTTTTCCTGCTTTCTTAGCTTTCTCGGCATACGGTACTAATTTACGTATGGGGGAAGCAGGCATGTCAACGGCTTTCTGCGAAATTTTTGGCATTTTAATTTATGTTTTTAATAGACAAATGTAAGTAATTCTAGCTTATTGGGATGATTTATTCGCGGTGAAACGCATCAAGTAGATGGTGACAGCGAAATACATGAAGTCTAGAAAACCATTCTCATAATCCTGTACTAAAAAACTACCAAAGAACAGGACTAGAAACAAGACCAAGCTTAGCCGAAAACCAAGGGTGCTGAAACGATGTTTGGAATCAGGTCGAAATTCTTGACTTACCAGCGCTGCCAAAAAGGAAACAGGGATTGCTATTTCCAACAGGACAATGATCAAGAAACTGAGATTCAATCCATATGGAATGGTATGGAGAAAGGTGTTTTGAAACTTTTCAAAGAACCATTGTGGCGGTATGTTGCCATTCAATTTGTGGTATGCTGCGACTGAACCGAGTAGGGTATATAGTAAGTAAATACAAATGCGTTCGAACATGTGGTTTTTGTATAGACTTCAAATATACGAACAAAAAAAGTTTGCTTACTATTGCGTATGATTCCTCAGTTTCATGTTATGAAGGACGTTTTGATCATTTGTTGCCTATGGTGTTTCTTGTCGTGTTCCGAAAATGGAACGCAAAAAGATCCAAAGCCAGATCAACCGGTTGAGACAAATCAAAAAACAGCAGGAGAAAAGGAAAAACAAGTATCTTCTCCGATTCGTGTTTACAAAGGCGACACACTCGTTCCTGTCGATTTTTTCAACAAGGACATTTATTGGGAATTGAAATACGCCACTGCTGATAATTTCATGGGAAAGGTCTTGTACGACACCATGCAGGTTCTTTACGTTCAACAAAACGTAGCTCGAAAATTAGCTAAATGTCAGGAAGTACTGACACAGAAACGACCTGGTGCGCATTTATTGGTCTTTGATGGACTGCGTCCGCTCAGTGTGCAGTGGGAGATGTGGAATGCGTTGGATACCATTCCGGTTGGAGAGCGCGTGAAGTTTGTAAGTAATCCGAGTAATGGCAGTGTACACAATTATGGTGCAGCACTAGACATTACGATCTGTGACGCGAAACGAGAGCCTTTCGATATGGGGGCGAATTACGATGACCTGCGCAAGATCGCATATCCGAGTTTGGAGGCGCAATTCCTGGCCAGTGGTGAATTGACCCAAGGACAGGTTGATAATCGTCGTTTGTTACGCGCTGTTCTTGCATCACAAGGATTTCGCAATATTCCAACAGAGTGGTGGCACTTCAATGAATACAGCAGAACGGTAGTGAAAGAAAAATACCAACTGGTAACGGAGGAAATTAAATAAATACTACTAATTTAGTAGGAAATAATTTCAAATGATTCCAAAACGCTCGAAATACGCCATTCAAGCATTGAAAAGTCTGGCTTTGATTTACCGTGACAAGGGGAGTATGTCCATCAAACAATTAGCTGAACAAGAGCGAATTCCCTATAAATTTCTGGAGGCTATCATGCTTCAGTTGCGCAATGAAGGACTTGTAGGCAGTAAGATGGGACCTAAGGGCGGTTATTTTTTGATCAAGCATCCGGATGAGATCGTTCTAAGTACAATAATTCGCTTGACCGGTGGTCCAATTGCACTTTTGCCTTGCGTTAGTCTGAATTTTTATGAGCCATGTACCGATTGTCAGCACGAAGATGAGTGTGGTTTGCATGCAGTGATGCTGGATGTTCGAGAGGCTTCTATCCACATTTTATCAAAAACTAGTTTGGCAGATCTGATCCTTCGAGAAAAAAAGTTGCTTCGTAAGAAAATGGAAAAGTAGCGTATCTGCTGCTTTTTTTTGATCTTATATCCTATTTAATAGATAGGAGAACAAGAAAATAATTTACGCTTTTCTTGTCAGACAGAAATTTGCCTCTTTACTTTGCGCCATCAAAAACAAAACAATGAGAACTACAGCTAATCAATTTATGTGTTTCAACATGTGCATGCACACACGAATGTGCGGAAGGGTGGACGTATAGTTACGAGTTATATAAACAGTTACACGAACCCTTCTTCAGTTTTGGAGAAGGGTTTTTTAATTCTAAGAAAAAATGAAAAAAGTATATATCAATGAAAATGGTCCGTTAGTATCTGCTGCGATCTATGGATTTTACAGATGGGGACAAAAAGAATTAGCTGACAAAGCTTTATTCGATGACACAGTAAACTACGTGTTGGATTTAGGGATCAATGGTGTGCAAATTGATTCACATTACAAATCGGAAGTAGCTCAGAATTTAGGTGCTTTCCTGCAAACAAGTGAACACCGAAGAGATGGATTGGTGATCAGCGCTAAGGTAGGATTACATCCTTTTGAAGGTGGAGGAAGAGAAGGGTTTTATCCGGATCTCCGACCTGCAAGTATCCAAAAACAAGTAGAAAGTATCCTCACGAATCTGAAAACTGATTATTTGGACATCGTCATCTTGGAGCAAGTAGATTATTTGCATCAGTTTGAACAAACAGCTTCGGCTTTATTGAAATTGCAACGCGCAGGAAAAGTAAAGCATTTCGGTGTTTCCGGATTCAATGTCTTCCAACAACGCCTACTGTCTCAATCCCTGAGTCAGCCGATCATCGCGAATCAATTGGATTTTAATCTATTGGAAGTTTCGGCTTTGAAAGACGGACGTATAGACTTTATCAAAGAACAGTACAGTAGTCCGATCGCTAGTTCGCCTTTGGCCAATGGACGAATCTTCCAAGGTCAAGATGATCAGGCAATTCGCCTACGTCGTGCACTGATCGAAGTTGGTCGCAAATACGATGCAAATGTGGAACAAACGGCTGTGGCCTGGTTGCAGAAATTGGGTGCGCTTCCATTGATCGGAACCTTGGAGAAACACCGTATTCAAAATGCGGCAACAGCATCGAATATCGAATTGACACACGAGGATTGGTATTATTTATTACAACAAGCGAGTTAGTCATGCAATCATTCAGACACGAACAAGAATTAGCGATTGATTCCCGCCAGGCACTGGTTGAAAAGGACGTGCTGGAATTAGCTAAAAAGATCGCCGATTTCAAGGAAGGAGTGATCTCCGAAGATCAGTTTCGTTCGCTGCGTTTGGCGAGAGGCGTATACGGTCAACGACAACAGGGAGTTCAAATGGTGCGAATCAAGTTGCCTTTTGGTCAGGTGCAAACCCGACAGTTGCGTCGCATTGCGGATATCGCAGATCGATACAGTGATGGCTTGGTACACTTAACAACACGTCAAGATGTACAGATCTACCATGTTTCACTCGACGATACTCCTCAGTTGTGGGAAGAATTGGAACGGGATGAGATCACTTTACGTGAAGCTTGTGGGAATACGGTTCGCAACATCACAGCGAGTGCTGCTGCAGGTGTCGCTGCAGAGGAAGCTTTTGACGTCACGCCTTATGCTGATGCTTTGTTCCGTTATTTCTTGCGCAAACCCTTTGCTCAGGAATTGGGACGAAAGATCAAAATGGCGTTCAGCGCCACAGAAGCTGATGATGCTTTGACTTACATTCACGACTTCGGATTTATTCCGCGGGTTCGCGATGGAAAACGAGGATTCAAAGTGTTGATCGGCGGGGGATTGGGAGCTCAGCCTTTCTTTGGTCAGGTGGCTTACGAATTCCTGGCAGCGGAGGAAATTATACCGTTTGTAGAGGCAGCGATCCGCGTATTTGACCGACAAGGAGAACGTTCGAACCGCAACAAAGCCCGCTTGAAATATTTGTTGGCCAAGATCGGTGTCGAAGCGTTTCTGGAATTGGTTGAAGCAGAAAAACAAGCTGTACAATTCAATCCAGCGTTCTTGGAGACCATTGTGGATTCGGAATATCCGGCGGCGAAAGCTGCTTTCAATCAGGAGCTATTCCTGAAATCGATCGCTCGAGCAAATGCCGATTTTGCAAACTGGGTTCGCTTAAACGTAAGGGAACAGAAACAGGCAGGGTGGTTGCAGGTAGGAGTAAAGATCCCGCTTGGGAATTTGCAAACCGATGAAATTCGACAGTTGGCTTCCTTGTTTGATCGACTGCGCATTTCAGATATCCGTTTAACGATACAACAAGGTGTCCTTTTACGCTTTGTGGATCCTCCGGTACTTAAAGAACTATACGAGGGATTGAAAGATATCGGTTTTGCGGACGCAGGCGTTAATTCCCTCGCAGACGTTACCGCTTGTCCGGGAACCGAGACTTGTAATCTGGCCATCTCGAATAGCACCCATGTAGCATTGGCCATTGAATCATTCATACAATCGGAATATCCGGAATTGATTGAAAATTCGGAGATCCGCGTAAAGATCAGCGGTTGTATGAATGCATGTGGACAGCACGGGATCGCGACAATTGGATTGCATGGAAGTTCCCAAAAGGTGAACGGTCTCACAGCGCCTGCTTTACAACTACTGTTGGGTGGTGGAACAAATCGAAATGGTTCCGGAAGGATCGGTGAAAAGGTGATCAAATTCCCTTCAAAAAGGTTGTTGACCATTTTAAGAGCTTTGTTAGATGATTACTTGGAAAATGCTGATGGAGAGTTGTTTAACGAGTATTATGATCATCAAGGCAACAAGTATTTCTACAACCTTTTAAAGCCTTTGGCCGATACACAAGAAATGCAGGATGCTGAGTTCGTTGATTGGGGTTCTGAAGCACGATTTCAAACTGCGATCGGAGTGGGCGAATGTGCCGGCGTGGTGATCGATCTTGTAGCGACACTTTTCTACGATGTGGAAGAGAAATTGGAAAAAGCAGCTATTGCTATTTCCGAAAAAGCGTGGGCTGATGCGATCTACCACAGTTACAGTGCAGGAGTGATTGCTGCAAAAGTCTACTTGCTGAAGCAGAACATCCGATGCAACACCCATCAAGGGATCATCAACGATTTCGATGCGCAGGAATCCGTTTGGCAAAGTCTGGGAGGAGGAAGTTTCTCTTCGTTGATCCTTCAGATAAAGTCGGAACCTGCAACAGACACATTTTCAATTAACTATTTACGACAAATTAATGCCTTTGTTGAAGAGGTAAAAGAAGTAATCAAACAGCAATCATGAAAACAATTCATCCAAAAATAGTATTGGTTGGTGCCGGACCTGGCGATCCGGAATTACTAACTGTAAAGGGATTAAAAGCCTTGAAAGAAGCCCGTGTAATTGTCTACGATGCCTTGGTAGATCCACGTTTATTGCAAGAAGCCCCACGAGCACAACATGTATTTGTTGGGAAGCGAAAAGGCATCAAAGCACTGGAACAGCATGAGATCAATGCTTTATTGGTTCAAAAATCCTTGGTTTACGGAAACGTTGTGCGGTTAAAGGGTGGTGACTCCTTCGTCTTCGGTCGTGGTTGGGAAGAACTCGAATATGCAGCTCAACGCGGCGTAGACGTGGAAGTTGTTCCGGGGATTTCCAGTTCGATAAGCGTGCCGGCCTTGGCAGGTGTTCCTGTAACGCATCGTCAGTTGGCAACCGGGTTTCATGTACTCACCGGAACCTTGTCAGACGGTTCATTCAATACGGACATTGCGCAAGCTGCCACTTTGAATTCAACGCTGGTGGTGCTTATGGGATTGAACCAAGTGGACAAGATCGTAGCGGCATATAAGGAAGTGGGTAAACATGACCAGGCAATAGCGATCATATCAAAAGGAAGTTGGGAGGAACAGACCAAGATCGTGGGAGAGATCCATTCGATCGAAGCCTTGGTAAGCAAACACAAACCTCAGGCTCCTGCCATTGTCGTGATTGGGGATGTAGTCCGTTTGGAAGATGCACTGATCCAAAAGCAAGTAGAAAAAGCAATTCTTAATTGACATGAAGAGAATTGTCGTTTTCTTGAGTTGTGTGCTCATTTTTTCTTTTACGCATGCACAATTGTCTACTGAGAATTGGCTAGCGACTCAGTTTGGAGTTCAATTGAAGAAGTATATGATCCAAGCTGATTTTGGTTATCGCTTTCAAGATTTCAGATTGTCACATGCACGACAATCGTTGGGTCGGGTTGCATTTTTAAGAAAAACCAATGATATGGCTTACGGTGCTGGTTTTGCTTCTTTTCAGCATATCCGATCGAATTCGGGGTTTGTAAATGAAAACCGACCCTTTGTTCAAGCTGAATTCAGAAAGCAAAATACTGGTGTTTCAATTCAGACAAGGTTCAGACATGAATTCCGTTTTTTTGAAAATGAAGCTTTGAGGCAGCGTTCACGAATTAAGTTGGATTTTCGATTTGGTAAAGGTCGTTTGCAGCTTCTTACAGCACAAGAGTTATTTGTGACACATGCGAAAGATCATTTGTTTGAAGCAAGAACACAACTTGGATTTGCCGTCAATTTACCCGGTGAACAGCAAATACAGACTTTCTATCAGCTGAATTATAATTCATTGAATGAGCAGCATTTGATTCATGTACTAGGACTTTATTACAACAAACGAATTGCATTACAAGATGATCAACAATAATCCACTGTTCCCTGTTTTCCTGAAGGCAAATGAACTGAAGTTCTTATTGGTTGGTGGAGGGGCAGTAGCGCTTGAAAAATTGCAAGCGCTATTGTCCAATTCCCCATTGGTAGAAGTAACTGTAGTTGCGGAGACATTTTCTGCGGAGGTACTTGCTTTTGCTGAGACGCGACCGAATATTACCTTGATCGATGAATCCTTCCATGAGCGCCATTTGGACGACTGCGATTTGGTAATCGTGGCGGTGAACAATTTACAAACAGCTTCAGAGATCTGTTTTGCCACGGAAACACGCAACTTATTGGTCAATGCGGCCGATAAACCGGAGTTGTGTGATTTTTACCTGGGATCCACAGTTACAAAAGGCCACGTAAAATTAGCAATCTCAACCAACGGAAAGTCTCCAACATTGGCTAAGCGATTGCGCGAGGTGTTTGAGGAATACCTTCCGGAGGAATTGTCAGATAGTGCAGAAAAGCTTCACGAGATCCGATCCTATTTGTCGGGTGACTTTCAAGCGAAAGTGCGCCAACTGAATGAGATCACACTGGATTTTGTACAACCCAGAAAGAAGTCCTGGTCGCGCATTTCGTTGTTCAAAGTAGGCATGTATGCCTTGGTGACCTTAATTACCATGTTGGCAGGTCACATTGTGTTCAGTGCATGGTCGCCGGGTGTCATGTGGAATACGTTCGCAGATGCAGTGCTTTCGGTAGATGGTCAATTTGCCTTGTTCATTCTTGGAGGATTCATTGCGCAGTTGATCGATGGGGCGCTGGGAATGGCCTATGGTGTGAGTGCAACGACTTTTCTATTGTCTATTGGCGTGTCACCGGCTGTAGCCAGTATGTCCGTTCACACCTCTGAGATCTTCACCAGCGGTGTTTCCGGATTCATGCACCTGCGTTTTGGAAATGTGAATTCGCGTTTATTCAAGTCTTTGGTTTTACCAGGCGTGATCGGTGCAATCATTGGAGCTTATTTTCTAACGAGTCTGGAGAACTACAGCGACTACATCAAACCGATTGTCAGCACTTACACATTATTCCTGGGAGTTTTGATCATCGTGAAGGTGGTTAAGAAAAACACCAAGCGCAAGAAAGTGAGCAAAGCCGGATGGTTGGCTGTAACCGGAGGTTTTCTGGATTCGATTGGTGGAGGTGGTTGGGGACCGGTTGTTTCCTCAACCTTGATCGCTCGTGGTAAACATCCTCGCATGATCATCGGGTCGGTGAATTTGGCGGAGTTCTTTGTTTCGCTGGCCAGCTCTTTCACTTTTTTCTCCCTGATCGGAACTGCAATTTGGCAACCGATCGTTGGTTTGATCATTGGAGGCGTTTGTGCAGCCCCGATCGCAGCATATTTCTCAAGTAGAATGAATATCAAACCCATGATGATCTTCGTTGGGATCGTAGTGGTAGTAGTTAGTTTAAAGAACATCTTAAGTATACTTTTTTAACATGGAGCAACAAGCAGCAATTACCTTAGAACGCCTGAAACAAGCCATCTTACTGAGTAAAGTAGGGGTCGCTTTTTCTAGCAGCTTGTCCTGGGAAGATCAAGTGATCACAGACCTGATCTTTCGCAATGACTTGCCGATCCGGGTGTTCACTTTAGATACGGGTCGACTTTTCCCGGAAACTTACAGTGTCTTGTCGGCTACGCGAACGCATTATCAAAAGGACATTGAAGTGTTTTTTCCGAAGCATGAATCTGTGGAAGAGATGATGAAAGAAAAAGGTCCTATGAGTTTCTACGATTCCATTGAAAACCGCAAAGAATGCTGTTTTATCAGGAAGGTTGAGCCCTTAAATCGCGCATTACAAGATGTGGATGTGTGGATAACCGGAATTCGTTCGGAGCATTCAGAAAATCGTTCAGAATTGGGTTTGCAGGAATGGGACGAAAGCCGAAAAATTCATAAGATCCAACCGCTTTATGACTGGAGTTTGGACGAGGTGAAGGAGTATCTTCGCGCCAATCAAGTTCCGGTGAATGTGCTGCAGGACCGCGGTTTTATTAGTCTGGGTTGTCAACCCTGTACTCGGGCCGTTCGTGAAGGCGAGTCCTTCCGTGCTGGCCGCTGGTGGTGGGAAGAGAATTCAAAAAAGGAGTGTGGACTGCACGCGTGATTAGTGAAAAATTAAAATGGAAAATTGGTAAGAATGAGAAGCTACTTCTCCATTATCAATGGATCAATTCTCAATTATAAAAACATGGATTATTTAGATAGATTAGAAGCAGAGGCAATTTACATTTTACGTGAAGTTGCCGGACAGTTTGAGCGGCCTGCTCTTTTGTTTTCAGGAGGTAAGGATAGTATCGTTTTGGTACATCTGGCACTAAAGGCATTTCGACCGGGAAAGTTCCCGTTTCCCTTGGTGCATGTAGATACCGGACATAATTTTCCGGAAGCACTAGAATTCAGAGATAATTTGGTAAAGGAATTGGGTGAACGTTTGATCGTGTCATCCGTTCCGGAAGTCTTACAGCGTTTCAATATTCCGGATGCGAAAGGAAAGTTTCCTTCCCGTAATGCTTTGCAAACTCATGCATTGCTGGATGTGATCGAGCAGAATGAATTTGATGCTTGTATCGGTGGAGCGCGCCGTGATGAAGAAAAAGCACGTGCCAAGGAACGCATCTTTTCAGTTCGTGACGATTTCGGGCAATGGGATCCAAAACTACAACGTCCGGAGTTGTGGGATCACTACAACGGAAAGATTCACAAGGGCGAGAATGTACGTGTATTCCCAATAAGTAACTGGACAGAACTCGATGTTTGGAATTACATCCAGCGAGAGCATATTGCATTGCCACATATTTATTTCACCCACGAACGCGATTGTGTGTTGACTGAACACGGGCAATTGATGGCGATGAACGAATATTTGAATCTGGATGCCGGAGATGTGGTGATCAACAAACGTGTGCGCTACCGAACTGTTGGGGATATGACTTGTACTGCAGCGGTTGAAAGCGAAGCATTTACAGTGGCTGATATCATTGCTGAATTGCGCGAAACAACCATCTCTGAACGAGGCGCAACCCGCATGGATGATCGCATTTCCGAAGCGGCAATGGAGGACAGAAAGAAGGGAGGATATTTTTAAGAAGTGAAAATGTAAAAGTGAAAATAGAAAAGTGAAAAGTTGATTGATCCTCCTTTTCAATTTTCCATTCTCAATACTCAATTATAGTTATGGATTTACTAAGATTTTTTACAGCAGGAAACGTAGACGATGGGAAAAGCACCTTGATCGGAAGGTTGCTATACGATTCCAATTCGATCTCCACGGATATTTTGGAGACTTTGACCCAGCAAAGTAAAACGACCGGAGAAAATGCGACGATCGATCTGGCCTTGCTAACAGATGGCTTGCGTGCTGAGCGTGAACAGGGGATCACTATTGATGTTGCTTACAAATTCTTCAATACGAAGAACCGCAAATACATCATCGCGGATACACCCGGACATGCGCAGTATACACGTAACATGTTTACCGGAGCTTCCACTGCCGAGTTGGCGATCATTTTAGTGGATGCACGTAACGGGATCACCGAGCAAACCAAGCGACACAGTGTGATCTGCTCTGTTTTAGGAATTCCGAAAGTGCTCGTTTGCATCAATAAAATGGATCTGGTAAATTATTCGGAAGAAGTGTACGAGACGATACGCCAAGAGTACCGCGCGTTTTCAGAGAATTTGAACTTGCGTTCTGTTGATTTTGTTCCGGTATCTGCCTTGGCCGGTGATAACGTGGTTCACCGATCGGATGCTATGAACTGGTATGACGGCCCAACCTTATTCTCCTATTTGGAAGAAGTGAAGATTGATGAAGCCGAAAGTCAGGAAGACTTGCGTTTTCGCGTGCAGTATGTCATCCGTCCACAGTCTCAGGAATTGCCAGATTATCGCGGATATGCAGGGACAGTTTTATCCGGAAAATTGGAGGTAGGTCAGGAGATCCGTGTATTGCCATCAGGTCTCAAAACAAAAATCTCAGGCTTGGAGTACAATTTGCAAGCTGTTGATGTTTTGCATCAGGGGCAACCGGGAGTAGTACATCTTCAAGATGATCTGGATCTAAGCAGAGGGGCTACGCTGGTAGCTGCTTCGGACAATACTCCGGTAGAAAAGCAAGTACAGGGAACGATCTGTTGGATGGATCAACAGGCATTTCAAGTTGGACAAAGATTCCTTTTGCAACAGCAAAGTTTCCGCACCAAAGCAATGATCCAGGAAGTGCAAGCAAAAATTGATATCCATTCCTTCGAAAAGCTGGAGTTCACGGGTGATCTGAAATTGAATGAACTGGCAGATGTGCGCTTGAAATTAGCAGATCCTATTTTGGCAGATGCATTTTCAGTCCATCCAAAGACAGGTTCTTTCATTTTGATCAATGAAGCTACGAATCAAACAGTAGCGGGTGGAGTAATTACAAATTAAATAGACATGATTGAAACAGATATTATCATCATCGGAGCAGGACCTGTAGGCTTGTTCAC
>VFQT010001521.1_pt1 | contig 27512 bp, 25 predicted proteins | sample 3512381 | NCBI WGS metagenome assembly VFQT01 (sample SAMN10412376, study PRJNA504923) | tailings metagenome | isolation source: Relicate 2 Philex TSF3 active mining site | place: Philippines: Tuba, Benguet | collected 2017-08-29
TTTGTTAACGCAGCTGTGCCTAATCCAAGCTGAGCGATATGCTGCGGCTGTTCCATGAATAGCATCCAGGCCATCATCTGCTGTGTGTACTCCAGCTCGATCCAATACGGTCGTCGAACCCGCATAGCGCCTTGCACCCACTCGGTACCAAAGTGCAGGTAGCGCACTCCTTCTTGTTCCGACAGGGTGACAGGCTCGAACTTTGGTACTCGATTCTTTTTGGATGTGGCAGGTTTCATTTGACGCAGTGGCGTGCCCGGCAGAAGCGTAGTCTGCGAGGCATTTTTTGAATGGAGGCTAGCCCCGATTTGGGCGGGGTAGAATCGACAGTACCATTATTCAAGTTTCGGAGGCAATTGATCATGGCCCAACCCCTGATGCTGGTGACCGGTGGCAGCCGCGGAATTGGCGCCGCAACCGTGCTGCTTGCGGCGTCACGCGGCTGGCGTGTTGCCTTCAGCTACAAAACTAACACTGAGGCCGCAAACGCGGTGGTTGCTAACGCAAAGTTACTCGGTGCCGAGGTGATCGCTTTGCAGGCCGATGTCTCGCATGAGCCGGAGGTAATGCAGTTGTTTGAAACCGTCGATCGGAAGCTGGGTGCTTTATCTGCGCTGATCAATAACGCTGGCATGTTGGAGCAGCAGATGCGGCTTGATCAGATGGATCTGGGCCGCTGGCAGCGCGTATTCAGCGCGAATGTGTTTGGTAGTTTTTTGTGTGCCAAACAAGCCATTATGCGGATGTCGACCAGGCACGGCGGCTCGGGCGGCGTGATTGTCAATGTGTCGTCAGCCGCATCGCGTCTGGGTTCGCCTAACGAGTTTATTGATTACGCGGCGGCCAAGGGGGCGGTTGATTCCATGACCCTCGGCTTGGCGAAAGAGTTGGCGACCGAAGGCATTCGCGTGAATGCGGTACGCCCGGGGCTGATCTACACCGACATACACGCTTCCGCCGGCGACCCGGGCAGAGTCGATCGGGTCAAGGCGGGTGTGCCGATGCAGCGCGGTGGTACGGCTGAAGAGGTAGCCGAGGCAATTGTTTGGCTCGCCTCGGCGCAGTCTTCGTATGTGACGGGAACCTTGATGGATGTCACGGGTGGCCGGTGATTCAAGCTCCCCGCTGAGTTCTCGTGTTCACGCTTACTTCAGTGCCATGCCTAAAAGCATGTCATTCAGTTTCTTGACAAACCCTGCCGGGTCGGTGAGCTGACCGCCCTCGGCCAACAGCGCCTGATCAAACAGGATGCTGCTCCAGTCATCGAACTTGGCATCTTCGTATTTCAGGCGCTGCACCAGCGGATGATTGGGGTTGATCTCTAGGATTGGTTTACTGTCGGGCGCTTTCTGCCCCGCCGCTTTCAGCATGCGAAGCAGATTACCCGATAGTTCATTCTCGCCCGCGACCAGGCAAGCAGGGGAGTCGGTCAGGCGGAAGGTGACACGCACATCAGCCGCTTTCGCGTCGAGTGACTTTTTCATCTTTTCGATCAGCTCTTTGTACTCGGTCTGCGTTTCTTCTTTTTGTTTTTTCTCGGATTCATCTTCCAGCTTGCCGAGATCCAGATCGCCCTTGGCAACTGAAACCAATTGCTTGCCTTCGAACTCGCTGAGGAAAGACAGCATCCATTCATCGACGCGATCGGTCAGTAGCAGTACCTCAACGCCTTTCTTGCGGAAGATCTCAAGGTGCGGGCTGTTGCGCGCAGCGGTCCAGCTATCAGCCGTGACATAGAAGATTTTGTCTTGTCCCTCTTTCATGCGCGACACATAGTCTGCCAGTGGGACATTCTGTGTCTCGTTATCATTGTGTGTACTGGCAAAGCGCAGTAGTTTGGCGATGCGGTCTTTGTTGCCGCTGTCTTCGCCGACACCTTCTTTCAGCACCTGACCAAACTCTTTCCAGAAGCTGTCGTACTTGTCTTTTTTCTCGGGCTCATCCGCATTCGCCAACTCTTCGAGCATACCGAGCACGCGTTTGGTCGAGCCTTCACGGATCACTTTGACATCACGTGACTCTTGCAGGATTTCACGCGATACATTCAGCGGCAGATCATTCGAATCAATCACACCTTTTACAAAGCGCAGATACATCGGCATTAATTGCTCTGCGTCGTCCATGATGAACACGCGCTTTACATACAACTTGATACCACTACGCTGATTACGATCCCACAGATCAAACGGCGCGCGTGTCGGTATGTAGAGTAGCTGGGTGTATTCGCTGCGGCCTTCGACACGGTTATGTGTCCAGGTCAGGGGCTCGGCAAAATCATGCGAGACATGCTTGTAAAACTCTTTGTACTGCTCATCAGTGATATCAGACTTGCTGCGCGCCCACAAGGCGCTGGCTTGGTTAATGGTTTCCAGCTCGTCGCGGATCACCATTTCTTTTTTCTCTTCATCCCATTCTTCCTTGCGCATCTGGATCGGCAGGGAGATGTGGTCAGAGTATTTGCGGATAATCGATCGCAGCTGCCAGGCGGACAGCAGCTCGTCTTCGCCTTCACGCAGATGCAGTGTGACGGTGGTGCCGCGCTGCGGTTTGTCGATGGTCTCTATCGTGAAATCGCCTTCGCCGCCAGATTCCCAGCGTACGCCCTGATCAGCGGGCAGGCCTGCGCGCCGTGATTCAACGGTGATCCGGTCGGCAACGATAAAGCCGGAGTAGAAGCCGACACCAAACTGACCAATCAGCGCAGCATCTTTTTGCTGATCGCCAGAGAGCTTGGAGAAAAATTCTTTGGTACCGGATTTGGCGATCGTGCCAAGGTGTTCAATCGCTTCTTGTTGGGATAGACCAATACCTTTATCGGTGATGCTGATCGTGCGCGCTTCTTTATCAAAATCAATGCGGATATCAAGCGCGCTATCGCCCTCGAACAGGCTATCGTTATTGATGGCCTCGAAGCGTAGCTTGTCTGAGGCATCGGAGGCGTTCGAGATCAGCTCGCGAAGAAAAATTTCTTTGTTGGAGTACAGCGAGTGGATCATCAGCTGCAGTAGCTGCTTGACCTCAGCCTGAAAGCCCAGGGTCTGTTTTTCTGCGACGGTCATAATTACCTCATTCAGGGGATTAGATTGGCCAGTGCCGGCCGCGGCACGTCAGTGAATAGATAAAAAGCTAATACTTTTCCGGCAGGTGCGGGCGGCGACACAAAATTCAAGAGCCTGCGCGGTAAAATGCGGCGCGATTTTTATACCGGAGCGCCCTATGTCGATTAATGCCAAGTTGCAGTCCCTGAATATCACCCTGCCGGCGGTGGCTACGCCCGCCGCCGCCTACGTGATGTACGTGCAGTCCGGGAATACCGTGTTTATCTCGGGCCATATCGCTAAAAAGGATGGCGCCCCGTGGGTCGGTCAGCTTGGTCGTGACATGAGCACCGAGCAGGGAAAGCAAGCGGCGCGTGCGGTGGCGATTGATTTGATCGCCACGCTTAACGCGGCCTGCGGCGGCAACTTGGACCGAGTGCGGCGTATTGTCAAGCTGGTCAGTTTGGTGAATTCAACGCCAGAGTTCACTGAGCATCATCTGGTCACCAACGGCTGCTCGGAGCTGATCGGCGAGGTGTTTGGGGACGTTGGTAAGCACGCTCGCTCCGCGTTCGGCGTTGCACAGTTGCCGTTGGGTAGCTGTGTAGAGATTGAGATGATCGCAGAGATCGATTAAGCATAGGCACGACCGTGCTGCTGCTTGATCCACACTAGGCAGTACCTGGCGTCGGCGTTGGGCGGCATCAGGGATGATCCGCTTATTTGGGAGTTCGCAAGCATCGACTAACGATTCACAGTGACAATCTGCCCCTTCATTATGGGGAGTGGAATGGTACGAACGCCGGGTCGGTCGCTTGTATCGTCGCTGCGTGTTGGTCCGGCGTGGATAAGTTCGAATATCACGCTGCATGATGATCTCAAGGGTATCGTCAGCGAATTCCATGATCGTGCCGTGCCAAAGTGCGCGATAGATGCGCTGGAAAAATTGTACGGCAGCGTATACGCATCATTCGCTCATCTGAATTTGACTGATGCACTACCGCAGTTACCGACCACCTGGATTGGCTATGAGGGTGGCGAGATCATCGCGGTACTACTTTTCTTGGTGCGCTTCGATCAGGTGGTTGTGCTGACGGAGTTGATGTACCTTGAACCCCGTATCGTAGACGCATTTCGTCATGCAGTTCTAGCGCGTTTTGATAGTGTCAATAGCATTCACTTCAATGCAGTCTCACTCACACAGCCACTGACTGCTGGTCCACAGCAGTCGTACGCTTTTTCCGAAAATTACATCATCACGCTACCGCGCAGCGTCGATCTGTATCGCTCGGCTTTGGGTAAATCAACCCGCAAAACTATCAAGGGTTACAGTAATCGCCTGCAGCGGGATTTTTCGGCATTTGTTTGGGAAACATATCAAGCGAATCAATTGCCTTCCCACACGGTGCGCGCGCTGATCCGGCAGCTGCAAAACTTCAAGCGCGATGGATTGGCCGCGCGTGGCAAGCGCGCGGGGCTATCGAGGCGGGATATCGCACGCATGTTGGTGCTGATAAAGGCAGGTGGCTTGGTAGGTATTGCAAGGGTAGGTGAAAGAATTTGTGGCGGATCATTGGCTTGTCGCGTCGGCGATAACTATGTGATGTTATTTTCTGCGGCGGACCCTTCAATGGCGGCTTACCGGCTCGGCATGCTGTGCTGTTTCTGGGCGGTGTGTGACTGTATTCACGCGGGGGCCCGCGAGTGTCACTTGCTGTGGGGACGATACCAGTACAAGACACAGCTACTCGCGCGGCCGCGCACCTTGCTGCGGCTGACTATCTACCGATCATGGCTACAGATGTGTTTATCACCGCTGATGGTGCTTGGCATGTCTGCTATAGGCGCGCGCTTTCGACTCAGGCGGTGGCTGCTTTTAAAGCAACATCATGAGCCATGGCTCAGCTGGTTGAAAAAAATGTCGCAACGCGCGGCGAGCTGGTTACGCTAAATCGGCTACGCGTTTACGCATCATCTTATTCGTACTAGAAAACAGAACGTGTATGGGTAATAGTGTCTCTGTCGAAGTTAATCCCGTCATAACAGACCGGACCGCCGACGGGCACGATATCAGCCGAATTAATGCTGGAGAAATTGATCAGCCCACGCCAGCTGATCGCATGGTGCATGCGCTGATGGGCCGTTTCACCGGATTCCTTTCCCCGGGCAGTATGGCACTCGCCTGGATCGACTGGCTAGTACATTTGTCAGCCTCGCCTGGCAAGCAGCAGCTGTTGCTGGAGAAAGCCGCAAGAAAGTCGATACGCTTACTGATGTATCTCTCGCGTGGTGTGTCGGATGTAGAGAGCACGCCGTGTATTCAGCCGCTGTTACAAGATAAACGCTTTACTGGGCCGCAGTGGCAGCGTTGGCCGTTCTGCCTGATTTACCAAAGTTTTTTGATGCAGCAGCAGTGGTGGCATAACGCCACCACGGGCATTGGTGGTATGTCCGAGCATCATCAGCAGCTGGCATCATTTGCATCGCGGCAGTTACTCGATTTGGTCTCACCCGTGAATTTTGTGCTGACTAACCCCGAGGTATTGCATGCCACCTGGCGTGAGGCTGGACAAAATCTTTGGCGCGGTTGGCGCTATTTGTTGGAGGATTGGGAGCGCGCATTAGGGGGTCATCCGCCTAGCGGTAGCGAGCATTTTCGGCCCGGTATCGAAGTGGCCAACTCGCCGGGTCAGGTGGTGTTTCGTAATCACTTGATGGAATTGATTCAGTACACACCACAAACCGAGCAAGTATTTCGGCAGCCGCTGTTGTTTGTGCCTGCATGGATCATGAAGTACTACATCCTTGATCTATCGCCTTCCAATTCGTTAGTACGTTATCTGGTGTCGCGCGGGCATACGGTGTACATGATCTCGTGGCGTAATCCCGATGCCGAGGACCGCGATCTGGGTATGGACGACTATCTGCGCAGGGGTGTGTTGGCAGCGCTGGATGTGGTGCGTCAGCGAGAGGCTGGCGAACAGGTGCAGGCCGTGGGCTATTGCCTTGGCGGCACCTTGCTCGCTATTTTGGCGAGTTGGTTGGCGCAGCAGCATCGAGATGATGTGTCATCGATCACTTTACTGGCCGCGCAAACCGACTTCACTGAGTCGGGCGAGTTGCGTCTGTTTATTGATGAGAGCCAGCTCGATTACCTTGACGATGTGATGTGGAGCCAGGGTTATTTAGATAACCGGCAGATGGCGGGTGCATTTCAGTTATTACGCTCGCGTGACTTGATTTGGTCGCGCGTGCTGAATCACTATCTGCTCGGTCAGCGCGCGCCTATCAATGATCTGATGGCGTGGAATTCAGATGCCACGCGTATGCCGTATCGCATGCAGAGCGAGTACCTGCGCCAACTGTTTTTGGGCAATGATCTGTTCGAAGGGCGTTATCGTGTTGATGGTCGGCCACTCGCTCTAGGCGATATTCGTGTGCCGAGCTTTGTGGTGGCTACCGAGACCGACCATGTCGCGCCGTGGCGCTCGGTGTACAAGTTGAATCTGGCGGTCGATGCCGATATGACCTTTCTGCTGACCTCTGGTGGTCATAACGCGGGTATCTGTAGCGAGCCCGGTCATCCGGGTCGATATTTTCGGGTGACGTTGCTGCCACGAAGTGAGAACTACATCGATCCCGATCGCTGGTGGCGCATCACACCGCCGCAACAGGGTTCATGGTGGCCCACCTGGGCGGACTGGCTGGAGCGAGGGCAAACGCGGCGACCGGCAGTGCCGGTGCATTGTGATGACCTTGAGCTGCCGCACGCTCCCGGCGAGTACGTGCTGATGCGCTAGCAACTCGCTTGGTGCGCGGTTACTGGCGCGCAGATAAACGGTACCGTGATCAGCCGTGCGGCTGGGTTACTATCGAGCGTTAATTGCTCGAGTACGTAGCACCATGGCAGAACCAGAGATCCGCGCCGGCCAATCGATTGAATTGCTGAAGGCGCTGCATATCCTGACGCGAGACGGCAAGATGAACCAGGATAGCCGTCGTAAACTGAAGCAGGTTTATCACCTGTATCAGTTCATTGAACCGCTGCTACTTCAGCTGAATGAACTGCAGCGCCCTTTTTCGCTGGTAGACCACGGCGCCGGTAAGTCTTACCTGGGTTTTATTCTGTACGATCTGTTTTTCAAGCAGCACGATAACGGCGCTGTTCTGCATGGCATCGAGCTGCGCGAGGAATTAGTCAGTCGTGCGCGTCAGCTAGCAGAGCAGCTTGGGTTTGAGCGTATGCGTTTTCACCATGGGTCGGTGGCAGAAGCGATCGCCTCAAACGACCTGCCCGAGCATGTAGAGCTCGTCACTGCGCTGCATGCCTGCGACACTGCGACAGATGATGCGATCAGCTTTGCGCTGAATAAGCGCGCACGTTTTATCGTGCTGGTGCCATGTTGTCAGGCGGAGGTCGCGGCTCAACTACGCAGGGTCAAAGGCCGCGCGCTTGCGCGCGATGCCCTGAGCGAAATCTGGCGTCATCCCCTGCACACCCGTGAATTTGGCAGTCATCTGACCAACGTACTGCGCTGCCTGCAGCTGGAGGCGCACGGCTACCAGCTCACTGTGACCGAACTGGTGGGTTGGGAGCATTCCATGAAAAACGAGTTGATCATCGCAACCAACAAGCAATTGCCGGGTCAGCGCGCAGCGCAGCGACTGAAGCAGGTAATAACGGAAACGGGGCTGGAAGACTTGCAGCAGCGCTTTTGGGTACCCGAGCAAGCCCTGAGCGCTGCCGATTAGTGGTGCAGATCGCGCTGTCGGGTAGGTAGCAAGGCCGTGCTTGGCATCGAGTGGCTGGCGATGAAAATCTCATGCAACAGCAAGCTGAAGCTACAGACCAGCATCAGCATCGTGGCCACAAACAGGAAAGCAATCAGCGAATCCAGCCGCAGGTGAAACACGTCATCAGCAAACAGCGCTACCACGACTGCGCAAACCGTCGCCATGCTGACCGATGAGAAGCTCACCGCACGATGAATGACCTCGGCCCGCTGGTAGAGCACGACCAGTTCATGCTGCAGCAGTGCGCTGACGCCGCCAGCCGAGAGTCGCTGCTCCAGAACCTCTTGACGATCGCCAATGCGCTCGAGGCGGTTGTTGAGCACCCGCATCTGCAGCAAAACGCCCAGCATCAGGAACGCCGGGGTGATGGAAAGGCTGATGATGTTGCTGATGTCGCCGAACAGGGATTGCATTGGGGGCTATGTTTTCGATCTTACGCCGCCAGAATACACAATGCGGCCGATATGCGCACGATTTATCTAATTTTTGCGCGGTGCCCCGGCTCGGCGCCGCCGCACCGCAAGCGCCCAAAACCACCATGCTGCGGCGCAAATCCGTACAGCCGACGATAATCCAGTTTGTTTTTTCTTGAAAATCGAATAAGTTTGCGGCTGTTGCCGGAGCCCAACCCCTTCCCCATTCAATATGTCAGACACTATTCTCGAGACCCGCGGCCTGACCCGCGAGTTCAAGGGCTTTGTTGCGGTAAGCCAGGTCGACCTGCGCGTTCAGCGCGGCCATATCCATGCGCTGATCGGGCCCAACGGCGCTGGCAAGACCACCTGCTTCAACCTGCTGACCAAGTTCATCGTGCCGAGCGCCGGACAAATTTTGTTTAACGGCCGCGATATCACCCTGCTGCGCCCGGCGCAGATTGCGCGCATGGGCATCATTCGCTCATTTCAAATTTCAGCGGTGTTCCCGCACCTGTCCGTACTGGAGAATGTGCGCGTAGGCTTGCAGCGCAAGCTCGGTAACTCGTTTCATTTTTGGAAAAGCGAGCGCACATTGGCGCAATTGAATGATCAGGCGCTTGCGCTGCTGGACGAAGTGGGCCTGCGTGAATTTGCCGACCAACAAACCGTCGACTTGCCCTACGGCCGCAAGCGCGCGCTGGAGATCGCTACCACCCTGGCGATGGATCCGGAGTTGATGCTGCTCGATGAACCCACCCAGGGCATGGGGCATGAGGACGTCAAGCGGGTGACCGAGCTGATCAAGAAGGTATCGAAGGGGCGCACGATCTTGATGGTTGAGCACAACATGAGCGTGGTGGCGGGAATCAGTGACCGTATCTCGGTGCTGCAGCGTGGCGCGATTTTGGCGGAGGGCGACTACGACACGGTATCGCGCAACCCTCAAGTGCTTGAGGCCTATATGGGAGGCACCGCGCCGCTGGAAGGGGCGCACGGATGACACTGGCGCTCGAGATCAAGGACTTGCAGGCATGGTACGGCGAGTCGCATATTTTGCATGACATGAATCTGTCGGTAGCGCAGGGTGAGGTCGTCACGCTGCTCGGCCGCAATGGCGCCGGCAGAACCACCACGCTGCGCGCCATCATGGGGCTGACCGGACGACGTAGCGGGTCGATAAAAATTAACGGTACCGAAACCATCGCCTTACCGACGCATCGGATCGCACACTTCGGGGTTGGCTACTGCCCCGAAGAGCGGGCGATTTTTTCTTCGCTGTCAGCCGAGGAAAATTTGATGTTACCGCCCACGCTCACGGCGGGCGGCATGTCGGTCGCCGAGATTTACCAGATGTTTCCCAATCTGGAAGAGCGCCGCTCAAGTCAGGGCACGCGGCTGTCTGGCGGTGAGCAGCAGATGCTGGCAGTAGCGCGTATTTTGCGCACGGGGGCCAAGTTACTGTTGCTGGATGAAATATCCGAGGGATTGGCGCCAGTCATTGTGCAGGCGCTATCGAGCATGATCTCTACCCTCAAGGCCAAGGGATACACGATTGTGATGGTTGAGCAGAATTTTCGTTTTGCGGCACCGTTGGCTGATCGTTTTTACGTTATCGAGCATGGGCATGTGGTGGCGCAGTTCAACGCCGCCGAGCTCAGCACGAAGACAGACGAGCTCAACGAATTACTGGGGGTCTAAGGTATGGAGATCTTCGGTATTCCGCTCGCCGCATTTTTAGGTCAGTTACTGCTGGGTCTGGTAAATGGCTCGTTTTACGCCATGCTGTCGTTGGGGCTGGCGGTGATTTTCGGCCTGCTTAATGTGATCAATTTTGCGCACGGCGCGCTGTACATGATGGGCGCGTTTCTGGCATGGATGGGTTTGCAGTATTTCGGCATCAGCTACTGGGTAATGCTGTTACTGGCGCCGGTGCTAATCGCCCTGTTCGGTATGGTGATTGAGCGCTCGATGTTGCGCTGGCTGTATCAGCTGGATCATTTGTATGGCTTGTTGCTCACTTTCGGTATCACGCTGATTATTGAGGGCGTATTCCGCTCTTTCTACGGTGTATCCGGACAACCTTTCGCAGTGCCACCGCAATTGGCTGGGGCTACGGATCTCGGTTTCATGATGCTGCCGATTTATCGCGCGTGGGTCGTGGTCGCATCACTGGTGGTGTGCCTGGTCACCTGGTTTGTCATCGAGAAGACGCGGCTGGGGGCTTACTTGCGAGCAGGTACCGAGAACCCGCGCATGGTGGAGGCTTTCGGAATCAACGTTCCGCTGATGGTCACGCTTACTTACGGATTTGGCGTCGCGCTCGCTGCATTTGCCGGAGTGCTTGCAGCGCCGGTGCTGCAGGTATCGCCGCTGATGGGATCGAATTTGATTGTGACGATCTTTGCTGTGGTGGTGATTGGCGGTATGGGCTCGATACTGGGATCGATCGTCACTGGTTTGGGGCTGGGTGTGATCGAGGGTCTGACCAAAGTGTTTTATCCCGAACTGTCATCGACGGTAGTGTTCATCATCATGGCGATTGTGCTGCTGGTGCGTCCAGCCGGTTTGTTCGGCCGCGAGAAATAGGAGCTGTTCATGTCGAGAAAGCTGGGCTACGCAGCAGTACTGATCAGCTTGCTATTAGCGCCGTGGGTGCTGTACCCGGTGCTATTAATGAAAATACTCTGCTTTGCATTGTTTGCCTGCGCATTCAATTTGCTGATTGGTTTTACCGGTTTGCTGTCATTTGGTCATGCCGCATTTTTTGGTGGTGCGGCGTATATCACGGGCCATGCGCTGAAGATGTGGGGTTTGCCGTTTGAGCTGGGGATTCTGATCGGAACCTTGTTCGCAGCCCTGATCGGATGGGTGATGGGTAGTCTTGCCATTCGTCGGCAGGGTATCTACTTCACCATGATCACGCTCGCGCTGGCGCAGATGCTGTTCTTCGTATTTTTGCAGGCGCCATTTACTGGCGGCGAAGACGGCTTGCAGAGTATCCCGCGTGGCTACCTGCTTGGTGTCATCGATTTACGCAATGATTTGACCATGTACTACGTGGTGCTGGGCATCATGGTGGTCTCATTCGCGCTGATTGTGCGCATTATTCATTCGCCATTCGGGCAGGTGCTGAAGGCCGTGCGCGAAAACGAGCCGCGTGCAACCTCGCTTGGCTACGAGGTCGCGCGCTATAAATTACTGGCTTTTGTTTTATCGGCTGCGTTGGCAGGATTAGCGGGTTCGGTGAAAGCAGTCGTGCTTGGCTTTGGTACTTTGACCGATGTGCATTGGTCGATGTCCGGATTAGTTGTGCTGATGACCTTGGTCGGTGGTATGGGTACGCTGTTTGGCCCGGTACTGGGTGCCATCATCATCATCGCACTCGAAAACAAACTCGGTGATGTCGGTGGCTGGTTGGCGCAAGTGACCGCGATTGAATGGTTCAACACCTTGGGTGAGTCGGTCACGATGGTGACGGGTCTGATCTTCGTCGTTTGCGTACTCGCATTCCGACGCGGCATCATCGGTGAGCTTGCGGCGCGAATGCGTTGAAGGCTTGGTGAGTACTGAGGAAAATTCGATCACGCATTTTGGCGCCGAGTTCGCTTGATTTCAATTTGTCGAGTACCGGCCCTTTAATCTCGGCGAATTGCAGCGTGACACCACGCGCCGATAAACTGGCCTCGAGCTGGATCAGCATTTGCAATGCTGTAGTGTCGAGCTGATTCACCGCCGACATAATCAGCAGCAGACAGCGCGTATCGGGATGCTCTTGTACTAGCCGCTCGATCTTCGCTTCTACTACCTGGGCATTGGCGAAGTACAAGCTCTCATCCACACGCAGCGCGATCAGCCCCGGCAGAGTCTGCACCTCATGCCGGTCAATATTTCTGAAATGTTCGCTACCAGGCACCCGACCGACCACCGCCATGTGCGGGTGGCTACTGCGCCAGACCAACACCGCAAGTGACATCGCAACACCCACCAGGATGCCTTCCTCAACACCTAGCAGCAGCACGCCTGCGAAAGTGAGCAGCATCGCAACTGCATCCGCTCTGTCATATCGCCAGGTCTCGCTGATTGCCTTCAGATCAACCAGTGTGAGTACCGCAACGATAATGGTGGCCGCCAGCACGGCATGCGGCAGGTAGTGAAACCATCGGGTCATGGAGACGATGACGATACTCATCACAATCGCCGAAACAATACCCGCGGCAGGTGAGCGCGCACCGGCATCGAAATTGACCACCGAGCGCGCGAAACCACCGGTTACCGGGAAGCCACCCGAGATCGCGCTGGCCATGTTGGCGACACCGATGCCGATTAACTCTTTATTTGGTGATAGCCGTTCACCGCGTTTCAATGCCAGCGATTGTGCGACCGACACACTCTCGACAAAACCAACCAGCGAGATCAGCAGCGCCGGCAACGCCAGCGCGCGCAGGACCTGCATGTCGATACCGGGAACGGATAGCCCGGGCAAGCCAGCCGGTACTGCGCCGACAATCGATACTTGCGCGGATTGATCGACCTGGTTCAGGGCACTATAGGCAGTTGCGATCACCACGCTCAGCATCGGCGCCAGCCGGCCCAGCAATTCACTCGCTGCCTTGCCCACACCCAGCGCCATCAGCATGCGCGGCAACCAGCTGCGCGCGAACACCAAGAATACAATCGCGCTGACCCCAATTGCTGCAGCCGTTGGGTTAATGTGTGACAGCGCATCTGGCAGCGCATTCAAAATATCCAGCGCGCTGCCTGAAGGTAGCGGTGCGCCGAGTAAGTACTTTAATTGCCCGAGCGTGATCAGAAGGGCAGAGCCGGAAATAAAGCCGCTGATCACAGAGTGGCTCAGAAAATACGCAAGAAAGCCCAGCCGCAATACCCCTGCCAGCAGCAAAGTCACACCAGAGAGCAGCGCCAGCAGCACTGCGAGCGCAAGGTAATCCGCACTGCCAGCTGCTGCCAGCGGTGCCAATGCACTGGCTGTCATCAAAGAAATCACTGCTACCGGCCCGACAGCGAGTGTCATGCTGCTGCCGAACAGCGCATAGGCAACCAGTGGTAACACGCTGGCGTATGGCCCGACCTGTGGTGGTAAACCGGCGAGCAGGGCATAGGCCAGGCTCTGCGGAATCAGCATCACGCTGACGATCAGACCCGCGACCAGGTCGCCACTCACCTACTCGCGTCGGTATTGCCCAACCCAATCAGGTATCCACAGGCGAGCTTTCATGGAGTCACGCGGTAGCTTTGCTTCGACGAGATCGATTCATCCGCGCCGTACTCCGCAAGCGCATACATCGATTGTGGTGGCCATTGTTTCGAGGCCTTGGACCTGATCATGATCGCCATTCTATTGACAAACAATTTATCTGTCAATATAATGTTTGTAGATTAATTGAGTTGGAGAGCCGAATGAGCGTCACTACCCACTCGCCCCAGGTGCACGGGATTTTTGATCCTGCGACCTGGACAGTGACCTACGTCGTGTACGAGCAGGAAGGTGCGCCCTGCGCGATCATCGACTCGGTGTTGGATTATGACCCCAAGTCTGGCCGAACCCGCACTGAGTCTGCCGATAAGGTTATCGCTTTTGTTCGGGAAAAGCGCTTGCAGGTGGCATGGATACTTGAGACACACGCGCATGCTGATCACATCAGCGCCGCGCCTTACTTGCGCCAACATCTGGGCGGCAAGATTGCGATTGGCGACCACATAACGACGGTGCAGAAGGTATTCAAAGACATCTTCAATCTCGAACCCGGCTTCGCCACCGATGGATCGCAGTTTGATCAGTTGCTCAAAGATGGCGAGACCTTCGATATCGGTTCGTTGCAGGGGCATGTGATGTACGTGCCTGGCCATACACCGGCCTGCGTTGCCTATAGCATTGGTGATGCAGTATTTGTGGGTGACACCATGTTCATGCCGGATGTGGGTACGGCGCGTTGTGATTTTCCGGGCGGTGATGCACGAACGCTTTATGGCTCGATTAAAAAATTACTTAGCTTGCCACCGCAAACGCGCTTGTTCATGTGCCACGACTATCCGCCGAATGATCGCCCGATACAGTTTGAGACCACCGTCGCCGCGCAGCGACAATCGAATATTCATGTACACGACGGGATTAGCGAAGACCAATTCGTTGAGATGCGTACCAAGCGTGACGCCACGCTCGAGATGCCGGTGCTGATTTTGCCATCGGTGCAGGTGAATATTCGCGCTGGCGTGATGCCGCCGAAAGACGAGAACGGAATCAGTTATTTGCGTATTCCTGTCAACGCGCTGTAACGCGCTTTTTCATTTGGCCGCTTGCTGTTTCGTGCAGCATGGCGAAAAAAATCCCGCGCCGTTGCGCGGGATTTTTATTGGGCGAGGCGCTGTTTACAGACCAGCGTTTTGCTGCGCCACCATCATGTACAGCATCGGAATCGACAGCATGGTATTAAAGCGCGATGTCAGCATCGCCATGCGTGCAGCCTTGGCTTTTTCATCCGCCTCGACAGTGACGATACCGAGTGCCTTCTTCTGATTCGGCCAGATGATGAACCAGACATTGAATGCCATCAGCAGCGCCAGCCACATGCCGATGCCGATCGCATGGAACGGCACCTGCAGACCGAGCGCCGCTGCCAGGTAGCCATTCATCCAAGCGAGCAGCACGCCGGTGACCACGGTGGCGAGTGCGGCATAGCGGAACCAGAACAGCGCTGTTGGTGCGATGACTTTACCGATCGCAGGCTTCTGCTCATCCGGGATTTTCGGCATCGATGGAATCTGCACGAAATTGAAGTACCACAGCAGCCCGATCCACATCACGCCCGATACGACATGCAGCCAGCGCATGAAAAATGCGCCCCATGCATGACCCATGACGGGGCCCGCGCCTGAGACATTGCTGGCAATCAGTACCAGCAGAAACAAAATAACCACCCCGGCGATCACGGTGCGGCCGAGCGATTGAAGAATAGGTGCCATGACTCCTCCTGAGGCTTGAGTACGTGTCTTGTTGTGAGGGAAAGTGTTGACCCAGGCGCTGCACTGCGTTGCGCCTACGTCAGGCCGCGCGAAGTATAGCGGAACCAGCCACTAGCGTTGGCTGACCTTGGCAATTTTGATGCGCGCCGCGCCGGTGGCTAGCCGCACGTCAATCGCCTGATCCTGCTGCAGTTGCGCTGTGTCTCGAAGGATGTGTCCCTGATCGTCCTGCACGATGGCATAGCCGCGCTCGAGCGTGCGTTGCGGTGCCAGTAGCTCGAGTTGGGCCCGCAAACTGTCACTACGATGCGCGGCGTTGGCGCGTATTTTGGCAAAACCAGCACGGATGTGCTGCGACTGTGCGGCTAGCTGTGCGCGTAGCAGGCCGGTGTTTGGCAACCCGTGCCACAGTTGTCGGCTGCGCTGCGTGAGGGTAAACCTTAGTTGCGCCAGCGGCGCTTTGCCGGCGTGCCGCAGCCGCGTCTGCAGTGCGGCAAGCCGAAGCTCATGCTGCCGCACGGCAGCGGTTGGGCTCTGCAATCGCCGCGACAGCCAGTCGAGTGATTGCGTCCGATCATCCAGATGCCGGCGCAGCGCGGCCTGCAGCCCGTAGGCCGATTCGGCCAGATGCTCCAGCCAGTCGTCGCGCGCTGTCGCTGCAAGTTCGGCAGCGGCTGTTGGTGTCGGTGCGCGCAGGTCGGCGACAAAGTCGGCAATGGTTACGTCGGTCTCATGTCCAACGCCAGAGATGACCGGCATTGCGCACGCCACAATCGCGCGCGCGACGCGCTCATCATTGAACGACCACAGGTCTTCCAGGCTGCCACCGCCGCGCGCCACGATCAGCAAGTCGCACTCGGCGCGTGCCGAGGCGGTGTTGATCGCGTGCGCAATCTGCTCGGCCGAGCCTGCACCCTGCACCAGCGTCGGGTAAACAATCAGCTGCACATGCGGCGCGCGCCGGCGAAATGCGCTGATCAAATCACGCAAGGCCGCAGCTTGCGGGCTAGTCACTACACCAATTGTTCTAGGGAATTCGGGAAGTGAGCGCTTGCGGGTGGGGTCGAACAAGCCCTCTGATTCGAGCTTTGCTTTGAGCTTGAGGAAGGCCTCATACAAGTTACCGATACCGGCCTTGCGCATTACCTCGACATTCAGCTGAAAGTCGCCGCGCGCGGCATACAGCCCTACCGTGGCACGCACCTCGACCCTGTCGCCTTCGCGTGGATGGAAATCTACGTACTGCGCGCGCCCGCGGAACATGACCGCGCGTACCTGGGCGTTGGCGTCTTTTAGCGTGAAGTACCAGTGCCCGGAGGCGGCGCGCGTGACATTGGAGAGCTCGCCGCTGACCCAGGCCAGCGCAAAGTTGCGCTCGAGTAGCAGCGCAACGGCGTGGTTCAATTGCGTGACAGTGAGTATTTCCCCACGGGAATTGTCTGATATCAAGCGGTTTCCTCTAGTAAAGTCCCCAATGCGCCTAGGCTTTCCACAATTTTTCCTTTCCCGTTGCTCGGGGCTATCTGTCTCTGAAGGCTGCGCTCGTACAAAGCTAAGTCTTTGATTTATTGAGATAAAGCGACTGGCGCTGGTTCCGGGAGCAGTCCAGAAAAGTGTTGGAAATCAAGCACTTCGGGCAAGTGCAGATAGGTTTCCCACAAAGTTGTCCACAAGTTCCGTGGAAAACTGGACGCGCTGACAAGCCTGGCTGGGTGATGCATATCAATCTACCAACAGCATCGTTACCCGCCTTGCCCGCTGAAAGTGAAGCAGATACAGTCGCACGCTGTTTTTCTTGAACTCGGAGTTGGTCACTTGCTCTCGCTCATACAGGCCGCCGGCTGGCCGATTTGGTTTTTACTCGCGGCATCGGTGGTCGCGGTCACCGTCATCGTTGAAAGAATACTGTACCTGCGTGAATCGCGGGTGCTGCCGCCGGGTTTATTAAACGAGGTGATAGTAGCGGCACGCGCCGGCCCGGTCAGTGCTGCGCACGTAGAGCAGCTTGAGCGCCACTCGCCGCTGGGCATGGTGCTGGCCGCAGCGCTACGCGCTGCGGATACGCCGCGTGAGCGCATGCTGCAATCAGTTGAGGAGGCTGGCCGCGCCGCTAGTCTTCAGCTTGAGCGTTACCTCACTACCCTGGGGACGGTAGCTACATTGGCGCCATTAATGGGTTTGTTCGGTACGGTAGTCGGCATGATTGAACTGTTCGGTGCGCAGGATGCCGCCGGTGCCGATCCGCTGCGGGTGGCCCACGGCATATCGGTGGCGTTATACAACACCGCCTTCGGCTTGGCAGTGGCGATGCCTGCGCTACTGTTTCACCGACACTTTCAGGCGCTGATCGATCGTTTGCTGCTGCAGATGGAGCAACAAGCCATGCAACTGGTCAATGCATTAACCGCACCACTCGCGACGCATGAAGTTTCGTAAATCAGCACGTCGTGATACGCCTGAGGTGAACCTGATTGCGTTCATCGATGTGCTGCTGGTGATTCTGATTTTTCTGATGGTGAGCACCACATTCAGCAAGTTCAGTGCATTGAAGTTAAGTCTACCGACGGCAACCACCGACCCTGAGCAAGCCCAACCCAAAACTGTGTCGGTAGCGATAGATGCAAGCGGTAGCGTGACGGTAGATAGTCGTCGCTTGGGCCTGATCGAGCCCAAGGCGCTGGCTGCTGCGCTCAAGCAGGTGGTTGGTGCCAATACAGACAGTGTGGTCGAGATACACGCGGATGCGATGGCTACCCATCAATCCGTCGTCAATGTCATGGAGGCTGCGCGGCTGGCAGGGCTGCAGCGACTTAGCTTCGCCACCAGGAACCCGCCACGATGAGCTCGCGCGCGTGGCTCGAGTCGTCATTCATGCAGATTTGGCGTCGCCGCAGCTGGCGCTCGCGTCTGCTATTACCTTTTGCATGGCTGCACGGTGCGTTGCTATTGATGCGCCGATTGCTGTACCGACTGGGTTGGCTAAGAACGACTCAGTTGCCGGTGCCGGTGATCATCGTTGGAAATATTTTTGTTGGAGGTACTGGCAAGACACCGATGGTGATTTGGCTGGTTGAGCAATTACGCGAGCGTGGTTGGCATCCTGGTGTGATTGCCCGTGGTTATCGCGCTGATCTTGATCAGGTAAGTCAGGTGCTTGCCAATAGTGATCCGTCGGTGGTGGGTGACGAGCCTTTACTCATCAAGCAGCGTACTGGCGTGCCGGTATGGGTGGGTCGCAGCAGAGTCGCCTCAGCGCAGCAGATGCTGCGTGCGCATCCCGATATTGACGTGGTGATTTCCGATGACGGACTGCAGCACTACGCGCTGGCTCGAAGCATAGAGATTCAGCTGTCTGATGGTCGCGGTCATGGAAATGGCTGGTTGTTACCGGCTGGGCCGTTACGTGAGCCGGCGTCACGTCGCGCGGATTTTTTTGTAGTGAATCAGGCCGGTTCCGCAGCACAACCCGCAGCACAACCCGCATCGCTTGAGAGGTCCGCAGTGTCTGCAGGCTTTGCAGCATCTGCCGAACCTGCCAAGGATTCGCAGTCTACTTTCCAGATGCGGCTACTGCCCAAATTCGCCGAGCAACTGACGCAGCGCTCGCAACGACAGCTACTCTCAGTACTACCGCATCAGCATCGCATTATTGCCGCGGCCGGTATTGGTCATCCGCAGCGCTTCTTTGATATGTTGAGTAGCCATGGGGTGGTGCTGCATGACACGATCGCATTGCCGGACCACTATGATTACCGAAGTAATCCGTTTCGGCAGGTGCATGCTGACATGATCCTGATCACAGAAAAGGATGCAGTAAAATGTGCCGGAACGCACGAACTCGCCAGCGACGCGCGTCTGTGGGTCGTGCCGGTTGAAGTGGCGATCGATGAGCCACTGCTCGATAACATCGTGGAGAAATTGCGTGGACCCTCGACTGCTTGATATTTTGGTCTGTCCGCTCTGCAAGGGCCCGCTGAAATACGACAAAGATGCGCAGGAGTTACTCTGCAACGGTGACCGCCTTGCGTACCCGATTCGTGATGGTATTCCCATCATGTGGGCAGATGAAGCACGTGACCTGAACGCGCCGACCGCGCAAGAAAAATAACGACACTGTCCGGATGTCTTTCGTAGTCATCATCCCGGCGCGCATGGCATCGACGCGCCTACCTGACAAGCCCTTGGCCGATATCGCAGGCAAGCCAATGGTCGTACGGGTTGCTGAGCGGGCAGCGTTATCCGATGCCGTGCAGGTGATTGTTGCGACCGATGACGCCCGCGTCGTCGCAGCATGCGAGCAGGCGGCGATTGAGGTTCGCATGACACGTGCTGATCATCCGTCCGGTACTGATCGCATTGCTGAGATCGCCGCTGCGTTACCGCTACCTGATGATGCGGTTGTGGTGAACGTGCAAGGTGACGAGCCGTTGATTGATCCTGATCTGATTAACGCTTGCGCCGCGCACATTAGTGCCAGCACGCCAATGGCAACTGCCGCGCATCCGATTCACCATATGGCTGATGTGTTTAATCCCAATGTCGTGAAGGTCGTGCTTGATGCTCATGGTGATGCCATGTTGTTTTCGCGTGCGCCCTTGCCATGGCATCGCGACGGCTTTGCGCACGACCGGCAGGCGATGCCGGTTGACTACCTGCCGCATCGACACATCGGTATCTACGCCTATCGCCGTGATTTTTTGTTGAGTTATCCGAAGCTGTCGGCCTCACCGCTGGAAACTGTCGAGGCGCTTGAACAATTACGCGTGCTCTGGCACGGTTACCGCATCGCCGTTCACTGCACCGATCACGCGCCGGCGGCAGGCGTTGATACGGCTGAGGATCTCGCGCGTGTTCGACAATATTTTGCCGTTTGAGCAAGTGCAAGTCACCCTGACCTAAAAGGGCGCACTGCATTCTGTGGTAAGTTTCGGGCAAGCTGAATATCTGACAATAATGCCGTGCAGCTTGAAATGAACTGCCAAAGGCATAAACGACCAAGGATTCACCATGCGGCTCATCCTGTTGGGACCTCCGGGTGCCGGTAAAGGCACGCAGGCTGCCTACATCAAAGAGAAATTCAACATTCCGCAAATTTCTACTGGCGACATGTTGCGTGCTGCCGTAAAAGAAGGCACGGCGCTCGGCTTGGCCGCAAAAAAAGTCATGGATGCGGGTGGTTTGGTCTCTGATGACATCATCATCGGTTTGGTGAAAGATCGTCTCACCCATGCTGATTGCGCTAACGGCTACCTGTTCGATGGTTTCCCACGCACGATTCCACAAGCCGAGGCGATGAAAGATGCCGGCGTTGCGATCGACTATGTGCTTGAAATCGACGTGCCGGATGCAGCGATTGTCGAGCGCATGAGTGGGCGTCGTGTGCATACAGCATCGGGCCGAACCTACCATGTCAAGTACAACCCACCGAAAGTCGCCGGTAAAGATGACGTAACCGGCGAAGAATTGATTCAGCGTGACGATGATCGCGAAGAGACCGTTAAAAAAAGGCTCGCGGTTTATCATGATCAAACGGTGCAACTGGTCGGCTACTACAACGACTGGGCAGCATCGGATCAGCCGGGCGCGCCCGCGTACCGCAAGATCTCCGGTGTTGGTGCGGTCGAAGAGATACGCGATCGCGCGTTCGCGGCACTATCAGCATGAGGCACTAAACCATAGCGGACCGTCGGTCCGCTTTTTATTTGCTCGTGCATGGTGGTAGTGATCCATCGTTCAGCAAGACCCGATAGATGCGCCGCGCGCAGTAAAGGAATGTAGTTGCAGTGTGAAAGCCGGCCGATCCGAGCCGTCACGGTAGTTTTAATGATTGATCTGTAATTCTGGAGGAGACGTATGGCATCAACAGGCTTATGGTTTGCCGTGGTGTGCGGCCTTATCGCCGTGATCTACGGTTTGATCTCGCGTAGCTGGATTCTGAGTCAGGATCCCGGAAACGCGCGTATGCAAGAGATTGCTGCTGCAATCGAAGCGGGCGCGGCAGCGTATCTGGCGCGTCAGTACCGCACCATCGGTATGGTGGGCGTGGTTCTCGCGGTCTTGATCGGCATCTTCCTCGACCTACCAACCGCAGCAGGTTTCGTGCTAGGTGCGGTGCTCTCGGGCGCGTGCGGCTTCATTGGCATGAATGTCTCGGTGCGCGCGAATGTACGCACCGCGCAAGCTGCTACGCGAGGTATCGGTCCGGCACTTGACGTGGCCTTCCGTGGCGGCGCGATCACCGGCATGCTGGTGGTCGGCTTGGGCTTACTGGGTGTGTCGATCTTCTTCTGGCTGATCGGCGGTCTTGAGCACGCTGACCCGGCAACGCTGAAGCCTTTGCTTGGTTTTGCATTTGGCTCGTCGCTGATCTCGATTTTCGCGCGACTCGGTGGCGGCATCTTCACCAAAGGTGCTGATGTCGGCGCTGACCTGGTGGGCAAGGTCGAGGCGGGTATTCCTGAAGATGATCCGCGTAACCCTGCTGTGATTGCCGACAACGTTGGTGATAACGTCGGCGACTGCGCCGGTATGGCCGCTGACTTGTTCGAGACCTACGCCGTGACGCTGATTGCCACCATGGCGCTGGGTGCTTTGATGGCAGTGTCTGCAAAAACAGAAGCTGTGATCTATCCGCTGATTTTGGGTGGTGTATCGATCATCGCCTCGATCATTGGTGTGATGTTCGTGAAAGCCAGTCCGGGCATGAAAAATGTAATGCCGGCACTGTACCGCGGCCTGATCGTATCGGGAGTGTTATCGCTGATCGCGTTCTACTTCGTTACCACGGCATTATTCCCCGAGCCGATGGCACTGGTGGAAGATCGCACTGCTTCGGCGATGGCCTTGTTTGGCTCATGTATCGTCGGCTTGGTGCTAACCGCGGCCATGGTCTGGATTACCGAGTACTACACCGGTACCGACTTTCATCCGGTGAAGCACATCGCGCAGGCATCGACCACCGGCCACGCAACCAACATCATCGCCGGTATCGGCATCTCGATGAAGTCAACCGCATGGCCAGTGCTGTTTGTATGCGCTGGTATCGTGGTGTCGTACGGGCTGGCAGGCTTGTATGGCATCGCGGTAGCGGCGACTTCCATGCTGTCGATGGCCGGCATCATTGTGGCGCTCGACGCGTATGGCCCCATCACCGATAACGCAGGCGGAATTGCCGAGATGTCGGATCTGCCGGCCAGCGTGCGTGATATTACCGACCCGCTGGATGCAGTGGGTAACACCACCAAGGCGGTAACCAAAGGCTACGCGATTGGCTCTGCTGGTCTGGCAGCGCTGGTCTTGTTCGCTGATTACACCCATGCGCTGCATGATCGCGGTATCAACGTGAACTTCGATCTGTCTGATCCTATGATCATCATCGGTTTGTTCATCGGTGGCCTGATTCCCTACCTGTTCGGTGCCATGGCAATGGAAGCCGTCGGTCGTGCCGCCGGCTCGGTGGTCGAAGAGGTGCGTCGTCAGTTCCGCGAGATCCCGGGCATCATGGAAGGCACGGGCAAGCCGGAGTACGGCAAGGCCGTCGATATGCTGACCGTAGCCGCGATCAAGGAGATGATGGTGCCGTCGCTGCTGCCGGTGGTAGTGCCGATCGTGGTCGGTGTGGTGCTCGGTCCGAAGGCGCTGGGTGGTTTGCTGATGGGTACGATTGTCACTGGCTTGTTCGTGGCGATCTCGATGTGTACGGGTGGCGGCGCATGGGACAACGCCAAGAAGTACATCGAAGATGGTCATCACGGCGGCAAGGGCAGCGAGGCGCACAAAGCTGCAGTTACCGGCGATACAGTGGGTGACCCGTACAAGGACACCGCCGGCCCTGCGGTCAACCCGTTGATCAAGATTATCAATCTGGTCGCGCTGTTGATTGTGCCGCTGTTGGCAGCAAAGGGATTGATCGGCTAAGTACCTCAGTCGGTCGCAGCAAAGGCAGCTTCGGCTGCCTTTCTCATTGGTGGCGTTATCATTTGGCGCATTACAGACCCGAGTAGCGCTGATCGAAATTTGTTAAACAGGAGCAGGAGTAACTATGGATATCAATAACAATGTCTTTATCATCACCGGCGGTGCCTCCGGCCTGGGTGCTGCGTCAGCACGCATGATCGTCGCCAATGGCGGCAAGGTGTTGCTGGCGGATGTGCAAGTAGAGGCGGGTGAAAAGCTGGCAGCTGAGCTGAGCGGTAAATTTGTGAAGTGCGATGTCACTTCAGAAGCCGATGGCAATGCGGTGGTTGCCGCCGCGCAGTCTATGGGCACAGTGGTCGGTCTGATCAATTGCGCGGGTGTCGCGCCCGCTGTAAAAACCGTCGGCAAGGATGGTCCACATCCGCTTGAGGTGTTTCAGCGCGTCGTAAACATTAACCTGGTTGGTACTTTCAATATGTCGCGCTTGGCGGCGGCGGCGATGTCGAACAACACGCCGAATGCGCATGGTGAGCGTGGTGTGATCATTCACACTGCCTCGGTCGCTGCTTACGACGGCCAGATTGGGCAAGTGGCCTATGGTTCGTCCAAAGCAGGCGTAGTTGGCATGACCTTGCCGATGGCGCGTGATTTGTCGCGTAACGGTATTCGGGTAATGACGATTGCTCCAGGCATTTTCGAAACCCCGATGCTGCTGGGTATGCCGCAAGAGGTGCAGGATGCGCTTGGAAAAATGGTGCCATTCCCACCGCGCTTAGGCAAGCCAGACGAGTACGCGCAACTGGCCAAGACCATCATTGAAAACTGCATGCTGAACGGTGAATCGATACGGCTCGACGGCGCGATTCGCATGCAGCCAAAATAGCGCTGTCGCACGGCGTTCATAGTAGCTGGCAACGCTTCGCAAAGCGCTTAGCTGCTGTTAATCTGCGGCGATGTCCTCGCTGCAGAAAACCGCACTATTTCTGACCGGTGGCGGCGCTCGCGCTGCCTATCAGGTCGGCGTACTGCAAGCGATTTATTCTTTGTTGAGTGAGGCTGGTTGGCCCGCCGGCAAGAACCCCTTCGATATTGTGTGCGGCACCTCAGCCGGTGCCATCAACGCTACCGCGTACGCCTGCCGCGCCGACGATATTGAGCACAGCATCGGACATTTGCTGAATGTCTGGCGTGGGTTGCAGGTTGAGCAGGTCTATCGTGCCGATTCGATCGGTGTGATTCGATCCGGTGCGCGCTGGTTATCTTTGCTGTCGTTCGGTTGGCTACTGCGGCAGTGGCATGCCTCACCGCCAAACTCGCTGCTCGATAACTCGCCACTGGTCACGCTACTGCATACGATGCTTGATCTGCCGCGGCTTGACGCAGCGATCGCACAGGGACATTTGCACGCATTGGCCGTATCTGCCTCGTCGTACACGGCAGGGCGCCATGTCGTGTTTTATCAATCGAATGCCGAGATCGCACCATGGAGCCGGATTCAGCGAATGTCGGTGCCGCAGCAGATTGGTGTTGATCATTTGCTGGCTTCATCCGCGATCCCGCTGATCTTTCCATCGGTGCCGCTGTATTGCGGCGATCGCTGCGAGTATTTTGGTGATGGGTCGCTGCGTGAGCTGGCGCCGGTATCACCGGCGATTCATCTGGGTGCTGATCGCATTCTTGTTATTGGCGCCGGCAACATCGGTAGCAGTGGCAGAAAATTTGATGAGTTCGCCGGCTACCCAAGCTTGGCGCAGATCGCGGGACACGCCATGTCGAGTATTTTTCTTGATGGTTTGTCAGTCGATCTGGAACGAATGGCACGCATTAACCAAACCCTCTCCTTGCTCACGCCGGCGCAACGCCAGCAGACATCGTTGCGCCCGATAGAGATGCTTGCAATCACCCCATCCAAGCCATTGGATTCGATCGCCAGCGAGCATATCGGTAGCTTGCCGCTACCGATTCGCACCTTGTTATCGGCCATCGGTGCGACCGAACGGCGTGGCGCCGCATTGGCCTCTTACTTGCTGTTCGAATCCAGCTACACCCGCAGCTTGATTGAACTGGGGCAGATCGATACCCTGCACCGGCGTGATGAGGTGCTGCGGTTTTTTGAGGCAGTCGAGCCCCGCGCTGAGGTTTCTCCGGTAATTCGCCAAGCCTGAGCCGCGACCGGGGGCCGAATCCTGCACACGCGGCATTCGACAAACCACAGCGTTTTCGCGGAGAATGACGTATTTTGGACTCAGATGGCTAAATTAGTTATCACATTAAGTAGTTTTCGTGATGCCATCTAGATTCAGGGGTTTTTCCGGCAACGAAGCGCGGGTATGATTTCGCATTGCCGGGAAACAATGCGCCTGATCCACAAGGGTGAGTGAGGCGGTGGATCGGTGGTCCAGTACGCATCGGCGTTGTCATAAAAAGAACTTTCCGATGCGCTTTGTGGTGTCTTGATAGGATCGTGAATATTTACATGCTCAGCGCGCTGCCACAGCGCGACGAACAGCTCTCGGAATTGGAGGCGGGCGAGGAATTGCTGCGCACCGTGCCGGGCAACGTCGTGCAATCGATACGCGCATTTCGGGTAGTTGACCTGCAATCCGAGGCGGTTCGGCTTGCGCATCATTTTTTGTACGCGAATTTATCGCATGCACTGACGCGTCAACAGGTGCTTGCGGTGGTCGCTGAATCTTTCCACATACCCAAATCCGCGGCTAAAAATTTCGACGCATTGCGTGACTGCCTGACCGAGCAGATTCAGCGAGCGGGTCAGCAGCCCGGCTTCTTGATTGTGCTTGATCAGTTGCCGCAGACCCAAAAATTCGACCGTGAGGCGCGCGAGAATTTGCTCGATGTGTTCCGTGACGCGGCAGATTTTTGGGCAGAGCGACGCGTGCCTTTCCGCGTTTTCTTTTCGTTCGACTGATCGATCGACTTATCGTCTCACTGGCGCTACGATCAACGCCTGCGTTACGGCGCTGCGTGTCGATGGCGTTGTAACGTGAATCTGCACTGCTACAATCCGCCGCATGAAAAACATCGTGATCCTGATCTCGGGTCGCGGCAGCAACATGGAAGCTATCATCCGTGCCGCTGCTGCCGAACAGTGGCCCGCTCGGATCGCGGCAGTGATCAGCCATCGTGCTGATGCCGCTGGGTTGGCAATTGCAACGCACGCAGGCATACCCGTTGCCGTAGTAGAGCACCAGCACTACCCTGATCGCGTCAGTTTTGATCGCGCACTCGCAGAGCAAATCGATGTCTTTCAGCCCGACTTGGTCGTGCTGGCGGGTTTCATGCGGATTCTCAGCGCAGGTTTTGTTGAACACTACCGCGGCAGTTTGCTCAATATTCATCCTTCGCTGTTGCCGAGTTTTCCGGGGCTATCCACCCATCGTCGGGCAATCGATGCTGGCGTACATTTTCACGGTGCGACGGTCCATTTCCTCACTCAAGAACTCGACCACGGCCCCATCGTTGCGCAGGCAGTAGTACCTGTGCTTCGCGACGACACAGAGCAGACATTAGCTGCGCGTGTGCTGACCGAGGAGCACCGAATTTACCCCGCCGCAGTAAGAGGCATCATCGAGGGGCGTATCCGACTGGTAGATGATCGGGTGCGTCATGATGAGCTGTTTGAGTCCCGGTCATGAGACTGGCGCCTTGGGTTATCGGTGGTACCGAGCAGGCGCTGCGCGAGATTTTGCGCTTTACTGGCCCGGCCGACGTCACGCTATCGCGCTATTTCCGTGAGCACCCGAAGCTGGGCTCGCGCGAGCGCAGCGCCATCGCCGAAGCGGTATACAGCCTGCTGCGGCATCGCCTGGTGCTCATGCATTTTTCAGAATCAGGGGGCGGCCCGCAGTTGCGCCGTATCGCATTGCTGGCGCTTGCCGAGAGCAGCGGCATAGAGGCGCTCGGTGGTGTAGAGGAGGCCGAGCGGCTGTGGCTGACGCACGTTCTGGGTATCGATAGAGCGACGCTCTCGCTTGCGGTACGCAGCAATTTTCCGGAGTGGATCCGGGAGCGCCTGATTGATCAATTTGGTCAGGATCAGGCCGAGCCATTGATGGCTGCGCTGAATCAACCGGCCAGTCTCGATCTGCGCGTAAATACCGTTAATTCAACGATTGAGCAGGTCGAGTCGGCGCTAATGGAAGCTGGCATACCGTTTGAGCGTACCCACTATGCGCCCAACGCCCTACGTTTGCGGGTAAAACCGGCCCTGCAAAATCTGCCGATATTCAAGCAAGGAGCAATCGAAGTGCAGGACGAGGGCAGCCAGCTGCTCGCGCACCTGCTCGGCCCGCGCCGAGGTGAGATGGTGGTTGATTTTTGTGCTGGCGCTGGCGGCAAGACGCTT
>VFQT010001526.1_pt1 | contig 27463 bp, 27 predicted proteins | sample 3512381 | NCBI WGS metagenome assembly VFQT01 (sample SAMN10412376, study PRJNA504923) | tailings metagenome | isolation source: Relicate 2 Philex TSF3 active mining site | place: Philippines: Tuba, Benguet | collected 2017-08-29
GGAGCCAAGCCCCCTTATTTCCGTTATTTCCTTCAATCGGGAGGTGATTTTGAGGAATTATACGTCGGCCCCACCCTCCACTCCCATGGCCCCCGTGGGTCCGCGTGCTCGCGATCATCATCAAGAAGATGAAGATGAAGATGAAGATGAAGAGGAAGATGAAGATGAAAAAAAAGAAGACGGAGAAAAAGGTGGCATTTACCAATTGAATTGCCAACACTTTGTGTGTGTGTCTTGCACAAAAAACATTGTGAAACGTCGTCCCGCGTGTCCTCTTTGTCGTGAAAAAATCACCGATATTCGGTGTGTGATAACCAAATAACCCCAATTCATTGTCTTTGTTTGCATATTTTCAAAAAAAAAAATCAAAATTTTTTTAATTATATATATTTTTTGCTATTTATTTATTTTGCATATCCTGCTGTCACACCAATAAAAACAGCTAAAATCGCAGAGGCAATCCATTTGCCGTAATCCATATAAATGTAATCGAATCCGGAACCGCGATTGTCGCCACCAACATACCATCCCAACCACAATAGAAAGGTAATGGCCAAGGAGAGAATCATGCCCGTGGCCAACGTGAACACCAAGATTTTATTCGTGACGGTTGTTTGAAAGAATTTGCCTTCGGTGCCGATGGGCCATGTTCCTGACCACAAAATGATGAATACGACGATGAAAGCAATCATGGGCCATTGGGTCTTTTCGCCTCTAAGTAAATCAAACCCCGATGCGTTGTTGCTCCATGCACCGTTGTGTGCTGTGTTGTATTCGGCGATGGATTTATTGCACAAAAATCCCACAATCAAAATACCGAAAAACATGTAAAAGAAACCCACGCCGTTGCCCGAGACGCCAAAGACAAAGACTTGCAACATGATGGCCGCTAAAATCGTGTTCCAAAAGTAAGCCAACGATTTGTAGGGGGGCATCGATGTGCTGGTTGCCTTCAAGGTTTCGGCGAGAGGCACCATGACACCCCCGAAAAACGACGGCGTATACATGTACATGAGAATGGCGACAATGGCAATGCCCGACATGGCTCCCAGGATTTGTTGGGTAGTCATGTCTTTGGTCACTTTTTCGGGTTGTTCGGTGGCTTCGTCTTCGCCCTCCAATTCACAGGTGATGTTCCAATCCAAGATGGATTTGGTGATGGTGACATTGGCTTTGAAATTGGGTTGGTCTTCGTTGGACGTCGAGGCAGGCAAGGGCGCCAATCTTGGTATGGTATTGGGTTGTGAGGAGGAGGAGGAGGAGGAGGATGACGAGGCGGGAGGATTCACCGGATGATTGTAACATTTTTCCCTTGGGAATGTATCCGTCGTCAGACTCGATCGAATGTTGTGGGCGCCATCAAATAAAATCAAGGTTTTGGTGCCCGTCGAGGAATCGATGGATAAGAAGGCTTTGTTGCCCTCCAAAATGTCTTGATTCACGTCCCATGCCACGGGTACGGCGTTGGTTTTACTATTGCCGGAATTGACAATTTGGTCGATGGGGAAAGGCGCCGAGGGGATGGACGTTGCACTCAACTTGATTTTGGCGGCAATGTACATGGTATCCCCGTCGGCGGATCCATTGGGATCCGTCACTGCTTCGAAAATGACCCAAGGCCCATTTTGATGATAGAAATACATGGTTCGCAAATAATAACTGACATCATTGTATCGAATGTTGGTGACAGGAGGACCCGTTAAATTTTTCGAAATGGACATGGCGGTTCTGCTGGCACCATTATAAGCGCTCACACTTAAAGATCCAAAATTATAAAAAATTTGTGCCAATACCATTAGTTTTGTTCTTTTTTTTTTTAAAATATATACAGATATTTGCTTTTTTTTTGGTTTGGCTATATATTTTTTGGTATGTTTTCTTATGGCAATAAATTTTAAAATAAAACAAACCAAAACAAACCAAAACCCGAATCAAGTCACAATATATCGCGACATTGATCGACGTCAAAATCAAATACGAAATGGATTGTACTCTAATCCCGCCGTATCATAGACCATGGCCTTGAATGTATCATTGTATCCATCGACAAAGAGTGAATCGCCATTGGTCACACCATCGCAGCCATATTCACTCGTGCAACTTTTCCCATTCGAACTGACTGGCAACCGACTGCTAATGGCGGCCCCGGGGGTATTGGTCATGGTATAATACTGCCATTTGTCGCGACCATTCATTAAATTGCGGGCCATCAATGGCAAAATCAAGGGTTCTTCCGATTTGCCCGAATCTTTGGTTAAAATACCGATTTGTTGATATGTGGGGTCGGCATTGCGCGACGAGGTGGACACGGGTACCAAGGCTTCGGGAATGCCCTTGGTAATGGGGGGTGGTTTCAATGGGGGCATATATGGATCATTGATGTCGGGTTTACCACTAAAACCTGTGGTATCGAAAAGAGAGGAAGAAGACGACGACGACGACAACAATGACGACGTGGAAGAAGAAGACAATGGTTGGGTACCATGTTTCTGACTAAACAGCAAATAATACAAATAGAGAATAGCAACAAAAATGACGGCCATTCCAATGTATAACCATTTGTTTATGGGCGGGGTCGCGATTTTACGCATGTGAATGATTTTGTTTTTATTTTTTTTTTTTGGTGTGGGTGTGTGGGTGTGTATATATTTGAAAAATATGTTGATGGAAATGGAATATATATATTTTTTTTTGTTTTTGTTTTTTATTTATAATGAAAAAAAAAAGTATATATATTTTTATTTTTTTTTTGTGAAAAACAAACAAAAACAGACACATGATTATTTGTTCTCTTCGATAAAAAGGGCACCCACTTGTTCGGTATACAAACGATCAGCCGTCGCAATATAATCCATCATGGCTTGCAACTTTGTTTTTCCCTGGCATGCCGTCCATGCATCCCATTTCTGACAACCAAACACATTCACAAACCATGGACGTTCGGTGGTATTGTCGCCCACTGTCACTTGTTTGTAATTTCCATACAAAATGCCTTGTTCCTCACTCGTGCCCTCGGTCAATTGACGCACGGCATTGGCATATTTTTGGAAAAAAACGAATAATTCCGGTTCGGGGAGTGTTCCCATGGTTTCTAAGGTAATCGTGAAGATGGGCATGTTTTTTTTTTGTTTCGTTTTGGTGTGTTTTGTTTCGGTTTGTGGATATAAATAAATTAAATTCTGTTATATAACATTTCCTTTAAATCAGTTTTTTTATATCATCGGTGATTAAATTGCCCAAAACGGATTGTACATAGTTTGGATTGCTTGAATATCGTATAGCATTTGCTTTTGCTTCATTGATTGTTTTAGAATCCTTCAATTTATTTCTAATTGCTTCAATTTCTCCGTAAGAAGGTTTATTTTCAATATCATTGCCCCCGCCTCTCTTTCTTCTTCTAGTTACAGTAGAATTATTTCGAAGTTTGAATTGGGGATTGTAGTCGATGGCTCGCAACAAACGTATTTGGGCTTGGGCCTTGCGTTTCGTCGTACATTTGGAATGTAATTGACGTGTCTTTTTATTATAGACTTGAAAACAACGTTTTCTTCGGCGGAGAGTATATGGCATTTTGTGGTTGGTTTGATTGGTTTGATAATGTTTTTTTTTGCTTTTCTTTTTTATTTTTTTTTCTATATATAAATATAAAGTGATGAAAAGAAAAAAAAAAGAGAGACACAAAACAAAAGAAAAGAGACAGACAGATCTCTAAGCAAAGGCCTTGTCTAGAGCACGATACGCCGCCCGACCGGGGGGACGACTGGGTGCCATATATTGGGGTATTTTATAATCAAAATCGTATTGAATCATGCGTCCGACTTCTTTGACGGAATCTAAATCATTCAAGAAATCCGACAAATGAACTTTTTCCCCAAAACAAGAATAACATACCTTGTCGATGGCATCGGGCCACCATATTTTCGCTAACATGGCGTCGACCATGGGCAAAAATGCCGAGCCAATGGCCGCATCGAAGGTTTTGATGGGCAGAAAGACCAACCAGAAATACAAAATGCCCAAAGTGAATGTAATGCAATGTACGACGAAACACGGGAAAAAAGTGAGACCAAACGAAAACAAACATTTGCCATATTTGAACAACACTTTGATGATGGCAAAAATGAAAATGGCAATGTCTTTGATGCCAAGCACGGTGGATTGGGTGATGCCACCGATGCCCACCGCGAGAGATGCCGCTGTGTACATGGAGGCCGCCATCAAATGAGGAAAACGCTTGGGTATGGTAATGATCCCGATGATCAATTTGAACAATTGTGTGAAAATGTCGTCTTCGTCTTCGTCGGTATTGCCTGGGGGTCCCATGCCCCCGAAAGATCCCGCATGGATGTTTCCGAGAGCACCCAAGTCGGGTTCTTTCAAATCCAATTGGACGCCATCGGCCAATAATCCGCGGATGGAATCCAATTTCCCGGTGAGTCCGGCCGATGCATTGCCGGCAGCTTCTCCCACGGCTTGTTTGTACTTCGACATGGTTTGCTGAAACAGCGCATTGTTGGATGCCAACAAGCCCGACAAATCTTCGGGTTCTTTTGTTCCACGATGATAATCCACGACAGACATGGTGGTGTGGATGAGTGAATTCAAAAGTTGGTGATGGCAAAGGGTTCGTTCGTTTGTTTGTTATTTATTTTTTTGTAATTTATTTTGTAAATATTTTATTATTATTGTTATTTTTTTTTTCACAAAAACAAGGTAAACTAACTAACGTTACAAAGCAAAAATACTCAAAACCTTGGCCATGCCACCACCGACTTGCGAGGTGGGTTTGAAGACATTCTTCGGCAACATGGTGCCAAAATCGTATTTGATTTTTTTGCTAGTACGAGTTAAACCTGGTTCCTCGTCGATGTCGCACCGATGACATGCTTTGTTGATCCAGTCTGGATAACTAAAGAGGTGTATGGACGTCATGGCAAACACGCGATCATCGATATCCGACAGGGTATCGGAGATGAGGGACAAGGCGTCCAACAACCCAAAACCGAAGAGCGCCTTCAACATGAGCAACATATCCAAGGTGAAACAAATCGAAAAAATGAGGGCATACAAGAAAAAGAGAAACAAATCCAGCAAGTAAATGACCCCACACATGCCGAAAATCTTGAGTACTTTGTCGATGAAACAGCCAATCCAACTAAAGGCATATGTGAAGGCATACGACGCAAATTGGAAAGAATCGACGAAAATTTGAATGGAACTCACTGCCAATCCCGCCACCAATTTGGTGAATCCAATGGCCATGTCTTTGATGCCCAGGACCACGTTGGGCAAGCGTCGGACAATGCCCATCCCAATCGGCACAATTTTGAAAATCATTTCCAAAATATTGCCGGCGTTGTCTTTGTCTTTTTTCTGTTTGTTCACCGAGTCGCCGTTTATTTGGTTGTATTTGGGATTGGATAAGGCCCCATCGGTGGCGGCGGCGACCATGTCTTGTTGGACCGAGGATACAGTGTCGGTCAAGGTTTTGCCCACTCCCGACAAGACTTGGGCGGCATCGTAGGATTTGTCTCCGGCGACTTTGGTGAGGGTACTCGCCGCTTGTTTTTGAAGAGAGGCGATATTCGATACGGCATTAATCAACGGTTTGTACTCTTGTTGTTCTTCTTGTTGTTGTGTGAGTGGTTGATTATGTTGGTATGCCGAAATCATGGTCTTCTGTTTCTACTGTTTCTATTTTATTTTTTTTTTATTTTATTTTTGTTGAAACAAAAAAAAATCACGTTTCGATCTGGTTAATTATCTGTAGTTAAAATAAAAAAAAAAATATGTATATACATATGTACACATACACATACAATACACATACATATTATATATAATATATAATATATATAATATATACATACATATACATATACATATACATATACATATACATATACATATACATATACATATACATATACACTATAAGTATAAATAGATGGATAGGTCGATGGACATTTTTTACAATTCCTCACGATATTCGGTGTAATCGGAAGGAAACGTGGCGGCTCCGGCTTCCACTTGATCCGCCAACACTTCTTTCATGACATTGCCCTTGCGCATCAACGATTCGGTGATACAACGTTCGCGTCCCAAACCACTGTACACCATGAAAATTTGGGTACTCGATTTGGTTTCCAATCCACGCAAAAAGCGATGTCCCAATTGATAGATGGCAATCGTGTTGTAATTGGGACTCGCCAAACACACCCGTGGAAATTCGCCATGTTTGTCGTCCAAATCGATGCCCGCACAAATCACCGAGAAATTGGCAATGAGCAGACGATGCTCCGTCGAAAAGGCTTGGAATTTCTTCAAAATGTCTTGGCGACGTTTGAAGGTTGTCTTGCCTTGCAGAACCAAAGGATTAAATTCGGCTAATGTCTCGGCCAATTCTTCCAAGGAATCGGTGTAATTCAAGGCAAGCACCACTTTTTTCTGGGGATGTTCCGCCAAATGTTTGCGCACCAACAATTCAAAAATGTGCAATTTGGCGGTCTCGATTTGCATCATACGCAAGGTCACTTGTCGCATCCAAGCCTGTTGGGCCCCCGGTTGGCCCCGTTGGTAATTGGTGAGAACACCCAAGGACTCCAACGAAGAAACGGCTTTCTCCAAGCGTTGTTCAAAGACATTGTTGTTGGAGGTGAAGATTCCATTATATTTCTCCAATACAACCTCCATGGGTTCCACAGTGGTTGGGTCTGTCGTGGATGACGATGACGATGAGGATCCTCGTTGCGATTGTGATTGTTGTTGCGGTTTCAACATCGTATGCGTCATTTTGCCACGCATCACATGAACAAACGTATTATACATGAAACGTTCCCCCAAAGGAGCATATTGAATGTATCCATGTGAGTCATGGTACCGAGACACCCGTGGAATTTGTTCCGTCAAATAGGGATGATTGGGAAATTGCACTTCCAACCAATCAATGACTTCGTTTAATCCCGCGTACTTGAAACCCGACACCATACGCGGATTGCGCATGATACCCAACGTACGATACAAACGCGGTACTTGATTTTGTTTGTCGATGGGACTGCCCGACATGAACAACACGCGACTGTGACTCACGGGTGTCTTCAAAAAATGATCCATGATCGCCGTCACGATGGTTTGGCAGGCTTCCGTTTGGGCCGTCAAATTCTTCAAATGTTGGAATTCGTCGATGACCACGAGGAGACCCTCCTCAATCAAACGTTGCAAATACGGGGTCACCGTGAATACATACTTGTCGATCATACGAACTTCGTTGGGATGGAGAGGATTCTGGTGGTTATGGACACGATTATCGGTATCGTCGACGACTTCGACGCGGTAATCGTTGCGAATGAGCAAACCATGGGTGGGATTGATGCCGCGTTTGCCGCCGATTTCATTGTACGTCAAATTCTCCACGAGACGCAACCCGAATGCCTCGTTCACTTCGGCCCATTTGGTTTTCACACTCAACGGACTGATCGTCAAAATGTGGCGATACGGAATGCGTCCATTTTGATAAATCTTGGCCGCGGTATAGGTTTTGCCCGTCCCCAAGGGCGACAAATCGATGGCGAAATGCGACGACTCCAAAATCTTCTCGAGGGCCTCAATGTGGGGCAATTGATAATTATACGGACGAATGGGGGTCTGCGACATGTCGGGACGTTCGGTGTGTTTGGACGTCAAGACTTCCATACGATGCACCACCACGTCGGTGTGTGCCCCCTTCTGCAATCCTTGTTTGGCACAATACGAACGATTGGTTTCCCCCAATTTGCGAATCATGACTTGGTTGGAGGCATTTGGACAATGATCGTAGCGGATTTCGGTGATGGAATCGTTGATGACGTCGATGAGACCATCCACTTCGGTCATCATGGTCTCGATGAAGGCCACGCCTTTGCGGATTAGATGGCTTTTATTTTTTCCATTTTTTGTTGTTATTGTCGTTGTTCCATTTTTCTTTGTTGTCGTCGTACCATTCTCCACTTGCCATTCTTGCACAAATTCAAACAATTGGGATTGAAATTGATCGATGGAACCCAAATACATGTACAAGACATTCGATATGAGTTCGGACATGGTTTGTTTGACATGGGTGGCATACACTTGTTGTTCCCACGCCGCGTCGGTGATTTCCTTCAATGTGTACTTGATTTGCAATTCATCGAATTTCTCGCGCGACTTCTCCGCGATCTTCTGCAAACTATACTCATTCCGAATCAACGAACGCACCGCCTTCGGTACATTATACAATCCATCCATCAATGCATCGATGTTTTCTTTTTCGAAGACCGTCGGATCCCATGCCTTCAACCATTTGTCGTCGTCGTCGTCACCGTGGTCGTCGTCATCACCGTTGTTTTTGTTACCCGTAAATAAATTCCACACATTGGTCAATGGACGCACGGGATTCTTTGCCGAACGATGCCATTGCACCAACATGGCTGCCATACTTTCACGCAAGGCATCTTCCGGAACACGGGGATCTTCATCCGAAACACGACATTCTTCGGGAGACAATCGTTTGCCGTGGGACAACAAGGCCCGGCGATAGTGATGATTGGAGGAATCCGTCGAAATGGTGCCATACTCATAACTGAAAAAAGTGTTGCAAAACGTGCAATGCATGTGATCGCATCCCTCCGTTTTATGAATGCGGGTTTGGCATTTCGGACATGGTTTCGTCGATTCACGAATGCTTTTCAATGTGTCCAAGACGTCTTTGTTGCAAAATGTTCCTTCCCCATGCCACTGCGTTTGACATTGCATGCAATATTCTTGTTTGCATTGGCTGCATTCCCCGAGATGGGTAATGGCTGCAATCGGGATCTTTGATTCATCGACTTCGTCGTTGTCTTTTTTGTCCTCGGTGTCGTCGTTGTCCTCGGTGTCATTATTGTTGTTGTTGTTGTTGTTGTTGTTGTCGTCGTCGTTATCTTCATTTCCTTCCTCCTCCTCATCCGAGGAAAAAGAACGAAAAGGATCAATATCTTCGACGATTGCATGTGTCTCCTCCGTATATTTATATTTCTCTGGTTCGGTTTCATATTCATTTCTGTTTCCATCTCTGCTGTTGTCACACCGTCTGACATGTCCTCGACAAGATTCCAACCCACAATGAAACGAAAATGCATTCATGAAACGATCGGGTTTCTCGGGAGCTTGGCGAACCACGCCATATTTTTGGTTTTTCTTAAAGACACGCATCTTCTCCGTCCATTTCACCAAAGGACCAATCGTTTTTAATTCCTCGCGTTGAAGCAACATCAACTCTTTGATCTTGTTTTGTTTGGCCGTTTTTGTAACAAAGACCGTTCCCAGAGTATCCAAGGCCCATTTGCTGCGAAACACAACGTGACAATTCATACAATCCAATTTGCCGTACATTTTCTGACAGGGCAAACACACCAAATATTGACACGACGTACATTCCACCGGTTTGAATCGGCTATTGATTTTCCCCTCCGTGCAACAGACATTGCATTCGAAGGTGGGTTGTTGTTGTTGTACTTGTTGTAGCAATTTCGCCTTTTTCTTTGTTTCCTTGGTTCCCTTTTGTTCTTGATTTTGATTTTGATTTTGATGTGCTTGATTTTGATCTTGTTGTTTTTGGTCTGGTTCCGGTTCCTTCATAGTTGTGGTTGTCAAACCCATGGTCATATTTTTTCTCTTGCGTGTTTTTTTGACCACCCCGTTCGTCGCCACACTATTTGTTGTGGTTGGTTCTTCAATTTGCAATTGGATGGGATCTTCTTTTTCTTCCATTGTTGGGGGTAATTTATTTTTTGTTATTAAAAAAAATGAAATACGAATTTAAAATAATATAAGCAATTCAATGTTTATATTATTTTTTTTGTGTTTGTGTTTGTGTTTGTGCTTGTGCTTGTACTCGATTACTTTTTGGTAAGCGATGCATTCAACTTGCGAAGTTCGTCGGCTTTCTTGTCCATGTCCGACAAAAGAGTTTCGGCTTGTTTCATGTAGGGTTCAATTTCTTGGAATCCCTGAATGATGTTTTGTTGCGTCGACAATAAATCTTTCGCATCTTTCTTCAATGCGTCCACCAATTCTCCTTTTTTCTCACTGCCGTTCTCTTTTTTCTCCGTCGTTGCAGCAGAAGCATCCTCACCAGCAGCACCAGCACCAGCACCAGAATCCCCCGTTGCTGTCTTCGTTGTTGAGGAAGATGATTCCATGGATTCTTTCGGTTTTTTCTCGTCAGAAGAAGAAGAAGAAGCAGAAGACCCATCTTCCATACCTTCCAACATGGTACCAAGGAAAGCATTCTTCAAAATGGCCGAAAGGGCCATTGTGAGTGTCAAAATAATAATCAAATTCTTATTGAAAAAGGAAATCACGACGCCAATCAACACAAAATAGGAAACAAAAATCATTTCGTTTTGCATGACGGCATTATACAATAAAACTACGGCCATAAGAAACAGGGCATACAATAACCATTTATTATACAAAATGGATCCACGTCCCGGATGAACCAATTGACGGACTAAATTCATGAAACCAACCATTTTTTTTTTATTCTTTGGATTTTGATTTTGATTTTGATTTTGATTTTGATTTTGATTTTGATTTTGATTTTGTCTTTGTCTTTGTCTTTGATTTTTTTTTAAAAGGAAATAAATTTACATTGTAAAAGAGAAAAAATAGTTGCCGTTTTGATCTTTTTTTCTTACAAGCACAAATACACAAACACAAATACAAATACACAAAACACAAACACGGAAATGTCGTCAAATCCAACCATATGGAATGCCATTTTCACACAACACCCCAGAGTCCCATTTCGCGTCATCGATGATAAATTGAGAGAATGTGGTCCTACTTTGTTGCAACAAATCTTGCCCGTGTTGCCCATGCTTCGACAAGAATTATACGCAAAAATTGAGAAAAATCAAACCTGGTTACAAAAAAGCCACCACCACCACCACCACGACGACCACATAAAAGAAAATAAAACCTTGTTGTCCTCCTCGACAGAATCAAATTGGGATTGGCTCGTCGAATTGCGACAATGTATTCATTATCGCACAGGTATTGAATGTTATCGTATTCAAAATCCGCGACTGAAACATATTGAAGGCGAGGAGAACGAGGAGAACGAGGAGAACGAGGAGGAGAAGGAGAAGGAGGAAAAGAATATACAAGACCAAAAAAGAGAGAGAGAACCCGCCTCTGTCTTTTTATATTGGATACCTAAATGTAATCGTTTGTATTATTCATTTCAATGTGTATGAAAGAAAAAAATTTGCCTATTTAAAAAAATTAAAAAAAAAAAACAACAACAACAATAATAACAACTTGTTTTTTTTTTTCAAAACGTCACAGGAGAACCAATCGATAAAGTAATATATTGTTCATCTTTGGAAATGCAAACAAACGGTGGACTGTTATTTTTCTCGACATCCCCAAAAATAAACATGAAATTGTCCGTGATTTCTTGAAATTCTCGTTCGCGATCCCGTAAAATTCCCAAATATTTGCGCGGAATACCTTCCACCATATCCCCAAAGACATCCGACAAAAATCGACGATCCGATTTCAACAAAGCATACAATGTACAAAATATACATTCGACCGTTTTCGTGTCGGCCGTGGGCAAAACGCCCTCTCCCGCTTTCCACAAACGTTTGGACACCGACAAACATACATTCACTTGACGAATGATCTTCTCGGATACATTCGAGGATTTTAACAAACGTGCCCAACACATGTTCTGTTTCGCCAATCCAATTTCCGAACGAATCATCAACATGAGAAATGTCGACGCTTGTATCGCCATCCCAATATTGAATATATTTTTCTGTGGATTGGGTCCACCCTTCTTTCCGTTTTCTTTGGCCGATGCAATGGCAGCAGCAATCGCAGAGGGAATGTTTCGCTCTTTCGATAAATCGCGTTCTTTCTCTTCTTCCGCGTCTTTGTCTTCGGTTTTGTCTTTTTCCATCGCCTGCATCTGTTTCTGTGTATGTTGGGCGGCTTCACATACGGCTTGCAACATGGGACTGCGTTCACCTTCTTCACATTCCAAGGCCAAATCCACCATGGTCGATGATATGATTTGCATTGGAGAAGACGAAGACGACAACGGAGACGAAGACGAAGACGACAACGATGACGAAGACAACGATGACAATCTACTGTTGTGGTTGTTCATCATTCGTTTCTTCTGTCTTAGACCCATATAATTCTTTCTCATTTTTTTTTTGGTTTTTGGTTTTGGTTTCTCAATGAATAATAAAATTATGCTGCATGACATATTTTTAGTTTTGTTTGCCGCTTTGTCACTTGAGGAGGGATCCCTCTCTTTAAAAAAAAAAGAAAACCAAAAGAGAGAAAAAAAAAATGGAATCTATAATTTATCCAAAAATTGTCTGAAAACTCAATCTCTCTCTCTCTACTTCGCAATACATTCAGTTATTTAGTAAATTCCACGCGTTGTTATTTGTACACGTACACACGTACACAAAAAGAAACATAAATACAAAATCCCTCGATTTTATTACCATCCACTAGAAAAAAAAATTATTTTTGTTTTACTTTACAAAATTATTTTTATTTAACCAATCAATGGAAATGACATCTATTACAAATAATGATTGCCTTGTAGGAGAAGGTGAACAAACACAAATAAAAACACCAGTACAAGTAGAACAAACACAAGTAGAACAGACATCAACATCATCAATAAAACCACCAACGTCGTCGTCGTCGTCATCGTCGTCATCATCATCCTCAGCAGCCCATTTCGTGGAACCCATCTTGCGTCCGGATGATGCACGTTTCGTGTTGTTCCCCATCAAACATCATGATCTGTGGGCCATGTACAAGAAACAAATCGATTGTTTTTGGGTGACGGGGGAAATCGACACCAGCAAGGATTTGACCGATTGGAAAGACAAATTAACGAATGACGAACGATATTTCATTTCGATGGTGTTGGCCTTTTTCGCCAATGCCGATAGTATCGTCATGGAGAATTTGGGCACACGGTTCATGGGCGACGTACAAATCGCCGAAGCACGCGCCTTCTATTCCTTCCAATTGGCCATCGAATCCATCCATAGCGAAATGTATAGTATCTTGATAGACAGTTATATTGCTGACAAAGACGAACGCTTGCGTTTGTTCAATGCCATCCAATATTTTCCTTGCATCACGAAGAAGGCGGCCTGGGCACGCAAATGGATTGGCGACAATCGATCGTCTTTCGCGGCACGTTTGGTGGCCTTTGCCTTGGTCGAAGGACTCTTTTTCAGTAGTTCGTTTGCCGCCATTTATTGGATCAAAAAGAGAGGCTTGATGCCCGGACTTACCTTGTCCAACGAATTTATTAGTCGCGACGAAGCCTTACACACCGAATTCGCCGTCCTCTTGTACTCGAAACTCGAACGCAAATTGGCCAAAAAGAGAATTCATGAAATCGTGAGTGAAGCCGTCGAAATCGAAAAGGAATTCATCACGGAAGCCTTGCCTTGTCGATTGATAGGAATGAATAGCAAATTGATGACGCAATACATTGAATTTGTTGCCGACAGGTTGTGTTTGCAATTGGGATACGACAAGATTTATGGCGCCACCAATCCCCTCGATTTCATGGAATTGATTAGTATCGAAAGCAAAGTCAATTTCTTTGAACGCACCAATTCGGAGTATTCCTTGGCGAACAAAACCGTCGACAAAAATGTCTTTGACTTTTCCGCGGATTTTTAGACCTTACAAACAAAAAATTGTGTTTCACCATTATTTTTTTTTTACTTTTTTACTTTTTTTTTTAATTAAAATTTTTAAAATTTACTCAAAAAAAAAATAAAACTATGGCGATGAATTCGATAAATAGGGCCATATAAGTTGTTGTTGTTGTTCTTGACGGCGTTTTTGATGGTGATTCATTATGCCCAACATCAATAATGGTGGTCCCGGATGATTGTCCTGAACAATCCACATCCGATGTACTGGCATGGGACACGGATGGTCCCCATCCTCGAAATACACTGGCGTGCTATCCTTGACTTCCATGTCCTTTTCGTAGCTCAGAATTTGCAATACATCATCCACCGTTAGGATTTGCTGCTTTGTTTGAGGTGGGTGTTGTTGCCCCTCCCCTTTCTCCAAAATCGACAATTGAATACGGTCCATACTTACATAGATATGATTCAAGAAAGCGCCGGTGGATGCAGAAACAAAACAAGAATCGTGAGGAATGGTGCTACATATATTTAATAAATCGTCACATGTCATGGTGTGCGTGATGACTTCAATTGTATGATCATTTTGAAAGATGGAAGAATTGGGAGACATTTGATTCTTTTTTTTTTCCTTTCAAGAACTTTTTAAATATATATATATTTTTTTTTGTTAAAATAAAAACAAATTTGCATACAAACAAACAACACATATATAATATATTCAAACACCATGTGTTTATTTCGCTTTTCTTTTTTTTTTTCATTTCTTCGATGCCTGACTGCGAGTTTGGATCATATTGGCACGAGTTTGACTACGGGTTTGCATCTTGGGTTGTTGTTTCTTTAAACAATTGGCATTTGTTGAACAAACCGCTGGGGATGACGATTCCCTTTCCAATGATTGGCAACCAGTAGAAGCAAGTCTTTGAGAACGAGTGAGCATTTGTTTTTTTTTGCTTTCCATTTGATTTGATTTGATTTGATTTGATTAACATATATAATACACACACACACATATATTTAAATATGTTTCTTTTTCGTTTTTTTTTGTTTTTAATCTTTATTCACCTGCTCGTTTTACTCGCAGGTTCACCAGCAATTTTTCTGACGAAAAATTGCTTTAAAGATAAACTTTACAAACCTGAACTGATACACCGGTGTATCAGTCCAGGTGAATAGAGGTTAATTGTTGTTTTTTGTTTTTGGATGTGTTTTTGGATGTTTTATTTGAGCTATAAAAACAAACCAACATGATGTGGCATGATATATTCGGGAGGCATTCCCATACATTCCATGGCCATTTCTTTGATCATCGATCGCCCTATGGATGATAGGCGGGCAACACGAAGAGGATCAACAAACGTAGCCGACATGTATGGCATACGAATTTGACAACCATACTGCGATAAAATCGAATTCCATAAAAAATATCGTTGTTGAAATAATGCCGTCATTTCACGGTCTTCTTCTTGTTCGTCGTTTTCATCGTTTTCGACGTTTTCATGTTCGACGTTTTCGTTTTCAGATACGTGAAAGTCGGTTACACTATCCACCATAACAAACGGATATTCCTCGTTCGGAGTGATGATATTTTCTTTGTCTTCTTCATCGGTATCATAACAAAACACATCGTCTTCGGTATCGTAAAACATACCGTAATCATCGCCATGGTGGATCGTATTATTTGATGATGTGTTATGGGTGATGTGATTGTTTTGGAAACCATTTCTTCTTTTTTGATTGGGAGGAGAAAGATACGTTTTGTAATGGGGAAATAAAATATTGCCGCCTTCGCCACAAAAGACAATCGGCGACATATTCCACGACGCCAATTCACAACATTCTTTTAAAATACGACCCTGTCGGATGCATTCCTTGTCGTCTGTACCCAACCAATGTTGCAATACAGAATCTGTTTCTGTCGTCGTCGTCGTCGTCTTTTGGAAAGGCAACAACACATTCGTATGCACCGTCTGAAAATAATCCACAAAACGCATCACATAGGGCAAATGACACGACCGCGATGTGCCCACAAAAATCGTCTGCAAACGAGGACTGCCCCGTTCTTTCAATACATCCTGTAAAACAGCCGCCAATATTTGGCTGAATAATCCCCCCGACAAAAAACAAACCACCGGTTGTTCGATTTGAAGAGGCAACAAATCTACCACGCTTTCCCGAAACAAATTGTAAAAGCCGCGCAAAGCCAAAGAGGAGTAAGATGCCGCCGACAAGGAGGAAGAGAAAGAGAAGGTAGAGGAGGGATAACATCGTCGATACAAAGAGGAAAGAGTCGACGTTGTCTTTGCCAAAGGCTGCCTCTCCACTTCGCTCCGAGGACTTGCCAAAGACTCGGAGTCGCCGCCTTCCGGCTCTCCCGTGACAAAACTTCGTTTGTCCCACACAATCATCCATTTTTGGGCGAGCGCCGACCATTGCCACCACGACGATGAATTCAAATTCATGGCATTCAGGTGGGTGGAGTCTTCCACCACATACGAACGTGTACAAAAACAAGTACTCGTTTGGTTCGTCCACTCAAACAAGGTATCCTGTCCTCCCACCGCCATGTACACATTCGGATGATCATACATACAAAACGAAAACGATCCCGATTTGATGTGGGATCGCAAGGTCGCATCCAACCCATACGTGCGAACGCAATGAATGAGTCGCCGGCAAGTATATTCCCATTCATTGTGGATGTGGTTGTGAATGTCGATGTCGATGGCATTTTTTTCATGGATTTGAAACACAAGTTTGCCGGTATAGACCATGGCCACCCCATCGTCCCACACCAATCGACAATGCGAAGAATATAAAAATTCATCCGCCGTATTTAGATGAATCGCCATTCGGATACAAGGAAAACGTTTTTGAAGTGTTAATGCCCCCGCAGGTTTGTTCTCTTTCAAAAATGTTTTGTATTCTTCTTGGATGGACGAGGGTGACGACAACGACAACGACGACGACGACGAGTCCAAAGATACAAAAAAAGTTGACATATTTTGTTGTGTTTTTTGTTTTTTAAAATACTCAATACTCAATACTCAATACTCAATACGCAAAAAAAAACAAATAATTAAATTATAATTTTATAAATCATACTTCAAAGAAAAACATATTATACGCAAAAAAAAAAGAAAACAACAAAAAGCGAGAGATCCTTCCCTTCCTTTTTTTTTTTGAAACAAAATCAAACAAATAAAAAAATCAAACAAAAAACCAAACAAACAAAAAAAAATCAAACAAATATAATGACCTCTACAGAAAACCCATTTGTGTCGAGTGTCATGTCCAGCAATCATGGCATGATATTGGAACCAACCATCGCCTCCGCATCATCGTCCACAACGGCGGAGGCGACTATCCAATCACTTCAAAAAGAATTGAAGGACAAGAACACACAAAATAAAAATAAAAATAGTGGATCAAAAGAAAAAGAATCCTTTACAAGTAGAAGCAACGATGACACAGATACACAAAAATTTGTTCCCTATGAAGCATCCACAATGGATGATTACTTGTTTCAAGTCTTTCTTGGGTCCATTTCGGTTGCCGGTTTGTACATTTTATTTCAATTTGTCAGTCGTAGTCGATAAAAAAAAAACAATAAAAACAAAACAAAAAATCTAGCGACGTCTTCTACGAGTGCCTCTCGATTTGGATCTAGATTTGGATCTAGATTTGGATCTGGATTTTCTTGCGATAAAATCAGCATTGTATCCACCTCTGGACACACGATTATGACGACGATTCCTGCGAGAACGGCCTCCGATCATTGAATTTGTTGTACTAGCAGCAGCAGGACAAGGCATGGATATGGATGGATCTGTTTTATTTTAAACGAAAAATAAATAAAATGAAAATAAATTGATAAAAAAAAACTTTTTCTTTATGTTGTTTTCATTTTATTTTAATTTATGTTTATGTTTGTGTTTGTGTTTGTGTTTGTGTTTGTGTTTGTGTTTGTGTTTGTGTTTGTGTTGTTTTAAAACTTGACACGTTTGTAAATTTCCAGCGCTACTAAACCGCCCAGAATCTGTGCCAAAATATAAGGAACTAAATCCACGGTGGGTAATTTGCCCGCAGATGCCATTACTACGGATACAGCCGGGTTGATGTGTCCTCCCGAAATAGGCGCGGCCAATAAAATAACAATGGCTAAGGTGGCACCAATGGCTAAAGGATGTCCTGTTGCCAGAATCACGTAAACGAATAAAATCGCACCAAGAAATTCCACTAAATATTTTTGCATGGTTTTGTGTTTGTTATTTGTTGTTTTGTTAAAAAAAAAAGGAAAAAAAAACAGAGGAACAATATTAATGATGTATGAATAGAATATATATTTTTTTTGTATGTGTATATATATTATATGTTGTATTTTTTTATGTATATGTATATGTATATGTGTTTTAAGCCTGTGGCTTGGAATTCATTCCCAAAGGAATATACGGCAATCGTTGAGCCGAACGAATCAATACGGCTTTGGAAAACGCGGACTGGGGCACCGCAGGTGCCCCCACCGAGTCAATCCGATGGCGACATTTGGCTGGAACGCTGGCTCCGCCAGCGCGAACGCGAGTGAGCGCTGTCTTCCGACTATTCTCTTCGCGATTGGATACCGTGCAATACGTCTCCCCCTCCTTCGTGTTAAAGGTGGGTTGCATGGCGCGTTGTCTTCTCCGGTCCACGACACTCGAGGCATCCCGGTTGCCCCCAAAGGAATCTCCCCATTTCTTTTCCCGTTGGACGTCCATGGTATTTGCTTGGTAATACGACCATGTTTTGGCGAATTGTTGGCGATTGTTTTCGAATTCACCATCGGATGCCGCATTGATGTCTTTCATGGGATTGCCATGGACGATGGAGGTTTGACTGTTATTGATATTTTGTCGTATGGCGACAGGAAACATGCGAAATTGTAACATGGTTTTTTTTTTTAAATAAATAAAAAAAAAAGTTTTTTATTTTAACAAATGTAATCCGATGAGAAAAACAAAAACAAAAACAAATATTACTTAATTTAAACAAAACAAAAACAAAAACAAAAACAAAAACAAAAACACAAAAACAAAATACAAAACAAAATACAAAACGACCTGTGGTTTCTCTATTCGCCTGAATTCTCCCCACCGGGCATCAGTGCAGGGTAAATAAAGATTAGTTACGAGGAACCCATGGAGAAGAAGGAGCTAGTTGTTTTCTTTTTTTTGCCGGAATTTCGATATTTTCACACAATTCTCGAATCCAATCTGTATTTCCAAAAACAGTGGCGGTCGAATTATTGAGATCACTTTTGCAAATAGCATCATGAAATCCAAGCAACTCCTCACGATTCATAAATGGTAATATATCATCGCTATATTCATAAAATTTATCGTTATCCTTCAATTTAATCATTGGACGATCTCTTTCCACTTGAACGAAAACATCTTTGATTTGATTTTTATCATATGAACAACTTTTTTGGAGAATTTCTTTTCCCGATATTTCTTTGGCATTTTTTGAAGAAGTTGATAATGCCTTGTAAATTTCTCCTACCTGCAATTCTTTTGCATAAACCTCTTTTTTGACATTCTTTTCTTCTGTATATATTGCATCATTTGATACAGTTTTGTATGATGAATTTCCGTGTTTATCAATTACATAGATTTGTGTAACTCCATCTTTTGGATAATCTTTTACAACACCGTACACTTTTTGTATAAACAAAGAAGGACCCGTGTAGTGTTTCCCTTTCACTAAATTTGGCGCAGTAACTGTGATTGGGGCGGGTGGTGATTCCATTCTTGCTCTTTTTGTTGTCGATGGCGAGCTGGATGACGATGGAGATCTTTTTCTGTTTGATGACGACTTTGTTTTTGATCCCCCCGTTCTGTATTTTTGACGACGACTGCGGGCACGACGTGTAGTATATTGTTTTCTTATTGGCATTTTGTTTGTGTTTGTTGTTTGTTTGTTTCTTTATGAAAAAAAAAAATGGATGAACGATTTGTTTGTTTGTTTGTTTTTTTCTCCTTTCTTTTATTTCTCTTCTCTCCATTTTTATTCTAAGCCAAGTTGCATCGTTTATCGCGCATACAACATGCCACAATTGCCCGAAATAAACGAAATCACATTGTATCTCTCTTCAAAGACTGTCAAATTATATGTGTAATCATAGAGACGCCAATTGGTGCTATTGATGCCTATGGGATTGCCATCCACGTCGCAGACCACACGATAATTGGCATTGTTGGTGGAAACGAGGGGGACCATAGTCGTCAGCTCCAATTCCACGGATTTAAATTTGGACATATTGATGGCCCCATTCGGTTGGTATTCAAAGGGATTGGTTTTCAACCCGAAATTATAACAATAGATGCCGCGTCGGGCACATCCCGCCGTCCGCGTGTACTTTTCCAAATACTCGAAGATGCCCGAGGGCAACACATTCTCTCGATAACTCCCATTCAATACAATGCCCATCGACAGCATAATATCGCGGATGTTTTCCGCCGTGGATTCGCCCGTGATGTAATATCCCGTGTTCGTGCCCAATTTTTGTCCAATTTGGAGAGGTTGAATTCCCGGTCCCGTCGCATACAACGACAAATCATAGGATTCCTGCGGCGCGGGTTGCAGGTCCGAGGGTATGTTTTCGTAGGGCCAATTCGTGTAATTGGACCATTCGTTGCGCATGTTGACGTCGTTGCGCTGGAAATACCACATCCACGACGACACCATCCCATTCGACGTCAATTGCACCCGTTTGGATCCCACCAAATTCTGAAATTGGTATTCGAAGACGTCTTTCACTAAATACATTTGGTCTTCCATGGCAATTTGCCGTCTCTCTTCGTCATCCAAAAAGCAATACGTCGCCACCAAATGCACGTCGGCATTCCACGTGCTGACTTTGTTGTCGTAATCCGCGGGGGTAATGGTGATGCCCGGGGGCGTCTGCAGGAAACGGTACATCGCGAATTGGGGTTGATTGAAGTCGGGTTGCACATAGGGATACTTGTTGGCCACATCGAAGACATCACGCACCTGGAACAATTCCTGGATGGCGCGCAATTCCACGGTGATTTGCAATTCATTGTATTGCAAGGCGATCAGGGGGAAGGCACACCGGCTGTCTAGGGTGAACCACGCATTGATGGGCACATAGATCGTGTGTCCCCGGATCGAGGGTTCCGCGGGCGTCGCCAGATTCTCCGATCGATACGCCGAAGGATACGTGTTGATGCGCCCCGCATAATTCGCGGGATCGTGGAATTCCGACGTATTGCCCGTCATTCGATTGAATAATTCCTTTTTTACATCGCTGAAATCGCGCTCCACCATCGCCTCCAAATATTTGCCCGTGTATTTAGCGAGAATCGATGATCCACAGGTGATACTAATCTCTCGTATGAGATTGGTGCCTAAATTGCGAATCCAACGAAAATCGTACGGGGCCCATGTATCATTTGTTTCGGGACACGGATGATAAATGGGACTCCATATATCGGGCAACGTGATGGCGACATACGTGTCCATCAATAAATCGGCATACCGCGGAATTTTGAATTGAAATACCGAGGGTTCCGTCAATCGCAAATCTCGCGTTCCATCAAAATCAATGCGGAATTTCTGGAGACCGAAATTGGTGTGTTTGGCATACGTCACACGGAAAAAGGAGAGGGAGGGTTGTCCCGTCAAGATCACATTGGCATTGCCTTGTGCCGTTAAATTCAAGAGTCCTCCTGCCATTTCTTTTTGTTTGTGTCTGTGTCTGTGTTTGTGTTTTCGGTTTGTATTAATCAACAAAAAATAATTCAATTAGAAAAAGAAACCACTACACAAAAAAAAAATAAAAAAAATAAAAAAAAAACTTTCAATTGGATTCAAAATAGATTTGATTTTTTTTTAACTTTGTTTTTTTTTTTACGGTGTCTGTCCGTCCATGCAAAAGAAAATCACCTTGACATTTGTTCATTATTTATTGGTCATTTCCATTGGCCTGTTATTATGGGTCTTTTATCGTTTTTTAAAGACGTCGTCGTGGAAAGAAGGATTAGAAACCATGCAGCAATCACAAACACAGACCAACACAACAAATCCAGCATCCGCCTCGTCGTCCTCATCGTCCTCATCGTCCTCATCGTCCTCATCGTCCTCATCGTCCTCGTCGTCCTCGTCGTCCTCGTCGTCCTCATCGTCCTCATCGTCCTCGTCGTCCTCATCGTCCTTAGACACACATTGTTCCACGGCGAATGCCTCCTTCGATGACCTCCAAAATTTACCCCTGCGAGAGTATGCCCTCATGGCCTCCTTCAATTCGGCCTACGATGGCAAAAAGGTCACCGCCGACCAATTGAAAGAAGTCTTGGCCCGAGGATATCGTTTCATCGATTTCAATGTCTTTGTGGGACAAAAACCCGACGCCAAAACCGGCATGCCCGGACAAAAAAAAGTGTATGTGGGTTTCTCCGATGGGAATCGTCCCAGTTTGTCGGATGCGTCCATGTTGTTGTCGGAGGCCATGGCCGTCCTCCACGAATTCGCCTTCAAGAAATCGTTCAGCCAAAAATCCAAAGACAAAGGATCGATGCCCTTCACCGAAAAAACCTTGCCTCCTCCCAATTCCTTTGGTCATTCTCTCGGGGATGTCTATGCCTCCTATCCCTTGTTTCTTCATTTGCGTGTATTTCGCGCGGAGAACTCCGAAGTCGATGTCGTCAAAGAAATGATGGTCGATTTGGAAACCGATCCGTCGTTGTATTTGCGAGAGACCACAGCGACAACAAGTACAAACAAACAATCCAAAGCCATCGAAGTCACGGGTTGCACGCCTTTGTCTGTTCTAAAAAAGAAAATTATCATTTCGATGGACATTTTGAATTTGATTCAAATTTATACGCCGTCCTCGGATTCGTCGGCGGAAAAGATTCCCCCCTCCGTGCGCCAAAACATCAATCAATTCGTCAACATTTTGACGGGCGGACACACTTGGCAAGCCTTCTACAAATACAACGACGTCGAACACAATCCCAAGAAAACCTACTTGCGTTTAGTGGATGACACCGTACGAACCAACGTCGATAATTTCCAGATTGCCTTTCCTTTGTATGTTGATGCCAAAAATCCCCCCATTCATACGTGGATGGTCGAGTCGAGCATCCAATGCGTTCCTCTGCGCGTCTACTTGGAAGACGAGGAATGCCGGAAAGCCGAGGAATTCTTTGAACATTTCAAGAAACCCATGGTCCCCCTCAGCTATGCATTGACGTATAAGAAGTCATGAATAAAATAAAAAAAAATAAAAAAAAAATAAAAAAAACACTATTTATTTTGTATGATTCAATTTTGCATCATAAAAGCACACAAATGCCATCATATACACATAGGCAAACAATAAATACAGGGTCAATTTGAATTCATAATTGTAATCTTCTTGATTGTTGTTTGTTTCAAGCACCCAAAACAAACATAAAAACGTAACCATTGGAAAGAAACAAAAAAACAAAAAAAAAACGAGAGGAAAGAAAAAAAAACATGATTGTCGCCATCAGTGGATTCCAAGGAGCGGGCAAAGACACAGTCGCCTCCTATTTGATAGAGAGACATGGATTCATCAAAGTCAGTTTCGCCGCCGTGTTGAAAGACGTCGTCGCCGTCTTGTTCGGATGGCCGAGAGACAAACTGGAAGGGATTTCACCGGAAGATCGGGCATGGAGAGAACAAGTGGATCCATGGTGGGCCGAAGCTCTCGACATGCCCTATTTGAGTCCGCGATATGTGTTGCAGTTCTTTGGCACCAATTTGTTTCGAAATCATTTCCACCCCGATATCTGGGTGCAAGCCGCCCTAAGAAAAATCCGGGATTTGTTGGATCAAGGCCAAGACAACATTGTCATTACCGATTTGCGTTTCATCAACGAGGCCTTGCAGTTGCGCCGCTTGTCTCCCTCGTTTACCGTTCCTTCGTTACCTCCATCTCCCGACGTACGCATCATACATTTGTTTCGAGAGATGGAAATCCCCGCGTGGTACCAAAACACGTCTGACAAAGACAAACTCGCCTATTTGCGTCTCCACAATTTCCACGAGTCCGATCAGGAGTGGCCCCTTGTTCCCGCCGATCACATTTGGTTGAACCACGGATCGGTCGAAGACTTGCATGCTCTGTGCGAGTCGTTGATTTCTTCACAGAAGTAAATGACGCCGGAAAATGTCAATCGTGGTTGCTCCTTCTCCTCCTCCTGTCACCTCACGATTCTTCACGATATAATTGTCGTCGGTGGTCGTCATGATGGCAAAGTAGATGTGGGGCACCCATCCATCGTAGTCCCGGATGACCTGGGCGAAAATCTCAGCGACATGATCCACCGGATTTCGCCATGCCCCGCATCCCAAGGCACCCAAGACAACCGCATCGTATCCGTGGACGTGACAACCCTGCAAAATCGCGGCGATTTTCATGTACAATGTGGCCGCATCTGCTTCCGATAGTCTTGGTTTATTGGTCGAGGGATCTTTCACCGTCACCGGATACTTGATGCCCGGACATGCCACAAAGGCCATCGGTTTGGGTTCGGCGTAGAGAGCCCAGTTCTCGGCTTCGCTGGCTTTGAAGACGTGAACCAAAGGACTGATGACGATTTCATCCTCTCGAATGGGATAAAAATGTTGTAACAGGGTTTTGTGATAATTGGAACGACGAAAGAGAGATTCTTCTTGGGCCCCCGATCCCATTTGCACGCATCCCCCGGGAAAGACGTCATCCGCCAAATTCAAGACAATGGTTTTGTAGTGGGGCGGCACGTGATGGAGAGCGCATTCGATGGAATCCACCGGGACAATTTCAATGGTGGAGGAGGAGGAAGAGGCAGGGGACGTTTTTTCACGTGTCAAAAAATCCTCGTCATACTTGTACAGAACGGATGGTTCGGGCATGACACCTAACCTCTCGGATTTTTCTAAAGTGTCTTGCCAACAATCCATTCGTTGAACAAATATGTTTTTTTCGGCAATGGGTGTATAATCCAATTTGGTGATTTGAAAAGAAGAAAAAGGGAGCATGTTGTTCTTGGAGTGAGGAGAGAAGTCGTCGAAAGAAAATAAAAAAAAAATATCAAAAAAAAAAAGAATGTTCTCGAAGAAGAAGAAGAAACAGGGAAAAAACAGTCGAGGAGCAAATCACTATATTTTTTCCTCGAATTTATTTTTTTTATTTTGCTGGCAAAACGCAGCATAACAAAAGAGGTCCAATCCATCATAAAAAAATTATTTATTACGAAATTTTTTCGAGTGTTTTGAGTAAGAAAAAGAAGCATGTCTATTGTTGTTCCCAACGAATTTTTCTTTCGAGACGGCAAGATTATTATTCGCTATAAGCGCCCCCGTACCGACTCGGAGTCTTCGACGGCGACCAATGATCTTCAAGAAACACAGAAGAAACCTAAACGTGCGCATAGAAAGAGAAATAAATTGTCCCCGGAATTGTTGCAGTTGGATTCATTTGAAATATTTGATTATGAGAAATTTGGCGATCTGGATACAGGAATGTGCCTTGCTTGATATGTGATGTAATTCATATGTATATGCATATCATATCATATTATATTATATTAATGCTGTTAGTTAGTAAGTTCGTTTGTTTATCATATATCACACACGTATATATACATCACAAATAATGAAAAAAAAAATTCCCATGAAATAAAAAATTTTCTTCCCTTTTGACACACACAATTCATCCTTTTTGTTTCTTGTTTGTTAATTTATATGTCATCTTTTATTTAATTAGAACCTATTTTTTTTGTAAAGAAAGAAAAATAAAATAAAATATTTCTATTTTTTTTTTTGCTTCAAATTCAATACAAAAACATGACCTATAAAACAAAAAACAAAACACAAAAACAACGGCCGCCCATATGTGACAAATCCATGTCGTTTGAAGAATGCGAATTGTCCATCCTGCGTCAAGCCGTCGATACTACCGAAGAACAACAAAATCAGAAAGTGGCCCAATCCCCCGAAGTCAACGAAATCATCAAAATCGTCGAAGAGTTTCTCAAAAAAAAGAAATGCATCTGTTATGGCGGCACGGCCATCAATAATATTTTGCCCAAATTCGCCCAGTTCTACAATCGCAATGTGGATGTGCCCGACTACGATTTCTTTTCGCGGAATGCTCTCGAAGACGCCAAAGAACTGGCCGACATTTATTTCAAGAAAGGCTACGGTGAAGTGGAAGCCAAAGCCGGCATGCACGCCGGCACCTTCAAAGTCTTTGTCAATTTCATTCCGGTGGCCGATATCACGGCTCTCCATCCCACGTTGTATACCGCCTTGGAAAAAGAAGCCGTCGTCATCGCCGGCATTCATTACGCACCCCCCAATTATTTGCGCATGGGCATGTATTTAGAGTTGTCGCGCCCCCAGGGCGACGTCTCTCGTTGGGAAAAAGTATTGAAACGCATCATCCTGTTGAATCGATTTTTCCCCCTCGTCTCCTCGAAACCCTGCGAACAAATCGATTTCCAACGCGGCATCGATTTCAAAGCCAACGACCAATCCGAGGAGAATTTGTATTATTTAACGAGAGATGCTCTCGTAGACCAGGGCGCCGTCTTCTTCGGTGGCTACGGGGCGTCCTTGTACTCGCGGTACATGTCCTCGCAAGATCGTCGCAAAGTACAAGCCATTCCCGATTTCGATGTTTTAACAGAAGACCCCGCTCTCTTTGCCACCATTGTGAAGGAGAGATTGGAACGTGCCGGCTACCAAGACGTCGAATTGATCAAACATACGGCCATCGGAGAGGTCATTCCCGCCCATGTACAAATCGTGGTGAATGGAGACACGATTGCACTCTTGTACCAACCAATCTCCTGCCACAGTTACAATGCCATTCAAATCGGGGGCAAAGAAATCCGTGTGGCCACCATCGATACCATGTTGTCTCTCTATTTGGCGTTTTTGTATGGCGACAAACCCTACTTCCACAAAGATCGCATTCTGTGCATGGCCATGTATTTATTCAATGTTCAACAACGCAATCGTTTGGAACAGAGAGGTCTGTTGAAACGATTTAGTTTGACGTGTTATGGCAAACAAGAAACCAAAGAAGACATTCGCGCTCACAAAACGCGCATGTTTGAAGAATTGAAAGGCAAGAAAAACACCCCCGAATATGACTATTGGTTCTTGAAATACAACCCCGTTACCGATTCCAAATTGAAAATCAAACGTCCCGTGAAGAATGAAAAAGAGAAAAGCCGAAGCAAAACGCAAAGTCGAAAAGCCTTTACGCACACCGCGCGATTGTCACCACGTTCTCGAGACGAGGAGGAGGAAAGACGTCAAAGTGCATCTTTTTCCTCCTCTCCCACTCCCACTCCCACTCCCACTCCTTCTCCTTCTCTATCTCCTTCTTATAAGATCCCCAAAAAAACCAAGAAACAACGGAAAACACGCAAATCCGACTGGCCATACAAGAAAAGAAAGTTTTTCTTTTGGAAAAAATAAATTCGTTCTTATGTTTTTTTTCGTTTCCCATTCTCTATAATGTTCTAGTTTACAGACCTCAAAACATCGGATGGATGATCGGTGGGTCATCCTTTTACCTTTTATAAAATACAATATTATAGAGAATAATGCAATTCAATTTGATTTTTATTCTCTCTTCAAGTGGAGGGGGGAGCGGAGCGACCCCCCCATGGAAGGAATTCATGAAGGGGGGGGGGGGGGGGGGCCGGGCCCTCCCCCCAAAAAAGGAACAA
>VFQT010001528.1_pt1 | contig 27438 bp, 21 predicted proteins | sample 3512381 | NCBI WGS metagenome assembly VFQT01 (sample SAMN10412376, study PRJNA504923) | tailings metagenome | isolation source: Relicate 2 Philex TSF3 active mining site | place: Philippines: Tuba, Benguet | collected 2017-08-29
GCTCCTTCATGAGCTCAATCACGCGCTCCATGCCCATGGCCCAACCACAAGCAGGCGCCGGTTTACCCCCCATTTGAGCTATGAGTGGGTCATAACGACCACCACCAGCAACCGTTCCCTGTGACCCCAACTGATCGGTTACCCATTCAAATACGGTCAAATTGTAATAATCCAAGCCTCTCACAAGTCGAGGGTTGATCGTGAAAAGCAAATTATTTGCTTTAAGCAACTTTTGCACGCCCTCAAAATGCTTCAACGATTCTTCACCCAAATAGCTAAGCAACTGCGGAGCCGACTCAACTATTGGCTTCATTGCAGGATTCTTACTATCCAAAATCCTTAGTGGATTGGTATGCAAACGACGTTTTGCGTCTTCATCTAATTCAGATTCATGTTTTTTGAAATGCTCAATTAGTGCTTCGCGATGAGCAGCACGTTCATTAGCTTGCCCTAACGAATTCAGCTCTAACTTAATGCCAAATAAACCCAAGTCATCCCATAGTCTTTGGCACATCAAAATTATTTCTGCATCAATATCAGGACCAGCGAAACCTAGGGCTTCAATACCTAATTGATGAAACTGACGATAACGCCCACGTTGTGGACGCTCATGCCTGAACATTGGGCCGGTATACCAAAGGCGCTTTGGTCCTTCGTATAAAAGATTGTGCTCAATTACTGCTCGTACAGCTGCAGCTGTACCCTCAGGTCTTAATGTAAGTTGCTCACCATTCAAAGCATCCTCAAAGGAATACATTTCCTTCTCAACAATATCAGTTACCTCACCGATACCACGCTTAAACAAAGCTGTTTGCTCAACAATCGGAGTGCGTATTTGTTGATAACCATAAGCACGAACCAAACCTTGTATTGATTGCTCCAAATGAGCCCATAAAGGGGCCTCAGCAGGAAGCATATCGTTCATACCTCTAACGCCAGTTATTTTTGATTGTTTTTCTTGGCTCATTTTTGACTCGTTATCTGCTCGTATAGTTTTATTAATATGAATTACTGGGCACGGTAAGTATTTCTAACGTACTCATCAACGATTACTTGAAATTCTTCAGCAATATTGTCACCCCGCAAAGTTTTCACTTTGATGCCATCAACAAATACAGGTGCTGCTGGAGATTCGCCAGTACCCGGCAACGAAATGCCAATATTTGCATGCTTACTTTCACCAGGCCCATTCACAATACATCCCATGACAGCCACATTCATTGCTTCAACACCTGGATGATCTTTTTTCCAGATTGGCATTTGGTGACGCAAGTAAGTCTGAATACGAGATGCCAACTCTTGGAAATAAGTGCTTGTGGTGCGACCACAACCTGGGCAAGCAATCACCATTGGGGTGAAATTACGTAAGCCCATAGTTTGCAATATTTCCTGCGCCACAATCACTTCATTCTCACGAGGAGCACCTGGCTCTGGCGTTAATGAAACTCGGATAGTGTCACCAATACCCTCTTGCAATAAAACAGATAGAGCAGCTGTTGATGCCACAATACCTTTGCTACCCATGCCCGCTTCCGTCAACCCAAGATGCAAAGAGTAATCACAACGCTTAGCTAAATCCCTGTAAACAGCAATTAAGTCCTGCACAGCACTTACCTTGCAAGACAAAGTAATTTGATTTCCATCTAGACCCAACTCTTCTGCCCTAGAAGCAGACTGCAAGGCAGACTGAATTAAAGCCTCAGCCATAACCTCACGAAGTTCTTTCGGATTTGATGAGGCTGCATTTTCATCCAATAATTTGGCCAGCAAATCTTGATCAAGACTTCCCCAGTTAACGCCAATGCGTACAGGCTTACGATAGTGACATGCCATCTCAATCATTTGAGAAAACTGCACATCCCTTTTTGCCCCTTGACCTACATTACCCGGATTAATTCTATATTTCGACAGCGCTTGAGCACAATCTGGATAGTCTTTTAACAAGGTATGACCGTTATAGTGAAAATCACCTACTAGCGGTACATAAACTCCCATCTTATCCAACTGCTCACGAATTGATGGCACCGCAGCTGCAGCTGCAGGCGTATCAACTGTGATACGAACGATTTCAGAGCCAGCTCTTGCTAGTTCTTTTACCTGAATTGCAGTCCCAATAGCGTCTGCTGTATCAGTATTAGTCATTGACTGAACGCGCACGGGTGCGTCACCACCCACGGTTACAACGTTATCTGCCCACTGAATTACAGACTGGCGACTAATACGACGTTTTAAGAATGAATTTGTACTCGAACTCATGAACGAGTCACCCCTTTATCAATCTTAACCACTTGCATTCTTTGCTTAACATTGGTGCGATCTTTAACATCGCCAGCCAGTTGACCACAAGCTGCAGCAATGTCATCACCACGAGTTTTACGCACAGTGGTAATGATTCCAGCATCCATCAAACGTTTAGCAAAGTCCTGAACTCGACTTGGGCTAGATTTATGTAAACCAGATCCCGGAAATGGATTAAATGGAATTAAATTTAGCTTGCATGGAATTCTCTTTAGCAAATCCACCAATTCTTTAGCATGTTGATCAGAATCATTCACGCCATCCAACATACAGTATTCAAACGTTAAAAAATCTCGGGGTGCAAATGGCAAGTAACGCATGCATGCAGCCATCAATTCTTTTAATGGATATTTTTTGTTAATTGGAACTAGTTCATCACGTAATGCATCGTTTGGCGCATGCAATGAAACTGCCAATGCAACTGGTAAATCATTTGCCAAACGATCCATCATCGGCACGACACCTGAAGTAGATAAAGTAACGCGACGTCTTGATAGTCCGTATGCGTTATCACTTAACATCAGACGCATTGCACCAACCACTGGCTCATAGTTAAGCAGTGGCTCGCCCATACCCATCATCACCACATTTGAAATAACGCGACCCTCATGCTCATCGATCACCGTGCCATCGTAGCCATCGATACGCTTTACTGCACCAGGCTCTTTACGCAGTGTGTGCTCAGCCAACCATAATTGACCAATGATTTCACCTAAAGTGAGATTTCTAGAAAAACCTTGTTTGCCTGTAGAGCAAAAGCTGCAATTCACAGCACATCCGGCTTGAGAAGAGATGCACAATGTGCCTCGATCATCCTCTGGGATATAGACCATCTCTACGGCATTGCCATCAGCAACATCCAATAACCACTTACGTGTACCGTCAGAAGCTTGCTGATCACTGATAACTGGTAGAGCAGAAACGCAGGCTTTTTCAGCCAACGTTGCTCTGAATGTTTTAGCCAAATCGCTCATCTGAGCGATATCAGCCTCACCTCTTTGATGCACCCAACGCATCAACTGTTTTGCACGAAACGGCTTCTCCTGGAGGGATGCGATGTAATCGCACAATCCCTCAGGATCAAAGTTCAACAGGTTGATGCGTGAGTCAATCAATGTGAAGTATTAGCGTGAAAAGATTTCCATGCCTGGGAAGAAGAATGCAACTTCCACAGCGGCTGTTTCAGGAGCATCTGAACCGTGCACAGCGTTAGCATCAATACTGTCAGCGAAATCAGCACGAATTGTGCCTTTATCTGCCTTCTTAGGATCAGTAGCACCCATTAATTCACGATTCTTAGCAATAGCGTTCTCACCTTGCAAAGCTTGAATCATCACTGGACCTGAAATCATGAAATCAACCAAGTCTTTGAAGAAAGGACGCTCTTTATGAACAGCATAGAACTGCTCAGCTTCTTGACGTGAAAGGTGAGCCATTTTTGAAGCTACCACTTTCAAGCCAGCTGCTTCGAAACGTGCGTAAATTTGACCAATAACGTTCTTAGCTACTGCGTCTGGTTTGATGATAGAAAGGGTGCGTTCAATTGCCATTACTAAACTCCATTGATAGATAGATTAAAAACCCCAAATTATACAGTGTTCAAGGCACTTTTCTCAGCCAGAAAATAGGTAAAAGCATTGATTTTTAAGGAAAAGTCTCCAGAAATACGCCTTAAAAATAAGGTCATAAGCTAAAAATTGCTCTAAAAACACCCCTATTTACCTATCAACAATCAAATTTGCCCTTGAAATTCATATGAAATGTCTATACTTACCAGTACGAGCCCAGTGGTGGGCGAGTTATGTTTAATACATGAAGGAGTTCTAATGAGCGATTTAAACACTTATGGTTTTGGGCACGGTAGCGCGACAGCGAGCGTTCAAGTCCGCAACCGGGTGTTACGTAACACCTATGCCCTTTTAGCGTTATCCATGGTGCCTACAATTTTGGGAGCATGGATTGGTGTTGCAACAGGTTTTTCACTATTTGCAAGCAATCCATTCATTGGTTTGATTGCATTCATGGCCATTGCATTTGGATTTTTCTGGGCAATCGAAAAGAATAAAGACACAGGTTTAGGTGTTGTCCTATTACTTGGTTTTACATTCTTTATGGGCTTGATGCTTTCTCGCCTAATCGGCTCGATTCTGGGTTTTAGCAATGGTGCTAGCCTAATCATGACAGCCTTTGGCGGTACTGCTGTAATCTTTGCAGGTATGGCTACATTAGCAGGTAGCGTCAAAAAAGATCTTTCAGTAGGTCTAGGTAAATGGTTGTTTGCTGGTGTGATTCTTTTGTTGCTTGCTTCAGTGGCTAACATCTGGCTACAAATGCCAGCTCTGATGCTCACAATTAGCGTTGTAGCAATCGCGATCTTCTCAGCCTTCATCTTGGTTGATGTTCAACGTGTGATTAACGGTGGCGAAACAAACTACGTGATTGCAACACTCAGCATCTACCTTAACGTATACAACGTGTTTAGTAATTTACTAGCATTGTTGGGTATCTTTGGTGGAGACAGAGACTAAGTCATAACGACTTAATCGCCAACAACAAGGCCTGCATCTGCAGGCCTTTTTTATCGCTCAAATACGGCGATAGATTCAATGTGTGAGGTATGTGGAAACATATTTACTACCCCAGCTGCCTTCAAACGATAACCAGCCTGAGCTGTCAGGATGCCGACATCACGTGCCAAGGTGGCAGGATTACAAGAGACGTAGACTATTCTCGATGGCAAACAAGCCAACTGATCTTGATTGCCTGATTTAACTATTTCAGCCATGGCTGTTGCCAATGCCATTGCTCCATCACGAGGTGGGTCAATTAACCATTTACTTGCTTGACCCCACGATTGAATAATTTGCGGAGTTACTTCAAATAAGTTAGCACAAGCAAAATCAACCTGATCGCCAAGCTGGTTGTGAACAGCATTATCTTTGGCTCTCTTAGTTAGACTATCACTGCCCTCAATACCAAAGACCTTTGCACAACGACGTGCCAGAGGTAAGGTGAAATTACCAATACCGCAAAATAAATCCAACACTCTATCTTCTGGTTTTGGGTCTAATAAACGAATAGCCTTACTAACCAACACACGATTCACCTGATGATTTACTTGCGTGAAATCAGTAGGCTTGAATGGCATCTCAATATCAAACTCAGGTAAGCGATAGCAAAGTTGGCTAGTGGGTGGCGCAAATGGATAAGCACTATCTAGGCCCTCTGGTTGTAACCAAATATCTACACGATGAATTTCAGCGAAATTTTTGATCAACTGCTGATCGTTTTTATTTAATGGCTCAAGATGCCTTAAAACAAATACTGTTTTAAGAGATCCAACTTCATCACCTTCACCAATTGCGAACTCTAGTTGCGCCAACCTTCCAGAAATAGAAATTTGAGCTATTAAGTCTCTCCATCGTGGCAAAAGATCAGAAACATGCTTAGGCAAAATATCGCAAGACAGCATGTCAGTAATACGACTACCCTTCTTTTGATGAAAGCCGACCAACACCCTACCCTTTGGAATCTTGAAGATAGATAAACGGCCGCGATATCGATACTCCCAAGCAGGTCCAGAAATCGGCCTCAACAACACTTCAGGCTTTATACGACCCAAATACCTCAAGTTATCTTCTAACACCCTTTGCTTCATTGCCAATTGAGCCCTAGGGTCTAAATGTTGCATAGAGCAACCGCCACACTCTTTAAACGAGGGGCATTGAGGGGTGATACGGCTAGGCGACGATTTATAGAGATGAGTTAGTTTGGCTAACTCAAACTTACTTTTAATTTTGTAAGACTGAAACTCAACATCCTCACCAGGTAGTGCGTCATCAATGAAGACAACTTTACCAGGGACGCCGAACTCATCCAAAGGCCGAGCAACACCCTGAGCCTCTAAATTTAAGGATTCAACAACTACTCTGGTCACAATACATCTTTAGAAAAATTATCTAAATACCCCTGCCAAAAAGCACCTTGAGGAGTTTTCGATTCTTTCAAGAGTTCACTCTTAACAAACTGTAACTCCTCCTGGTATTCCTCTGGAGATACTCCACCACGCATTCTTTGAAAACGGCAATAAACCAAATAGGTATTAACAACATCAGTCTCGCAGTAATCACGGATTTCCTTGATTTTTCCATCCAAAAAGCCTTGCCAGACTTGACCGCCATCCATCCCCATTTTCCCTGGAAAGCCACACAATTTAGCTAGCGCATCCAGTGGCGCATTGGCTCTGCCGGAAAACTTTGCCAAAAGATCCATGAGGTCAATGTGCCTCATGTGATATCGACTGATGTAGTTATTCCATTTAAAGTCTCGACTGTCGCTATCACCACTCTCACCCATTTCCCAATAACGAGAGCAAACAACTCCATTGAGCAAAGCTCGATAGTGCAACACTGGTAAATCAAAACCGCTGCCGTTCCAAGAGACCAACTGCGGGGTATATTTTTCAATCAAATCAAAGAATGCTTGAATAATTTCTTTTTCTGAACTATTCGCATCCCCCAAGCTACCCACTTTAAATTGCGGTGATCCGTCTCTGGTTGTACGGCGAATCACGCAAGAAATCGCCACCACCTTTTGAAGATGTAGTGGCATAAACTCAGAACCGGTTTTTTCCTTGCGATCAGCTAATGCCTGTGTCACAACCTCTAAATCGCTAACACTATCTGGAATACCTTCTAAACGTCGTATTCCTGCAGCATCTGGAATTGTTTCAATATCAAAAACTAAAACGCCTGCCATGAATTATCTTTCTTATTTGAGCTCAATCATCCAACACAGTGTCTTTATCAAGACCATGACTCTGTAAATATTTTTTAAGTTTAACTAAAGCTTCTTGCTGTATCTGACGAATTCGCTCTTTGGATAAACCCACTTCTTTTGATAACTCTTCTAAAGTTGCTGGCTCTTGATTGTCTAGGCCATAGCGTCTAGTAATCACTTTGCGCTGGTCATCTTTCAAACCTTTTAACCAACTTCTCAACTTTTCTTCAACTTGTGATTTTTCTACCTCTTGATCCGGACCCGCACTACGCTCATCTGAAATTAAATCTAACAAGCTAGAACCCGGGTCCAAGTCACGAGGAGCATCCAGAGAAGTTGTGTGCTCTGCCATTGCCAAAGCATCAGCCACATCTTCAATAGTTTTACCAGTCAAACTAGCTATGTCATCTATATCAGGACTCCGCCCCTCAGAGGCTAACGCCTGCTCTAGATAACGCCTAGCCCTTAATACCTGGTTAATCTCTCTAATCACATGCACAGGCAATCTGACTGTACGGACCTGACTCATTAAAGCCTTCTCAATACTTTGCCTAATCCACCAGGTGGCATATGTAGAAAATCTAAAACCTCTTTGCGGCTCAAATTTATCCAAGGCATGCATCAAACCAAGATTACCTTCCTCGATTAAATCCGGAAATGGCAAACCTCGATTCATATAAGTTTTTGCAATACTTACAACTAGGCGTAGATTGTGTTCAATCATTGCTTGACGAGCAGCAAAATCACCGTCCTTTGCCTTAGTGGCAACCAACAATTCTTGCTCGGAAGTAAATAAAGGTTTGCTAGATATTTGCTGCAAATAACGCTGCACCAAATCAGCAGACAACTCAGCAGCTAAAACTTGCTTGAGTTCATCAGCATCAATTTCTTGATTCGCTAGATCATCCAGATCAGAAAAGTCATTAGATGAACTGTTATCTGAGTCTGCTGGTAAAGGCATCTTTATGGTAAGTAAGCGATAGGATCAACGGGTTTGCCATTTTTGCGAAGCTCAAAATGTAACTTCACACGGTCAGCATCAGTATTCCCCATCTCCGCAATCTTTTGAGACTTCTTCACCATATCCCCCTCTTTTACCAAGAGAGTTTTATTGTGAGCATAGGCAGTGAGATAGGTGTTGTCATGTTTAACAATCACTAAATTACCGTAACCTCTTAAGCTGTTACCAGCATAAACCACCTTGCCATCAGCTGCAGATTGAACTGCATCACCAGGTTTACCAGCAATACCAATACCTTTTGACTTACCCTCATCAAAACGTTCAATCACTTCACCCTTTGAAGGCCAAGATAAGCGTATACCTAAATCAGCTGGAGCATCAGGTTTAGCTTTTTCAGGCACAGCTTCCTGCTTAGACAACTTCTCCTCTTTACTAGGCTGTTTATCTACAGGCTTTGGTGCCTCTTTAACTGTTGCTGGCTTTTCCTGCTTTACTTCAATTTTGGTACTAGCTGTTTTGGCAGATTTAGGTGGCGTGATACGAATCACTTGATCAACCTCAATGAGGTTAGGGTCAGCAATATTGTTCCACTCAGCTATATCACGATGAGATTGCCCATGATCAAGAGCAATTCTTAACAATGTGTCTCCACGCTTAATTCGATAATAGCCAGGTTGCACTGGTTCACCACTGCGACCGCTTGAGCGATCAACAACAGGTGCAGGCGACAAGCGCGTAGCACATCCTGACTGAAGTAAAACAGCCAAAACTGGTAAAACGATCATCAAAAAGCGGGTCAAAGTCATAAATTCTTACGATATTAATTAGACAGTACCTGATTGTAAGGGCACAAAAAATACTTCTTCAAGAACAGTTCTTTGATAGCGTTGCGAACTCACCCTCTCAACGACTACTAACTGCTGCTCCTCTTCACTTTTAGCTACCGGTGCGACCAACCTACCGCCAATAGCTAATTGATCCAGTAACGGGTCAGGAATACCTAAACCGGCTGCCGCCAAAATAATTCCATCAAATGGAGCTGCTTGAGGTAAACCACGAATACCGTCGCCATAAACTAACCGAAGATTAGGAATGCGAAATGGTCTTAACTTAGCTCTAGCCTGATCATGTAAAGGTCTAATTCTCTCAATAGAGTACACCTCAGCCGCAACCAAACTTAGAATGGCAGCTTGATATCCGCAACCAGTGCCAATTTCAAGAACCTTGCCTAACTCTTTCTTGGGTTTATGCAATAACTCCACCATGCGGGCTACCACAGAGGGCTTAGAAATAGTTTGTTGATGCCCAATAGGTAGTGCGGAATCTTCATAGGCTCTGGTATCCAAAGCCTCATCAACAAAAGCATGCCTTGGGACAGTAGCAATAGCTTCTAAGACCTGACGATGACGTACACCACTAGCAGCAACCTTCTCTGCTAACTGAATACGCGCTTTATCGTGAATTGGATCTTTTTTTACCACTAGTAACCTATAACTTACTTATCTGAATTAGTTTTTATTCCAGTTAGCATCGATCATGTGCGCACGCATGCGCGTGTGCGATAAATCTAACTGTAAAGGCGTGATTGAAACCTGACCATGCTCAATCGCATGAAAATCCGTTCCCTCAGTTGCATCTCTGGCAACACCTGGAGGACCAATCCAATATATTGGCTCACCGCGAGGGTTGTTTTGCATGATCACGTTCTGTGAATGATGGCGATTACCCAACCTAGTCACGCGCCAAGATTTTAATTGCTCATACGGACGATTAGGAATATTTACATTCAGCAATGTAGGCTTAGGTAGATTAATACCATCACTCATTAAATGGCCATCCACAGGTTGCTCAATTTGTTGGAGAACAATATCTCTGGCAACCTTGGCAGCATCGTCAATACCAGTCCAACCCTTATCCACCTGCGAGAAAGCTATCGCTGGAATACCAAACATAACTCCCTCGATAGCTGCAGCAACCGTACCTGAGTAAAGAACATCTTCACCCATATTCTCACCCTGATTAATTCCCGAAACCACAATATCTGGTTTTGAGTCCAATAAACCAGTCAATGCAACGTGCACACAATCTGTTGGTGTACCGTTAACATATAAAAAATTATCTCTTTCACCACCAACCACACGATTAACAGTTAAAGGCCGAGACAAAGTCAGTGAGTTTGATGCACCGCTATGATTTTGCTCAGGTGCAATCACCGTGACCTTACCCAAGGGGCGCAAAGCATTAACGAGTGCAAGCAACCCAGGGGCTAAATAACCATCATCGTTAGCAATTAATATGTGCATAAGGTCTCAGTGGAAACAATGCCAAGCTTGTAGCTTGGGTACTTGGAAGCCTCTATCTTAATCTTTTTTATTAACTAACCGAGCGTCGATCCATCATCGCTCTAGCCAAAGTACTTGCATCAACATACTCTAGCTCTCCACCAACAGGCACACCCCTCGCAATTCTAGAAACCTTAATGCCTCGGGCCTTCATGATTTCACCAATGTAATGAGCAGTTGCCTCACCCTCGCTGGTGAAGTTAGTTGCTAAAACCACTTCTTTAACAGGTTCTTTACTTTTCTCAACTCGCTCTATTAAGCGATCTAGATGTATTTCATTTGGGCCCAAACCATCTAGCGGAGATAGTCTTCCCATCAACACAAAATATAAGCCACGATAAGTCAGAGTCTGCTCAACCATCAGTTGGTCAGCAGGCGTTTCAACCACACATAAAATACTTGGGTCACGGCGCTCATCAGCACAAGTTGTACAAACCTCTAACTCAGAAAAGGTATTACATAAAGTGCAGTGATGAATATTGTTCACTGCATCTAATAAACTCTGCCCCAGTACTGCTGCTCCATTACGGTCATGTTGCAGCAAATGAAACGCCATGCGTTGCGCTGACTTAGGACCAACACCTGGCAAAGCTTTTAAAGCTTGCACCATGCGCGATAGAGCATCCTGTGCCTGGTCCGGTGAGCGGTTATCTGCCATGCTAATTAGAACGGCAATTTAAATCCTGGTGGCATTGGCATACCTGCCGTAGCACCAGACATTTTTTTATTAGAAACTTCCTCGGCCTGACGATAAGCATCTGCATATGCAGTAACTAGCAAGTCTTCTAACATTTCGCGATCATCCATAGCTGCTTCAGAAATTTCAACGCGCTTAACCACGTGTTTACCAGTCATGGTCACTTTGATAGAACCTGAAGCCGCTTGACCAACAACCTCCAAAGCTTCCAATTCAGCTTGGGCACGCTTCATATTCTCTTGCATCTGCTGAGCTTGCTTCATCAAACCAGCAATATTGCCTTTCATCATCTTCTTAATCCCCTAACAAAAACTACTAATACTTATTGAATTGGCCTAATACTGCCAGGCACAACCGTTGCACCGAACTCAGCCTGAATACTTTTCACAAAATCATCGTTTGCAACAGACTCTTCTGCGCCCTCTTGTTTTTCTTGTTTAATCTTCGCCTCAACAGCAGCAATTGATTGAGTTGCTTTACCTGTCTCAATCAAAATTTTCACTTGCTTGCCTAAATAGTTAGATAAAGCATCTTGAAGTCGATTAACGCTTTCGGCACTTGCCAACTGAGGCATACCAACAATCACTGTTGCTTTGATGTTGCCACCTTGTTCATCCCACTTTTGTAGCTCAGTTTGAAATGCTAATTGCTGGACCAACCCTCGGACAGGCAAAGCTTTCATCCAAGCCTGCCAATCTGGATCATCTTGGTTATAACTAACTGCTGAAGCTGATGCTGGTGTGTTCACTGGTTTAGTCGTTACTGAAGCGGTCTTGGCTGGAGCTGCCTGTGAGGCAGACAAGCCTGCCGCAGCTTTTGCTGCTGCCGGACCACTCACGGCTTTTGCTGGACCTGCTGACTTTGGAGAACCAGAACCATCACCTGGCTTGAATGCCAACATTCTAAGAAGCGCCATCGTAAAGCCCGCTTGCTCATCTGGAGCTAGGGATAAATCTGGCCGACTAGTAATCGCGATTTGGTAGTACAACTGAACCTCTTCTTTACCAAATAAAGCGCCTAAACGACGCACCTCACTCGCCTCAGGCCAATCATCCAAGACTGCAGATGGAACTGTTTGAGCCAAGGCAATCTTTTGCAACAACGATGCTAAATCTTGCAAAGCCAAAGAAAATGAAAGACTTCTCTCCGCCATCTCATCGGAAATCTTCACCAAAGTCTCACCATCTCTTGACTGCAAAGCATCCAAGACTCTGATTAGATAAGTTTCATCCAGTGTGCCTAACATTGCTCTGATCGCTGATTCACTCACTGGACCAGCCGCATAGGCTATGGCTTGATCAGTTAAAGACAAAGCATCACGCATAGAACCTTGCGCAGCTTTTGCCAAAATACGTAGTGCGCCAATTTCAAATGGGACAGATTCCGCCTCTAAAACTTTTTGCAAATGTTCCACAATTGCAGGAATAGGCATTTGCTTTAGATTAAATTGCAAACAACGAGATAAAACTGTTACTGGAATTTTTTGCGGATCAGTTGTTGCGAGAATAAATTTAACGTGAGGCGGTGGTTCTTCTAGCGTTTTGAGCATTGCATTAAATGCATGCCCAGTTAGCATATGAACCTCGTCGATCATGTATACCTTAAAACGTGCACTACTTGGTGCGTACATGGCTTTCTCAAGCAACTGAGCCATGTCATCAACACCACGATTACTGGCAGCATCCATCTCGATGTAATCGACATATCTGCCAGCATCGATTTCTGTACAAGCTGGGCATTGACCACACGGTTGAGAAGTCATTTGCCCCCGACCATCAGCGCCAGTGCAATTTAGGGCTTTAGCCAAAATACGTGAAATGGTTGTCTTACCAACACCTCTAGTGCCAGTGAATAACCAAGCATGGTGTAAACGCTGCTGATCTAAGGCATGAGTCAATGCTTTGACCACGTGTTCTTGGCCAACTAGGGTTGAAAAATCTCTCGGACGCCACTTTCGGGCTAATGCTAATGCAGTCATATTGTCATTCTACAAGTAGAAGGCAGTAGAATGTCAGAGGACGGGCCTCCTCGCATGGTGGCTTGGTAACCTGGTCAGGTCGGGAACGAAGCAGCCAAACCCAATTACTACCAGTGCCGAGGGTCAGGCTCGTCCACCTACTTACCTCATTTTTTAGTCTATTTTTACCCACATATTTCCTTTAGGTTTTTCCCTAATTAGGACCATTCATCTCCAAAAGCTCACCTTTCCCACTTAATAAATAGGATTTAACCTCTTTATCAGGTCGCAGCTTTGATACACATTGTCTATATGTTGCCATTTGTAATTGATACTTTTGATACAACTCATGGGTTACCTCAGGAATAGAAAGCTTGTAATCCAAGATCAATAGCTGATTAGGTAACTCGATTAATCGGTCAATCCTTAATAAACGCCCATCAGAACTTGCGATATCTAACTCTTCCCAAGCTTTTTGTATCTCAGGACTAAAGAAGAATTTATCGGCAAAATCTGAAGATAAGACATTCACCGCACATCGTCTTGCATCACTGGCTAATTTTGAATCAATATTTAACCAAGAGACGAGCTCATCACTAGGGGGTAAATCCTCGACATGTCGAATACCCATTCTCATGACATGCTCCATGATGGCATGAAAGGCAACGCCTAGATCAATAACTTTCTGTTGTTCAGGAGTTATTAACTCCTCGTCAAATGGTACCGATACATCGGCATCACCATGCCACGCGACCTCAAAATCAAAGAATTCATGGCTATCAACCATATCGCCACTAGATTTGATTACCTCTGTGGCAACATCATCTTGCACTTCAATTTCCTCAACGCCAGCTCGCTCAAGCCTGTCATACCAACTATTAGCAGCAACTGGCTTATCACTTTTATTCACCAAACCAGATATGTAAACAGCCTCTTTTGCTCTAGTTAATGCCACATATAAAAGGTTCCAATTTTCAATTTCAGCAATTGCATCCTCACGATCCCTAAGCTCTTGGCGCGCAGGATCTTTAGGCTTACCAGAAAAAGTAGGAGATATATGTTGCGGACCTTGATCGCCTGGCATCCAACTCATCAGGACACCCACATTGTCATGACCACTGCGAGTGGTATTAGTGTTCATCAAAATGACAAAGCGTGATTCCAAGCCTTTAGCAGCGTGAATAGTTAAAACTCTCACGCGAGCATCCGAGGAAGCGGCATCTTCATCAGAATCCTCATCAACAACTGACTCACCTTCATCTGGACTCTCTTCTTCAGCGCCACGTTTGATTTTTTTAAGTTCGGCAATAAATCTAGGTAAGCTTGGATAACGACCACCATCCAAATCTAACGCTAAAGCCAAGAATGCATCCAAATTAGAAAGAACTTGATCTCGTTGTAATGGCGGAGCGAATTGAGCGTACCTCAGACGCAACTGTGTTTGTGCGTAAATATGATCCAACAAATCATGAACAGGTAAACGTTTAGCTAAATTAATCCAACTCAATATATCTTTGTAAATTTGGTGATGCTGATTCTCAGCCTGACCTATGAGGTGCCAAAATGAGTGATGCTGATGAGACAGCTTTGAGGCTGTTAACTGCATCAACTGTTCATCAGAAAATGCATAGATGGGTGAACGTAAAACCTGAGCCAGAGATAAATCATCAGTAGGTGTGATTAACACCGACAATAAGGCAATCATGTCTTCCGCCTCTAAGGTCTTAAGAAGGCCACCCTGCCTTGGACTATCACATGGAATCCCAGAATCTCTGAATGCTTTTTCAATATGCGAAAGATGAGTTCTAGATCTTAATAAGATTAAGAAATCACCCCAAGAAGCATTTTTTTCAGCTTTAACCCGTTGAATATGTCTTGCCACCTGTAATGCCTCAGCATAACTCTGCTTAGCCTTCGACTCCTTAGCCGAGTCAATATATGGATTGATGAGCGCATTCCTATGTGGTTGCTTGGTGACATTTGGAGCTTCAATCAATGGCAAGAGAAAGACTTCGCCATTACCGTAGATATTTTTCGCTTGTGGGTTGCGCGTTTGCTCTTCAAATGGATAGGCCCCTGGAATATCAGGCAACTGAAACACCGCATTAACTGCCTCCAATACGGCTGGACTATTTCTTCGCGTAGCATTAAATGGATGAAACTTAGCGTTGTAGTGATTCTCCAAATACGTTTTAGCTTCTTTAAACAAACGCACATCTGCTCTTCTAAAACGATAAATTGACTGCTTAGGATCACCCACCAAAAACACAGAGGGCTTATCCTCACCATCACCATAAGCGTTTAACCAAGACAATAAAATTTGCCACTGTTGTGGATTGGTATCTTGAAACTCATCAATTAAAAGATGTTTGTACTTCGCATCAAGTCTTGCTTGTAGATAATTAGCCACATCAGAGTTGAACATCAACTTAGCTGTATAGGCTTCTAAATCAGAAAAATCCTGTACCCGCAGTAATTCTTTTTTGGCCTGGTAGTGCGAAAGCATATCCATACCAATAGTTACCCAAGCCTGATGAATGGCATGTGCGCGATGATCAGCCATCCAACGATAGTGATCGAATAATACTTGCGCCCAATGCTGGCGAGTTTTATTAATTTGCTGTTCCAACTCTTCTGGATTAGGTAGTTTTTTGAGAGATTTTTTAAGATCACCAGAAGCTGATAGCTGCGCCAAACACTCATAGTCACCATTCAAAAATGCAGGCTTTAAGGCGTTTGCGACTTCTGGCAAGTCGTACTGATGAGAATGTTTCTTTAAACCATCACTGATTGCTTTAGCGTATCCAAGATCTCTTTTGCCGCCATTCTCCAAATAACTAGCAAGCGTCATTAAATTACCTAAATTACCCGGGTCATCTAAAGCAGTTTTTAATGGATCCTGAATATCCAATAAATCAGATTGATCAATCACCGAACGTAATGGATCAACCCCCTTCTTTTGGCACTCACTGAGATAACTTAACCACTCGGCTTTTACTGTTAAAAAACCTTTGGACCCAATAAGTAAGTCATTAGCATTTTTAGCCTTTAATTCTTTAACCAGTAACTCATAAGCAGATCTGACGGGTCCTTTCTCCTTGGTAGGCAAACTGGTCCACCAATCCTCCAAACACTCATCTTGCAATCTCTTAAAGTCATCTCTTAACTTAAGCCCTTGAGGGACACCAGAATTTAGAGGTGCCCCCTTTAATAAATGACTAAACCAACCATGGAAGGTTTCTATACATAAAGGATATGGGTCAGACAAGACCTCTTCAAATAAGGCCCTAGCTCGCGGAGCTAAATTTTGGGCATCAGACTTCGACAAACCACGTGCCACTAACTCATCTAGTAACTCGTTATGAGGACAATTAGCTAACTTTAATAAGACTTCATCTAAACGCCCACGCATTTCTTGGGCAGCTTTCCTTGTAAATGTAATCGCTAGAATTTCTCGAGGTTTTGCGCCACTCAATAAAAGACGAACAATTCTGGATACCAATAGCCACGTCTTACCGCTACCAGCGCATGCCTCAATAACAACTGATAAATGAGGATTACATGAATCATGAGTGAGTTGATCGGTCATGACCACATTCCTTTACGACAAATGCCACGAGCCTGACAGTATTGGCAAACGCTATCAGGAGCACTCGCTATCACAGGCGAACCACCCCATAGCGCCTCTATATCGGCAATCATTTGCGCCGGCAACTCATTCATATGCTTGGATAAATCTTCAACCTGAATAGCTGTCTTAGCTTCCTTGATAGATACCCAAGATGCACCAGCAACTGCCTGACCGTTAACAAGATCATGACCATCAACTGCTTTGGCATAAATCACCAACTGTGGGTCATCTTCAATATTGCTTTTCTTTTTATTTATAGAGGTCTTGCTACTGTATTTGTAGTCAATAACCTCAGCACCCTGTTCAGGATGAATATCTAAACGATCTACAAATCCAGAAACTCGGATTGAACCAAAATTAGTCAACAAGTCAAAACCCACAGGCTTCTCACCGTCATGAAAAATCCAACCAGCCTCTTCACGTTCCATGTGCCAGCTAATCCAATCAGGTATTAATGTTTCCCACTCGATCCACGCAGCTAACCAACGACCATCAACTTCTAAAAGCGGTTTGAAATGTTTGTTAGAAATTGCAAATAAACGTTGCTTTAGTAGCTTAGCCTTTTCATATGGGTTATCCGAAGCAATAGCTTGCGTCTTAAGACCATGATAAAAATCTCGCAAGGCAGCATGTAATGTTTGCCCCACAAGACTCAAATCAACCTCTACATCTAAGGTATTTTGCTCTCTCAAGCCAAGCAGACGCGTCACGTAATACCGATAAGGACATTCTCGCAAAGCACGATAAGCACTAGGACTAATAGAGGCTGGTTTTACATAATCAGTTGGCAACAATGGCGCTGGCTGAGCAACTGTAACTGGCTTATATGCAGTAGCTTTCACATCAATACTTTGTTTTAATAAATCAGCATGATTGATGTATAAGCGTTGCAACCATGGCGATGGTTGCTTTGGCTCACCAGCCGAACCATTTGATTGCCACACCATTCGCCAGTGTGAGTGAGACATCATCAACTGAGATAAGTCCATCGCTTGCTGCTCAAACTCCATGGCCTGTGTTTTGCACCCTAGAATTTTTTTCAACTCACCAGACAAAAACATCGGGCTGTCAGAGACGGATGGCAACTGACCATCATCACAACCAACCATGACCCAAGCATCAAATCTTCTTAGACGAGTGGCACTTAAAGGCAAAATAGTCACACTAGCTTTTGCACGAGGGTTACTTTCAATATAGCTGGCATCTTCAAATATCGACGATAGCAATGAGAGCCATTCAGACTGCTTTAATGAATATTCTTTTAAGAGTTGCATAGGCTGCAAAGACTGCAGCAACTGCTGACCCGCGACATCTTTGGTCAAGGCATCAAACATCCCTAACTCTTTTAGGTCTGACTCTAAAAATTCCAACCACTCACTGCATGCTCGCTCGGACAACTGCCATTTATGACTGAGCTCCTGAAGCCTTTTAATGAGATTAGATACAGCATCAACTTCTACGTCTTGAGATTGAAGTGCGAGCAAAATACCGCTCCAAGATGCTCTTACATCGGCCTGGATCAAACGTTTTTCTAAATGACTCAAGCAATCAGATGCTTGTTCATCAGAAAGCCCCCATGTAGACCAATTGATGTACGGATTCTTTAAAAAATCCATGAGATCAATTGATGTCGGACCATTTGCTTGGCGAAGAATATCTATCCAAGACATGACTGATGCAGCAGCCCTGGTAGTAGAAAGTTTCCAACCTGTTTCATCATGAACCGATAAGCCTTTACCAAAACGGGCTAAAAGAGCTCTGATGCGTCGTGCAACCAAGCGGTCTTGAGCAATCAAAGCAATATGTTGATGCCCTTCTTGCAACAGCCCCTGTATAGCTCCAGCTCCCTGCCATGCTGCATCTTCAAAACCAGATGCTTTATAAACATGTCGGTTGTTTCTAGATATTTCACTGAAATATTGCTCACGGTTTGCTTGAACCGCATCATCCTTAGATGACACCTCGTTGCTAATACACTCTGGCCACAAAGCAACAGCAGATTGATCCATCATGCAATGATGAAATGATGCTTTATCAGAATACGCATCCCAAAGCTGAGCGATTGATTTTTCAAAACCCGGGGTGCCTTTGGCTGTTTCTATATATATAAGTGGCTGACGAGAAACCCCCGACTTGATCTCATTAAGCCTCAGACCAATAGCCCTTCTTTGACGAACCACGGGATCTTGGCTTGTACTTAAGTATTCCCAAAAGGCTAGAACAATCCGAGTTTCAAACTCCACAATATGTTGCGAAGCCCCCTGATAAGCCTTCTTCACCGCATCGTTCAGCGCGGAGTCAACTACGTCATCAAAAATACCCAAAGTAGCATCAGACAAAAGATCACATACTTCGATGATATTTTTAGCCAATGCCCATTTTGAAGCGTCCGAACTACCAAGCAACATCTCGCTCAGTTGAGATCTATCAGACAATGTCTTATAAACCTCAAACCAACGCTCTAAATCACTCTTAATAGGACCTTCTTTTCTGAGGCCTGGAGTTTCTTTTAACCACTGAGCTAAACCCAATACACGTGGCAAAAAAACTAAATGATCAGGAGTACCCGTGGGACGAGCAAGCTCTAGTGCCTGCCTTAAACCATATGCCGGCCCTGAGGTACTTAGCAACACCAAAGGACTTTCACCTTCAGCCAAGGTGATTTTCCATATAAGACTCGCCAAATCCTCAATAACAAGGCGATTGGGGGCTAAAAGGTGTTGTTGACGATATGACATGGATCAGAGAGTATGCACAAATAAGCGCTTATTGATAATATATTGCTTGTAAGTGATGAATAATCATAAAAACTAAATAATATTTAAAAGAATTAACTAAAGGACTCCTATGAGCGACGCCATTAAATACGTAAGCGATGCATCTTTTGATCAAGATGTTTTGAAATCTGATAAACCAGTATTGCTCGACTTTTGGGCTGAGTGGTGCGGTCCTTGCAAAATGATTGGCCCTATCCTTGAAGAAGTTGCCAAGGAATACGGCGAAAAGGTTCAAATTGCAAAAATGAACGTTGATGAAAACCAAGGTATCCCAGCTCAATTTGGTATCCGCGGTATCCCAACGTTGATTTTGTTTAAAAATGGTGCGGTAGTTGCTCAAAAAGTAGGTGCTTTGTCTAAGTCTCAGTTGACTGCATTCTTGGATAGCCATATCTAATCCTAACCATGTAGGGGCTCATTAATTGAGCCCCTAACCTCTAGCTTTACAAAAATACTATATTTGCTCTTTTTTTAATTTAGGGTGTAGAATTCATCCAACCAATGACCAAACGTCCTGTTCAGGTCAATAATTCCAAAAATCTTGTTCTTTCTTAAGGCTTAAGCCTAATTCCAAACACATGCATCTCACAGAACTTAAAGCACTACACGTATCTGCCCTATTAGAAATGGCCGCAGGCCTAGAGATTGAAAATACTCAACGTATGCGTAAGCAAGAGTTGATGTTTGCCATTCTTAAAAAACGCGCTAAAGGCGGCGAAACCATATTTGGTGATGGCGTACTTGAAGTGCTGCCAGATGGCTTTGGCTTTTTACGCTCACCAGAAGCCTCATACATGGCGTCTACAGACGACATCTATATTTCTCCTGCTCAGATTCGTCGCTTTAACCTTCACACGGGTGACGCGATTGAAGGTGAAGTAAGAACACCTAAAGAAGGCGAACGTTACTTTGCTCTAGTTAAAGTTGACAAGATCAATGGTCTAGCACCTGAGGCGCTTAAAAACCGCATCATGTTCGAAAACTTAACGCCTCTTCACCCTGATCGCCCAATGCATTTAGAGCGCGACATCAAAGCTGAAGAGAATCTAACTGGACGAATCATCGATATGATTTCTCCAATTGGTTTTGGTCAACGTGCTCTTTTGGTAGCTTCACCAAAATCAGGTAAGACCGTCATGATGCAGCACATCGCTCACGCGATCTCTGCTAATCATCCTGATGCAGTACTAATCGTTCTACTTGTTGATGAGCGTCCTGAAGAAGTTACAGAAATGCAACGCTCAGTTAAAGGTGAAGTCGTTGCATCTACATTTGATGAACCAGCGGTTCGTCACGTCCAAGTTGCAGAGATGGTGATTGAAAAAGCTAAACGTTTAGTGGAAATGAAACGTGACGTGATCATCTTGCTTGACTCGATTACTCGTCTAGCCCGTGCTTACAACACTGTTGTACCTTCATCAGGCAAAGTTCTATCAGGCGGTGTTGACGCCAACGCTTTACAAAGACCTAAACGTTTCTTTGGCGCCGCACGTAATATTGAAGAAGGTGGATCGCTAACTATCATCGCAACAGCTCTGATTGAGACTGGCAGCCGTATGGATGATTTGATCTATGAGGAGTTCAAAGGCACAGGCAACATGGAAGTTCACTTAGAACGCCGTCTTGCTGAACGTCGCGTTTACCCAGCTATCAACTTGAACAAGTCAGGTACACGTCGCGAAGAGTTACTCATCAAGCCAGAACTTCTCCAGAAGATCTGGGTACTACGCAAGCTTATTTCTGACATGGATGACATTGAAGCGATGAACTTTATCGTTGATAAGCTCAAATCCACTAAAAATAATGCTGAATTCTTTGAACTAATGCGCCGTGGCGGTTAAATTTTGATCAAAACTGGCTGAAAAACGTGGTTTTCCAGTCAGTTTTAGCCAAATTAAGCCCATATCTAGTATTTTTTGCTACAATTCTCGTTTTAATTCAGGCAAGTACCTATTTATTCAAATAGGCGGCTACCAAGCTTAAGGACTTTTTAAATGAAACAAGGTATTCACCCAGATTACAAAGAAGTTGTTTTCCTAGACGTATCAAACAACTTCAGCTTCAAAACACGCTCTACTATTGTTACTAAAGAAACAATCAAGTGGGAAGACGGTCAAGAGTATCCATTGGCTAAGATTGAAACTTCATCTGAGTCACACCCGTTCTACACAGGTACTCAAAAGATTATGGACACTGCTGGTCGTGTTGAGAAATTCCGTCAAAAGTTTGGCGCAAAAGCTACAGGCAAAAAATCAGCCTAAGCGATACACCCTGCTCCATACGGACAATAAAAAGGCAGCTCACGCTGCCTTTTTTACTTAGATGCTTTTCATCGTTTAAAAATCAGGTCACAATTTAAGACACATGAGACCCATCAAACTAACTGCCGCTGCCACAACGACCTTGCCTAGGTACGTATTGGTTCTCATCACAGCCATTTATGGCTTGATTGGCATTTTTGGTAGGGACCCATGGAAAAATGATGACGCTGCAGGCTTTGGCGCCATGTGGACCTTAGCAAATGGTTCGCTGCAAGATTGGCTATTGCCACACATCGATGGTCGGGCAGATATCTTGGCAGGACCACTACCCTATTGGATTGGTGGTGCACTAATAAAAGCTTTTGCTCCATTACTGGGCGCAAGCAACGCCGCTGGCATTTACTCGGCAGCATGTTTTTTCTTAAGTTGTGCAGCCATTTGGCATGCATCTTACCTATTAGGTCGCAGACCTGAAGTTCAACCTACAGCATTTGCTTTAGGCGGCCAACCAGAACCGAGAGATTACGGTCGCACATTAGCAGATAGCGCGCTCATGATTTTTTTGGCATGCATTGGTTTAGCAACACGTGCGCATGAAACAACTCCAGCATTAGCACAATTATTGGGAGTTACCACTCTGCTTTATGGTTTAGTGCGTGGCCTAGATAAACCCATTCAAGGTGGCTTTTGGACTGGTATTGGACTAGCAGTCATTGCTTTATCAGCATCACTTTGGCTTTTTGTAGTGATGTTTGCAGGCTTATTAATTTCATTGGCTATTTGCGAAGTAAAACCAAATGCCAAATGGCTGGGCATGACATGGTTAGGATCAGTGCTTGGTATCGGCTTGTGGCCAAGCTTATGGCTACTATTTGATTTACCACCAGATTTAATGACCAAAGCATGGCAAGAATGGTGGTCTAACGACAGCATTCAAGCTACTGCATCTGCCAAATCATTAGGTTTTCTAGCCAGAAATCTACCCTTATATGCATGGCCCGTTTGGCCACTAGCACTCTGGAGCATTTGGTTCTGGCGTAAAGGTGCCAACTACCCATTAGGAGGTATTCGGAACCCGAATATGGCCCTACCTCTAGGTCTACTCATTGCCGGACTGATTTATTTGACGCACCTATCTGCACTCAACGAACAATCATTACTGATCATCATTCCTCCTATGGTCATTTGGGCATGCTTTAGCTTACCCATTATTAAACGTAGCGTGATTAGCTTCATTGATTGGTTAGCACTATTAAGCTTTACGATTATTGGTGCTTTTATTTGGGTAATGTGGTTCGCTATGACAACCAACTTCCCTGCAAGCCTTGCTAGAAATGTGGCAAAAAAAGTTCCAGGGTTTATCCACGAAGTTAACTGGTTTGCACTCATAGCAGCGATTGCCGCAACGGTTCTATGGGTCATGGTTGTTAAATGGAGAACTTCAAGAGCACCCAAAGTAATTTGGCGAGCTGTTGTGATATCTGCATCAGGCACAACCCTCACATGGGTTTTGTTAATGACCTTATGGTTACCAACCATCAACTATGCAAAAACTTATCAATCTGTAGCAGCAAGATTGGTTGCAGCCACACCTAAAGATGCTGGGTGTATAAACTCAACTCATTTAGGCGATGGCCAACTAGGTTCATTTGTATATTTCACATCCTTGAAATTTAGAGATGACGCAAGTTGTGATTTATGGATTAGTAACCAGCCAGGCATGGCGAGACAAAAAGCCGAGCAAATTGGAATCAACCTAGAATTAATTTGGGAAGATCGACGCGTGAGTGACAGAAACGAGAGACTACGCTTATACAAAATCACAGGCAATGCTCGCTAAACTTCAAAGAGATATACCAAAACTTATAGGATTAGCTGGCCCACTGCTGGTAGGCCAGTTAGCTGTAATTGCCTTTGGCGTGATGGACACAGCGATGGTGGCTCGCTACTCAGCTGATGATCTGGCTGCACTTGCCATGGCTAGTTCTGTATTTATTAGTATCTATGTTGGATTAACTGGAGTTGTTTCAGCACTAGCACCAATTGCTGGCCAATTATTCGGTGCTAAACGCTTTGATGAAATCGGTGAAGAAGTCCGTCAAGGATGGTGGCTATCCCTTGGCCTGAGCCTCTTTGGCATTCTAATATTAGCCAACCCAGGAATATTGCTATCAATCGCGAATGCCAGCCCAGAAGTTGAAGCAAAAGCGATTTTGTATTTACAAATCGTTGCATGGGGGCTACCCGCAAGTATGGCTATGAGAGTGCTGGTAGCCTTTCATAATGCCGTTTCAAAACCCACAGTAATTACCTGGCTACAAATTGTCGGTTTACTTCTCAAGATACCCCTAAATGCCTGGCTGATTTATGGTGGCTTTGGAATCGACCCAATGGGTGGTCCAGGGTGCGCACTCGCCACTGTGGTAATTAACTGGCTATGGTTGATTGCAGCGCTGTGGATTGTCTATCAAGGTAAGTTCTATCAAGTATTTGCCGTCTATCAACGCTTTAGCTGGCCTGATAAACATAAAATCAGTACCTTGTTAAAGCTAGGCCTACCTATTGGATTGAGCTATTTGATAGAGGTAACCTCGTTCGCCTTCATGGCTTTGTTTATTGCTCGCCTTGGTACGTTACCTCTTGCAGGCCACCAGATTGTTGCCAACTTAGGGACGGTTTTATACATGCTGCCTCTATCACTATCAATTGCCACTTCTACTTTAGTTGCACAATCGATTGGCGCTGACAAACCTACCTTAGCCAAAGAAATTGGTTGGTCATCTTTAATTTTTACAACAAGTATTTGTGTGTTGGTTGGCTTACTTGTCTGGCAGTTTAAATACCCTTTACTAGATTTGTATGCTCCACCTGAGGAAGTCAGACTGGCCGCTATTCCTTTATTTTTATTCATAGCGTTTTATCAAATTTTTGATGCGCTACAAGTGACATCAGCATTTATTCTGCGTGGTTACCGAGTAGCATTTTGGCCAATGTGGATCTACGCTATCTCTCTGTGGGGAGTTGGACTGGGTGGCGGTTATATATTGGGCTTTAATTTAACTGGCAATATTCCAGAACTACTTCGTGGCGCTCAAGGTTTCTGGTTTGCAAACAGCATGAGTCTAGCAATTGCTGCAGCCCTTCTGATGACTTTATTCAAGCGCACAGCTAAACGCTTTGAAAAAGAGCACCCCCCAGTTGAAGTGTAATTGGGATATTGATGCAATACTCTTATTTAATGAACTAATAAAAAAGGCTTCCGAAGAAGCCTTATGACTTATTTTAGAAAGATTACTTCTTCGGCGCAGGTGGTGCTGGATCAGCTGGTTTTTGAATTGCATAACCAGGAACTTGATTACCTTTTGAATACATACATTGCTGATATGCGATGTCATAACGGCGCTGCACTTCTTTTGAAGCATCGCCGCCGCCTGCCGCACCCATAGCTGCGCCACCCAGCAAACCTACAGCAGCACCGGTACCTACATTTCTTGAACTACCACCATCAGCAACTGCTCCAGCAACTGCTCCTAAAACTGCACCTACAACTGCAGTTTTAGCAGTATTCTTTGCAGCGATTTCGTCAGCAGTTGTATTAAGTGAGTTCTGAGCATATTCACGACACTCTTTGTCATCATTTTTAAAGACATCAAACGGCTTACCCGGTGCTGGCATAACAGTTAAGCTTGGGCCAACTGGTGTTGATGCACAACCAACCATCAAAATGGTTGCCATAGCTAATGCACTGATTTGACCGATTTTTTTAAAATTACTATTCGCCATGTTTCACTGTCCCAATTTATCAAATGATTTGAGTAACTCTTACTGTCTTAACTATCTTAACTATCTTAAATCAATCTATGTATATACCTACACAGCTTTACTTATCCCTATAACGTGTCAAAGTCTTGGGAGATGACAACTCAACAAATTTTTATCAATTAAAGCCAGCTTCAATTTGATCAATATTTGCAACCCACTCTAACCACTGCTCTTCAATAGTTGCTAGATTGTCATTAATTAACTTAAGATTTTTACCTAATTGAGCAATTTCAACTGGTGATATTGGTTGCAATAATTGAGTTTCAATATCCAATTTCTGACGATTAAGATCAGCCATATCCTTTTCTGCTTTTTCTATCTTCTTTTTGATAGGCTTTACTAAAGCATTAATCTCTTGACGACGGGCAGCATCTAATTTTTTTTGCTCACTAGACTTAACTACTGGTTTAACTTTATCAATCTCGATAGGTGCCACATTAACCACTTCAGATATTGTTTTTGCTTCTTCGCGTAAGCGCTTTGACTCATCTAATAAGTATTGCTGGTAATCATCCAAGTCGCCATCAAAAGGTTTAATTTCACCACGACCTACCAACCAAAATTCATCACAGACAGCCCTCAACAAAGCACGATCATGACTAACCAACATGACAGTACCCTCAAACTCGTTGAGAGCCATAGAAAGAGCTTCTCGAGTTGCAAGATCTAAATGATTAGTTGGCTCATCTAGCAACAATAGATTAGGACGTTGCCAAACAATCATGGCCAATACCAAGCGGGCTTTCTCACCACCACTCATGGTGCCAACTGCTTGCTTAACCATATCGCCAGCAAAATTAAAAGTTCCTAAGAAATTTCTTAAATCTTGCTCCTTACCAGACTCAGCAGCGTTTGGGCCCAAGTCTTTCGCAAGTCGAATCATATGTTCAAGCGGATTATCCTCAGACCTCAATACATCTAACTCTTGTTGAGCAAAATAACCAATATTTAAACCCTTGCCCTCAGTAACCACACCAGCCAACTGAGGCATCGTTCTAGCAATAGTTTTAACCAAAGTAGACTTACCTTGACCATTTGCCCCCAAGATACCAATGCGTTGCCCAGCCAATACCGATTTGTTTACATCTTTGATGATGATTTTGTTTGTACCATCTACCTGATAACCAAAACTTGCATCACTAATAGCCAACATCGGGTTAGGTAGATTTTGAGGTTCTTTAAATTCAAAAGTAAATTCAGCATCAGCCAAAACTGGAGCAATTTTTTCCATGCGCTCAAGTGCCTTCACCCTACTTTGAGCTTGCTTAGCCTTACTAGCTTTGGCTTTAAATCTTGTAATGAATTTCTGTAAATGAGCAATTTTTTCTTGTTGCTTTGCGAACGATGCTTGCTGAAGTTCAAGTTGCTGAGCGCGCATAGTTTCAAAAGAACTATAGTTGCCGCCATACCTATTCAATTTGGCATGCTCAATATGAAGTGTGACATTGGTCACAGCATCTAAAAACTCACGATCATGAGAAATCACAATCATGGTTCCAGGATAACGCTTAAGCCAAGCCTCCAACCAAACCAATGCATCTAAATCTAAGTGGTTGGTTGGCTCATCTAACAGCAGTAAATCAGATGGACACATCAACGCGCGAGCTAACTGCAAACGCATACGCCAACCACCAGAGAAACTATTCACAGGTTGATCTAGTTCGCTAACCTTAAAACCCAAACCTAAGATCAAAGATTGAGCTCTAGAAATTGCATCATGCTCACCAGCATCCGCCAAATCAGCATGTGCATGAGCCATAGCCATGCCGTCCTCAGCCAACTCAGCGAGAGCTAAAGCTTGTCTTAATTCAATTAGTTTTGTGTCACCCGCTATAACAAAATCAGTAGCAGTCTCCTCTGTTTCTGGCATATTTTGCGCAACTTGCGCCATACGCCAAATCTTCGGAATTGAA
>VFQT010001529.1_pt1 | contig 27430 bp, 23 predicted proteins | sample 3512381 | NCBI WGS metagenome assembly VFQT01 (sample SAMN10412376, study PRJNA504923) | tailings metagenome | isolation source: Relicate 2 Philex TSF3 active mining site | place: Philippines: Tuba, Benguet | collected 2017-08-29
CGTGGCGTTTGCCAGCGGGGCAGGCGTGGGTCCGCTCGTCTTCGGATGGGCCTTCGACCGGCAGGGCAACTATGATGCCGCGCTGTTCGTATCGTCGATCGCCCTCATCGCATCGGCGGCGCTGCTCCTGTTGTTGGGCCGCTACCGCTACCAGTCCGCTCGCGCCGGATGATCCTGTACTTTTCCCTCAACGACGAACCGGGAGATTGAGCATGTCGACAGTGAATATTACCAGACGCCAGGGCCTGGGGCTGGCGGCCGCCGCAGCCGGTGCGGCGGTTTTGCCGGTGGCGGCGGCTTCGGCGGCTACGGCTACGGCTACGGCCGCCTCCCGCTTCAATTTCCGCACCAAGATCGATTTCATGGATCCAATCTGGAACCGCGATACTTATGCGCGGATAGATGGCGACGTCGATCCCACCAAGGAAAAGTGCGGCTGGCTGCGCGGTAAGGCCTTTGGCGTGCGCGATAACGAAAAGATCCGCCCCTTGTTCATCGCCGAGGGCTTCAGCTTCACGCGCATCAAGCGGCTGGAGGACGGCAGTTGGCGTCGCCTGCTGCGCGAGATCGTGTTCTATCGCGACATCGAGACGGGCAAGATCCTGGAAACCTGGAACAACCCCTATACCAACGAGACGGTGCGCGTCGTTCCAATCGCCAATGATCCGTTCAACTTCACTATCGCAGACCATTTTCAAGACCCGCCCAGTTATGGCGGGCTGCAAACCGAGAAGCGGCCGCGCCGGCCCTACCTGCAGGACTGGCAGGAAGGGCCAAACGGCACGCTGATACTGAGCACGGACATAGACATGATCTATCCCAATGCCATGCAGCCCGACAAATGGCCTCGTGAATCCTCGGGCGTCATGAACCGCGTGTCGGAGCATTTCATCTATACCGTCGAGCGCAAGGACGTGGAAAATCCGAACCTCACCCACATTCCGCACTACGGCGCCTGGACGCGCATAACGCCCTGGCTGCCCTGGATGCTGATGGGGCAGGCGCCGGGCCATATCACCTATTTCACGTCGTTTCAGACGATGCCCAACGGCGAGAAGGATCTGCCGCAAGACCTCGTCGCCGCCGCCCGTGCCATGGACGAGAAGTGGCTCCATGCTCCGACCGAGGACTACGGCCCGTCGCTGTCCAGCCTTGAAAACTATGCGCGTCAGCAGAAGCCGGCACCGGTCCCGGCCGGCTGGACGCCTCCGCAGCCTCCGCCGGCCCCGACCAGGCCGAAGCCTTAAATCCGGGCGGCCTGATCGTTGCGGACAAGCGCTTCACATCGTTCCTTGGAGAAATGTTGCCCAATGCTTGTGAGACTAGCCGCCGTCGCGCTGGCGGCGACGATCAGCGTCCCCGGTTCCGCCCAGACCGCAGCCGCTGGCGCCAATGCCGAGCGCGGCCGCGTTCTGTTCATGCAGTGCGTCGCGTGCCACTCCACGGCACGCGGCGCAGCCCACAAGGTCGGCCCGAACCTGTCGGGTATCTCAGGGGCGCAGGCCGCGGCCCGTCCCGGCTACAACTACTCTCCCGCTTTGCGCCGGGCCAGCTTCCGCTGGGACGACGCGCGGATGGCGAACTTCATCCAGCGGCCGAACGCGGTCGTTCCGGGAACGAAAATGGTGTTTCCGGGCATCTCCGATCCGGCCAAGCGGCGCGACCTGATAGCCTACATGAAAACGCTGCGCTGAGGCGCAGCTTGTACTAAAGAGGGCAAACTCGGCAGGTCGACGTTATCCGGCAGGCGATCCGCTTGCGGCAAGGCATGGTCTTTCCGCTCGCAACAGGCAAAGACGAGCCTGCAAATGGCGAGACGAATGTGAACCTTCAGAAACTCGAGCGAATGGTGGCGATTTACGAGGCGGGAAGCTTCCGCAAGGCCGCCAAGGAACTCGGAGTGGCCTTGCCGACGCTGACCTGGAGCATCCAGCAGCTGGAGGAATCGCTCAACGCGCGCCTGTTCGAACGAGGCCCGCGCGGCATTCGGCCGACCGACTTGTGCGAGCGGCTGGTGCGGCGCGCGCGGCTGATGATCCGCGAGCAGGAGCGCATCTTCGATGAAGTGGAATCCGCCAACCGCGCGCAAGTCATAAATGTAGGTGTTCATTCGATATTTCTTTCCGATGAGTTCGCCGAGTGTCTGGAGAAATTCGGAGAGCAGTGGTCAACTGTGACGGTGAGTGTACGCGAAGGATTCAGCGCCGACCTGATCGAGCGCTTGTTGGGCGGGGAACTGGATTTCGTTTGCTGCGCCTTGCCGGCGGATATCGATGCGGGCGGCTCGCTGCGCGTCGAACCGCAAGCCCGCTTGACCTATTCGGTCGTGGCGCCCCCATCGCATCCGATCTTCGCCGAGATCGAGCGAGGCGAGCCGATCGGCAATCACAATTGGGTGGAGTTCGATATCGCGAAAATGGGCACCTTCCCCAGCGATGACGATATCCAGGCCGTTCTCGACACCATTGGTTTCTGGACCGCTCGCCGGAGCGTGCGGACCACTTCGATGAATCTCATCCGCAGTCTGGTGCTGTCGGGACATCACCTGGGATTGATCGCCGACGAATGCGTGGCGCGCGAGCTGGCGGACGGCACGTTGAAGCGCGTTCCGAATACGCAGATCGATGCAACGGGGTTCGGCATCATCAGCCTTAAGGACGATCTCGATACCAAGGCGGTGAGCGCGCTGAAGGCGCTGCTGGTGGAAAAGGCCTTCGATCCCCTCAAGCGCCTCGATAGTCTTGTCTGAGCCGGATCTGGGCCTGCCCGTGAGAGAGCGGCTCGCCCACCTTCGGTGCTGAAACCATGTCGCCAGCTTCAGGCAGGCGCCGCTTGCAATGCGGGTTTGCGGCGCTAATGCTTTTATCAGCATACAATAACATAAACAGCCAGCGGTCGCGGGTTTCGGTTCCGGACTGTATTCCACTCGTAGAAGCGAGGGGGCGTCGTTGAGCTTCTAAGGGAGAGGCTATCCGGTGGTTATAAAACCAGTGCGCCCGCACGTGACGAAATATGGCCGGACCGCAGCGCTTGCCGTGGCGCTGGCCGCAGCCCCCGCTTCGGTTCAGGCTGACGCATCGCAAGCCGGGGCGGCGCCCCACGCGACTACTTCGCCGGTTCCCACCTCGGCCTCGACACGAATTGTAACGCTTGGCACTGCCGGGGGGCCGCGCCTTCGGGCCGAGCGGGGAGAGTCCGCGAACGTTCTTCAGGTCGGCGACCGGGTCTACCTCGTCGATGCCGGACCGGGCGTTTCGCACGAACTGATCGAAGCGGGAATCCAGGCCAAGGACATCGACAGGGTGTTCATCACTCACCTTCACTTCGATCATTTCGGTGGCCTCGCGTCGTTGCTCGGCTTCGTCTGGGTGCAGGATGCAAACAGGAAGATCGATATTTACGGACCGCCAGCCACTGCCGCGTTCGTGGATGCGGGCGTTCGGTATCTCAGCAATGTCCTGAATCTCTATGCGGCGCAGCGGGCGCCGACGCCTTCGATCTCCGAAATGGTGAAGACCCACGATCTGGACGTGACCCAGCCGACCGTCGTCTATCAGGACGATAAAGTGCGCGTAACGGCGGTCGAGAACTCGCATTTCATAACCCTTCCCCTGGATCGCCGGCCGCTGGGGGCCGCGCGATCCTATTCCTATCGGTTCGATAGTGCTGATCGTTCCGTTGTGTTCACCGGCGACACGGGGCCATCGGAAGGCCTTGAGGCGCTGGCGAAAGGCGCGGACGTGCTTGTCAGCGAGGTCCGTCACCCAAATCAGGCGCTCAAGAGGTCGGAGACCGCAGCCGTCGGCAGGAACGCGAACCGGACATCGGTTGCCGACCATTACGAGCATGAGCATCTCTCGCCCCGGCAAGTCGGTGAAATAGCCGCGAGAGCGGGCGTGAAGCTGGTCGTCCTGACGCACGTGAGTCCGGGGATTGACGGTGAAACCGACTTGCGCCGCTATTCAGACGGCGTGCGGGCGGTATTCTCGGGGACGGTCAAAGTCGCCCGTGACGGCGACGAATTCTGACCAGCGGTGCCGGGCGCGCCTTTGATCGCGTACCATCTTTCGATCGCTAGCGCCGCGGCGAGCGTTGCAGGAGCAGCATAAGTGAGCAAACCGTCCCCTGAACTTCTCGATCCGCAGGCCGGATTCGCGCGCCGCGAACTGCTGGGCGATGTCTCGCGGCGGACCGCTGCAAAAGCGCTTGCCGGTGCCGCGTTGCTGGCGCCGGGAGCGGTCGGCGGCACCGCCAAGGCCGCCGCGCCGCAGGCAGGCGATGCCAGGCCAAGATTGACGTTGGGGCTTACGCGCAATCTGCGGACCATTCCGGTCATCGAGGGCCGGGTATCGTCACCGGCAATCGACGCAAAAGTGTCGGAGGTCGATGCGTCCGAACTGTTCCTGCGCCAGCTTCGCGATGCGGAGTTCGACGCTGCTGAAATGTCCATCTCGTCGCTGATGCTTGCCGCTTCGCGTGGCGATACGCGCTGGGTGGGCGTCCCGGTGTTCACCACCCGCTACTTCTTTCACACCCGCATCCTGGTTCGCCGCGACGCCGGCATACGGGTGCCCGGCGATCTTCGGGGCAAGAAGGTTGGCGTCCCGGAATACCAGCAGACGGCGGTGATGTGGACGCGCGGCGTGCTTCAGGATGAATTCGGCATCGGGCCGCAGGACATGGAATTCTGGATGGAACGGCTGCCGGGCAGCAGCCACGCCAGCGCGGTCGGTTTCAAGCCTCCGAGCTACGTTCACCAGATTCCGCCCGAGAAGAGCATCGGCTCGATGATGCTGTCAGGCGAACTCGACGCTGCCTTGCTCTATCACCGGACGTCCAATCCGCAGCCCCTGGGCGATCGCAGCACGGCGGACCTGGCGAACAGCCCGCTCATCAAGCCGCTGTTCGCCGATCCGCGCGCCGAGGCGATGCGCTATTACAACAAGACCGGCTTTCACAACATCAACCATGCCATGGTCCTGCGCCGGCCGCTGGCCGAGCAGAACCCGTCGCTGCCCGGTGCGATCGTCGATCTTTTCAACGAAGCCGCCGCCGCTGCCGATGCCGACCGGCTGGCGCACATCGCCTACTATTACGACAGAGGTTTGCTGGACGATCCGTCTTACAAAGCACTGAAAACGCCGCTGATCCGCCATGGCGTCGATGCGAACCGGCGGCTGCTGGAGACGATGTGCCGCTATTCCCACGAGCAAGGCTTATCGACGAGGCTGATGACCGTGGATGAAGTCTTCCCGTCCGCCTAGGACCCAATCCTCGCAGATGCCGGACGGGCCTAGAGACTATTCAAGGCCGCCGCCCAGCGACCGGTAAAGTGCGACCAGATTCGTAGCCCGGCTCAGGCGGGTGGAAACGAGCTGCTGCTGAGCCGCATAGGCGGTCCGCTGCGCGTCCAGCGCCACCAGGAAGGAATCGACGCCCACACGATAGCGCGCTTCGGAAAGACGCGATGCCACCTGTGCGGACTCGGCTCTGGCCGATTGCGCATCGACTTGCTCATCGATGGTGCCGCGCAGGGCGAGGGCGTCGGCGACTTCGCGAAACGCCGTCTGGATCGCCCGTTCGTAACTGGCGACCGCTGCTTGTTGCGATGCTTCGGCGAGCCGCACGCCCGTTTGTCTGCGTCCCATGTCGAAGATAGGCAGGGAAATGCCGGGGCTCGCAGAGTACGTGAAGCTGCCGTCGCTGAACAGGCCGGACAACGCCGTGCTTATCGTGCCGACGGCGGCCGTCAGCGAGATCGTCGGAAACAGCGCCGCGCGTGCCGCGCCGATATTGGCGTTTTCGGCGATGAGCAGATGTTCGGCCTGAAGCACATCCGGGCGCCTGAGCAACACGGCCGATGACAAGCCGACAGGGAGGTCCTGTAGCGTTGCTTCGCCATTGGCCAGCCCTGTCGGCAGCAGGCCATCCGGGGTAGGGGCGCCGACCAGAAGGTCCAGGGCGTTCTTGTCCTGCGCGATCCGCGTCTCCAGCACCGCGATGTCGTTGCGCGCGGCCTGGTAGCTGGTGTCCGCCTGCCGCGCCGCGAGTTCCGAGGCGACGCCGATCCGGAACTGCGCCTGCGTGAGATCGCGGGTCTGTTCGAACGCGCGCAGCGTTTCGCGCGAAAGCCTGAGCTGGTCCTGATCGGCTGCCAGCGTCAGCCAGGCCGTGGCGATTTCGGCGATAAGCGCGATCCGGGCGGCGCGCTGGGCCTCTTCCGTCGCGAAATATTGCTCCAGAGCGGCCCTGCTTAGGTTGCGGACCCGTCCGAACAGGTCCAGCTCGAAGGCGGAAATACCGATATTGGCGGAGTATATTTCCAGATCGCCGCCAGCCGGACCCGCTCCGCCGCCGATCGCGCCGCCAGCGCCGGCGCCCATGGGGTTGTTGGTGAAGGTCGCCGAGCCGGTGCCGGCGATCGTCGGCAGCCGGTCCGCGTTCTGGATGCGATATTGCGCCCGCGCCCGCAGCACGTTCGCGGCCGCGATCCTGAGGTCGCGATTGTTGTCGAGACCCTGCGCGATCACCTGACGGAGCCGTTCATCGGTGAAGAAGTCCCGCCAGCCGATCGCGCTGACATCCGGTGCATCGCTGGCGGCCGAAGGATAGACCCCGCCCTGGGGCAGCACCGCCGGCACCGCGTCCGCCGGCCGGACATAGCCGGGGGCGAGGCTGCAACCAGCCAGCATCGTCGATGCCGCTGCGAGCGAGAGGATTGACGTGCGGATGACCATCATCAGGCTCCTTGCGTCGCCGGACGGCCGCTGGGATCGTCGGTGACGACCGGATCGGCGTGTCCGCCCTGGCCGAACAGCCTCAGCACCAAGACGAAGAACATCGGCACGAAGAAGATCGCGAGCACCGTCGCGGACAACATGCCGCCGACCACGGCCCGACCGATGGCGTTCTGGCCGCCCGCGCCGGCGCCGGTGGATATGGCCAGCGGCAGCACGCCGAAGATGAACGCCAGGCTGGTCATGAGGATCGGCCGAAGCCGCAGCTTGGCTGCGGTGACGGCAGCATCGAACGGACTCATGCCGTCGCGAATCCGCTCCTGCGCGAACTCCACGATCAGGATCGCGTTCTTGGCCGACACGCCGATCGTGGTGATAAGCCCCACCTGAAGGTAGATGTCGTTGTTGAGCCCGGTAAGCGCCGCCGCCACGAGGGCGCCGACGATGCCTAACGGCACCACCAGCAGAACCGAGATCGGGACCGACCAGCTTTCATAGAGCGCGGCGAGGCACAGGAAGATGATCAGCAGCGAGAGGGCATAGAGCAGCGGTGCCTGGCCGCCCGAAAGCCGTTCCTCATAGGAGAGGCCGGTCCATTCCAGCGCGGTGCCTGGTGGCAGCTTCGCGTGGATCTCCTCCATCGCCGTCATTGCGTCTCCAGTGCTGACGCCTGCGCCGGGAGCGCCCTGCAACTGCATGGCGGCTTGCCCATTGTAGCGGGTGAGCTGGATCGGCGAGAGCGCCCATTCGATGTTGGAGAAGGCGGTGAAGGGCGCCATCGCGCCATTTTCGCTTCTGACGAAAAGGCTGCCTATATCCTCGGGCGATAAGCGGTAAGGTTCGTCTGCCTGCATGTAGACGCGCTTCACGCGGCCGCGATCGATGAAATCGTTGACGTAGGACCCGCCCCAGGCGGTCGCGATCGTGGAGTTGACCGCGCCGAGGTCCAGACCCAGCGCCCGTGCCTTGTCCTGATCGACGTTCACCTTGAGCGACGGCGCGTCGTCAAGGCTGTTCGGCCGGACCTGCGAGACGCGCTGATCCTGCCCGGCCATGCCGAGCATCGTGTTGCGCGCCTGGAGCAGTGCCGCGTGGCCGATGCCGCCGACGTCAACGAGCTGAAGGTCGAAGCCGGTCGCATTGCCCAACTCCTGCACGGCAGGCGGAACGACCGGAAAGATCATCGCGTCCTTGTATTGGCTGAGCGCTCCCATCGCGCGTTGGGCGATGGCCTGCGCCGTGTTCTCGCTCCCTTCGCGCTCGTCCCAAGGCTTCATCTGGATGAACGCGATGCCCGCGTTCTGCCCCATGCCGGCGTAGGAGAAACCGCTGACGGTGAAAATGCCGTCCACGTTCGCCTTCTCGTTCTCAAGGAAGTGCTTGCGCACGACATCCAGCGCCGCATCGGTGCGCGGCAGCGTCGCGCCGGGCGGGCCCTGCACCAGCGTGAGCATCGAGCCCTGATCCTCGTCGGGAAGGAACCCTGAGGGCAGGCGCACGAAGATGATCGCCATGCCGGCGACGATCAGCGCATAGACCGCGAGCGAGCGCTTCCACCCACGGGCGGTCTTGCGGACGCCTGCCTCGTAGCGCCGGCTCCCGCGATCGAACCTGTCGTTGAACCAGCGGAAGAAGCGCGCAAGGATGCCGTTGCCTTCGTGCTTGGCCGGATCGTGGGGCTTCAGGATCGATGCGCAGAGCGCCGGCGTCAGGATCAGCGCGACCAGCACCGACAGCGCCATCGCCGAGACAATGGTGATCGAGAACTGGCGATAGATGACGCCGGTCGAGCCGCCGAAGAAGGCCATGGGTAGGAACACGGCGGACAGCACCATCGCAATGCCGATCAGGGCGCCGGTGATCTCGTCCATCGATTTGCGTGCCGCGTCCTTGGGACTGAGTCCCTCAGTTTCGATGAGACGCTCCACGTTCTCGACCACGACGATGGCGTCGTCGACCAGCAGGCCGATGGCGAGCACCATTCCGAACAGGGTGAGCGTATTGATGGAATAGCCGGCCACCGCCATCACCGCGAACGTGCCCAGCAGCACGACCGGGACCGCGATCGTGGGAATGAGTGTCGCCCGCCAGTTCTGAAGGAACACGAACATCACCAGGAACACCAGCACCACCGCCTCGATCAGGGTGCTCACGACCTGCTCGACCGACAAGCGCACGAACGGCGTGCTGTCGAACGGGTAGACCACCTCGACGTCCGGGGGGAGCCGCTCGGCGATCTGCTCCACCTGCGCCTTCACCCCGTCCACGGTCGTCAGCGCGTTGGCACCCGGCGCCAGGCGAACGCCGAAGCCGGATGCCGGCTGGCCGTTGTAGCGAACGTCGAACCCGTATGTTTCCGCGCCAAGCTCGACCCGCGCGACGTCCCGCAGACGAACGACGGCGCCGCTGGCATCGGTCTTGAGGCGGATGTTGCCGAATTCCTCGGGCGTCTGGAGCCGCGACTGGACCGACACCGTGGCGTTCAGTTCCTGCTCGCGCGGCGAGGGGAGGCTGCCGAGCTGACCGGCCGAGACTTGCGCATTCTGTTGCTGCACGGCGGCGGTGACATCGGCGGTGGTAAGCTGGAAACTGTTGAGCTTCAGCGGATCGAGCCAGATGCGCATCGCATACTGCGCGCCAAAGATCTGGAGTTCGCCCACCCCGCTGGCGCGGCTGATCGGCTCTTGCAGGTTGGAGACGATCATGTCGGCCATGTCGTTGGCCGAGTGCGACCCGTCTTTGGAATAGAGCCCGACGACAAGGAGGAAGTTGGCGGACGTCTTTGAGACGACGATCCCCTGCCGCTGGACCTCCTGAGGCAGACTGGGCGTCGCCGCCTGCACCTTGTTCTGCACCTGGACTTGGGCGATGTCGGGATCGGTTCCCTGCTCGAACGTCAAAGTGATGGTGAGACGCCCCGCCGATGACGACGAGGACGAGAAGTAGCGCAAGTTGTCGATGCCGGTCAGCTGCTGCTCGATGACCTGGGTCGTGGTCCGCTCAAGCGTCTCCGCATCCGCGCCGGGATAGACGGCGGTGATCGTCACCGCCGGGGGGGCGATGGTCGGAAATTGCGAGATGGGCAGCGACGTGATCGAGAGCGCGCCCGCAAGCATCACGATGATCGCCAGCACCCATGCGAAGATGGGCCGGTCAATGAAATAGCGTCCCATGGACTGTTACTTCGCCTGTGCCGTGCTGGCCGGGGTGGGGCTGTTCTTCGCCCAGGGCTGAGCCTTCACCGGCGAACCTGGCTGCAGCATGCCGAGCCCTTCCACGATAACCTTGTCGCCCGCCTTGAGGCCGCTGGTCACGAGCCATCCGGTTCCGATCGTGCGATCGACCGCAATCGTCCGCTGCTCCGCCTTGTTGTCTTTGCCGACCACCATGACGGTCGGGTTGCCGCGCGCATCGCGGCTCACTGCCCGCTGGGGCACGACGATGCCTCGGCTCTTGATGCCTTCGACGAACTCCGCCCTCACGAACATGCCGGGCAGCAGCAGGCCGTTGGGGTTGGCGAACTGGGCGCGGATGGTCTGCGATCCGGTGGCTGGATCGACGGTGACGTCGGCAAAGCGCAAGGTGCCCTCGATCGGATAGAGCGAGCCGGTCTCCAGCCGCAGACGGACCCGCGCGTCGCCGCCGCCAGATACCTGCCCGGCCATGATCTGCTCGCGAATGCGCAGCAGATCCGCGCTGGATTCCTGAATATCGACATAGATCGGATCGAGCCGCTGGATCGTCGCCAGCGGATCGGCCTGGGCAGCCGTGACCAGGGCGCCCGTGGTGAACGCCGATGTGCCGATGCGGCCCGAAATCGGCGCGCGGATGGTGGTGCGCTCCAGATCGATCTGCGCTGACCGCAGCGCGGCTTGCTGCGCGGCGACATCGGCTCCGGTCTGGTTGGACACCGCGACCGCGTTTTCGTATTCCTGTCGCGAGATCGCATTGATCTTGACCAGCTCTCCATAGCGGCGGGCGAGGGCTGCATTGGCGCTGACGCTGGCTCGCGCGCGGGCGAGACCGGCACGCGCGCTGGCCACTTGCGCTTCGTAAGGGGCCGCATCGATCCGGTAGAGCGGCTGGCCCTGGCGCACGTAGTCACCTTCGGCGAACAGGCGCGCACGTACGAGGCCGTTCACTTGCGGACGGACCTCCGACGTTTCGTAGGGCGATGTCCGCCCGGGAAGCTGGATCGTCAAGGCGACCGCTTCTTCCCGTACGGTGACATAGCTGACCGCTGCCGCCTGCTGGGCGCCGTTCTGTGGGTGGTCGCTTGGTCCTGAGCAGCTCGACAGGGCCAAACTCGACAGGGCCAGAAGGGCGGCCGCCATCCCAATGCGCACTTGCATAAAGGTTGATTCCGGATGAAATTTATGCGAGTGAACGATCACTCGCATTAATGCTGCTAGTGCGAAGAGGGGAGTCGCGTCAAGCGAATTTCCCGCCGAGGGAAGAATGGGCGATATCGGATGCCATGTCTGCGATCCACCGTCGCGCGCTGAGCAGCGCCGCGTCCGGCTGATCGATACGGCGCGTAAGCTGTTTATAGACAGGGGTTTTCACGCAACAGGCGTAGCCCAGATCGCCCGCGAGTCCGGCATCGCTGTCGGACAGATCTATCGGGATTTCCAGTCGAAGGAAGATATTGTCGCGGCTCTCGTCGCAGAAGATTGTGCCGCGGTGCTTGGCGCCCAGGCGTTGAAGGCGGCAATCAGCAATGGCGACAAGAAGCAGGTGCTCGATTGGCTGCTTGCCCGGATCGAAGCCAGCAGCGACCTCGACGGCAAGCGGCTCTTTGCGGAGATTGTCGCCGAATCCGCCCGCAACGAGCGTATCGCGGCAATCTTCACCACGCTTCAGGACGAGCTGCGGGTCATTACTCTGGCCGCGCTGCGCGAACTGGCGCCCAGTCCGGCGGTCGAGTCCGAACGTGCGCTGCTTGCCGAAATGATCTTCACCTTCTCGCTCGGGCTTATGCATCATCAGCTGATGGCGCCGAGCCTTGACGCCCAATCCCTGGCGGACGCAATGCGCGATATTCTGCGGCAGCGAGTGCAGCAGCTGGCGGCGACCTGACCGCATTAGTGGTGTGTTTCGTCCGCGCCCTTATGGAGCGGGTTCGTCCCAGGACAGCAGCAGCGCCATGTTCGCCGGAACCCAGGCCTCCAGCCGCCCCTCTACCCACTTGAACTGGATCGGTTGGCGGGTGGCGGTCCAGAGCCTTGCCTTGATTCGTTCGCCCGTCTTTCCGATCGGCAGCAACGCCAGGCGCACTTCGGCGATCTCGTGCCCGTCGATCTTGAGATTGACGGTGTTGCCGTCCAAGCGATGGATCGCCCGTACGAAGCTGTCACAATGTAGAAGAAACGGGGCATCATCGATCCGGTGGAAGGCCCGCGTGGCGTAGATCATCGCCGCGCCGCACCCGTATATCTCCTGCCCCACCTGGCCCGCCTTCTGCCCGTCGGGATAGAGATCCTCCAAAGGGAAGTTCAGCTTTGGATCGATACGGCCGTTGCGGTTCTCAGTCGCCAGCGCTTCGGCGGGCAGTGCGTCCGGATAGTAGAACCACGCGCGGTCCAGGGCATGGCGGCAGAACTCGCCGACCAGCAGCTTGACGCTGGGGATCAGGTCGGGGCCGCCGTAGTCGAGGAACCGTTCGAACGCCGCGTAGGAATCGAAGCACTCGTATGCCGCCATGTAGGGCGCATCTTCCAGGCAGGTGACGCCCAGGAAATTCGTCCAGTGCCGGGCCAGCCCGATGTCGCTCTTCCAGATCTGGGCATTGTGGAAAAAGCTCGCGAGATAGACATAGCTTTGCGCCAGATGGGCTTTGCGGTTGGTGATCCGCCACAGCCGGATGCAGGACGCCGCACCCCAGGCGGTGAGGTTCGCCTGATAGTTCAGGTTGAACCGCATGCCCTTTGCGGCCTCGATCGCCTTTTCGGCTTCGGTGAGGAAGCGCTTCTCGTGGGTCAGCTCGAATGCCTGCAGCATGACCCAGGCGTAAATGCCGCCGACATCTGTCTGCCGCGTTGGTCGGATTCGGCGACCGCGCGGATAACGCTGAAATCCCCGATCTTGTACATGATCGGCCATTTGTACTTGAAGTGCCGGGCAGCGCGCATGCCGTAGTCGACGGACTGGAGGAACAACGCGCGCGCATCCTCATCGCCTGATAGAGCGAGGTTCGCCAGATTGAGCATCGGGTGATAAAGATACCAGCTGTCTACGGCATCGGGATCCTTGTCCTTGCCGACGTTCGGCAGATAGCGCCGCAGCGTCTTCAGCTCCGGATCGTAGAACTTGCCGATCCCGGCCATGATCTCGCGCTTGAGCGGGTGTTCCTTGCCCACCCAGCGTCCCCAATCGTCCAGCGCCGAAGCGATCGACAACTGCACCATGACGTCGGGATATTCGCTTGCCGTGTAGGGATGGAAATAGAGATGCCCGTAGTGCCTGATCCTGGCATCGGGAGCCTTTGCGAGATCGGCAATGGTCCGTTCGGCGCGTGAGTTCCAGTCGCGGAATGCTGGCTCAGGCGGCTCCAGCGACGAATAGAGGCCGCCCAGCATGTCCAGGAATTGCCATGCAGAATCCGTCTCGCTCGATTGGGGGTACGCCCGCACGGAAAGGAATGTGTCGTACAGCGTCAGGCGCTTGCCCGCCGGGAGAATGGCGCGCCCCGTCTCCGGATTACGAGGCGGCTCATAGCCGAGCTCCGGCCAGTTCCCGCTCACCGCTCCCTCGGGTTTGGTCCCTGTCGCGTTGAAATAGTCGTTCAGCGCAGTCAGATTCTGCAGATAGAGCACTTTGCCGAATGCGGGACGCTCCAGGGTGAAATATAGCAGCCCGGTATTGAGCTTGCGCTGTTCGGCCTCGATCGTGCCTGCCGTCGCGGCGACGTCGCCGTCCCCTTTGAATGGCACCAGATCGCGCGGGATCCAGTCGATCGCCAGATCGCGAGCCGCCTCGAATTCGTAAGTCGCGTGGAGCTGTTCCAAACCGGACGGCTCGCCGCGCAGCACCAGCCGCCCTGTTCCGAGACTACCCTTGCATTCCACAGTGGCGAGCGCGTCCTTGGCCTTGACCAGGCGAGCCGTCGCGTCCGTGCTGAACACCGGCATGCGAAGCGCCAGCCCGCCCTGCTGATCGCGCCGGGTGACGATCCACAAGGTATCGCCCTCAAGACGAACCTCGATGTCCATGCCCCCTTGGCGTGCCTGCGCGATCGGCGCGCGAGCGGGACGTTCGAGGACTTCGCGCGCGCGCGCTGCTTCGGGGCTGATCGCGAGAGCCGGTTCCGCCTCTGCCATCTTGGATACCTCGGTGCTGGTCTTGCGGGTTCAGCCTCTAGAACACCGGGTCAGGTTCCGGAGTTCCGGCCGGTGGCGGTTCCCGAACCTCAAACATCGCTTGCTAGATGGTATAACATATCATAGAGGCGCCCTATCATTGCGAAAGGGGTTTCCGTGAAGATCCGTGCCTTCCTTCTCTCCGCCGCTTCGGCTTCCGTCATCGCGCCGTCGGCGGCGCTTGCGGCCCAGGCGGGCAGCGGCAGCGCCGGGGAGATTGTCGTCACGGCCTCGCCGCTTGGGCAGCAGGCAGATGACATGGCGACGCCGGTGGTCACGATCACCGACGACGAACTCGTCCATCGGCGGCAGGCTACGCTGGGGGAAACCCTTGCCGGACAGCCGGGCATCAACTTCGACAACTTCGGCGGCGGCGCGGGGCGGCCGGTCATTCGCGGCCAGACGGCCCCGCGCGTGCAGACGATGACCGACAGCGCCAACCTGCAGGATGCGTCCACGATCTCTCCCGATCACGCCGTCACGGCCGAGCCCCTGCTGTTGCGCGGCATTGAAGTTCTGCGCGGTCCGGCGGCGCTGCTTTATGGCGGGGGCGCGATCGGCGGCGCGATCAATCTGCTCGACGAGAAGGTGCCGACCGCGCTGCCCGAGGGCGGCATAGACGCAATCGTCGAAGGCCGCCTCGGCACCGCTGATGACGAACGCTCGGCGGTGGGCGGGGTGACGGTCGGCCTCGGACCTTTCGCGCTCCGCGCCGAGGGCGTGTACCGCAACACCAGGGATTACCGCGTGCCCGACAGCTTCGGCGAAAGCCGGGTCGACGGTTCCTATAACGATACGAACACCGTGACGCTCGGCGCATCGTGGATCGGTGACGGCGGTTATCTCGGCGTCGCCTATACGCGCCAGCGCAGCGAATACGGCTTGCCCGGCCACGCCCACGAATATGAGGACTGCCATCCGCACGGCATCAGTCTTCACTGCGGTGGACACGGTGATGAGGATGACGATCATGACCACGAAGACGAGCACGAACACGATCACGCCGATGTCCCCATCGTAAAGCTGCGGAGCGAGCGCTTCGACATCCGCAGCGAGTATCGCGATCCGCTGCCCGGCTTCGAGAAGGTCCGCTTCCGCATGTCGTTCACCGACTACGAGCATGACGAGATCGAGGACGATGAGATCTCGACCACCTTCAGGAACAAGGCGCACGACATTCGCTTCGAGCTGACACACAAGCCGCTTGCCGGGCTTCATGGCGTGATGGGCGTCCAGCATTCGGAAAGCCAGTTCAGCGCGCTGGGAGAAGAGGCGTTCCTCCCCGCGAGCGAGACGAGCAACACCGCGCTGTTCCTCATGGAAACGCTGCGCGTCGGTCCGGTGCGTCTGGAACTGGCGGCGCGCAAGGAGTGGCAAAGGATCGAGACCACGCTCGACCGTCGGGCGAGCCACGATCCGTTCTCGATCTCGGGCGCGGCGATCTGGGACGTCGACGGCGACTATTCGGTGGCGCTGTCGCTTGCCCGATCGCAGCGCGCGCCGAACGTGCAGGAACTTTACGCGCGCGGCGTCCACCTCGCCACCAACACCTATGAGCTTGGCACGGCCACGCTGGGCAAGGAGACATCGCGCTCGATCGATCTCACGCTGCGCAAGACGGCTGGCGCGACCACGTTCACGATCGGCGCCTATCATCAGGACTTCGACGACTACATCTACGCCGACACGCTGGACCGCTTCGAGGATTTCCGCCTCGTGCGCTACACGGGTGTCGATGCGACCTTCACCGGCATCGACGGCGAAGTCCGGCACCGGTTCACGCCCAACCTGGCGGCTTCGGTCTTCGGCGATTACGTTCGCGCCAGGATCAAGGACGGCGGCGGCAACCTGCCGCGTATCCCGGCTGGCCGGCTAGGTGGCCGGCTCGACGGCGATTGGGGGGCGCTCTCGGCCGACGTCGAGTATTACCGTGTCTTCAGTCAGAACCGGATCGCCGATTTCGAGACGGAGACGCCGGCCTATGACATGGTGAACGCGACGATCGCCTATCACGTCGACTTCGGCCCCGCGAAGGGTGAGGTGTTTGTGCGGGGGACCAATCTGACCAACGAACTGGCGTTCAACCACGCCTCGTTCATCCGCGATGCGTCACCGTTGCGCGGTCGCAATGTGGTATTGGGGGTTCGTGCTGGTTTCTGATGCTGGGGCGGTGGGTGGGCGGTGTCCTGCCCATGTCTTGCGGAGGAGGTTTTGGAGGGCGGCGGCGGTCTGGCTGGCTTGGCTGGGCGTGAAGCTGGCCATGACGTAGCGGTCTGGTCGGAGCAGGAGGAGGTTGCCGGCGCCGGCGCGTTCGGCGAGGTCGGGGGCCCAGGCGACGGGGAGGGCGACGCGCCGATCGATGAGCGCGTCCCATTCGGCGCCGAGCGACACTTGGGCCAGGTCGTCTTCGGCGACGCCGATGCCGACGAGGACGAAGCCGTCGCCGAGCAGTTCGTCGAGGCGCTGGCCCTGGTGGGGTCCGTCGTGGAGCACGGGCTGGGGCAGCATGCGGCCGACGAGGCCGCGCCTGGTGAGCATGGAGCGCACCAGGAAGCCGTCGTTGAAGCGCGGCGGCGGCTTGTACTTCATCTCGGCGAAGTAGCTGCGCGCCGCCGGCCACAGGCCCAGCGCGCGGAAGAAGGTGCGGATGAGGAAGCCGTGGAGGCGCGTGCGCGGTCCCATGATGGCGCCCATGCGCAGCGCCAGCTGGATCATCTGGCCGACATGGGCGTGGCGTTCGCGCGGGTAGCTGTCGAGCAGCGCCGGTCCGAACCGCCCGGCCAGCACCTGGTCGAGCTTCCAGCCCAGGTTGAACGCGTCGCGCACGCCGCTGTTCATGCCCTGGCCGGCGAAGGGCGGCGACAGGTGCGCGGCGTCGCCGGCGAGCCAGACCCGGCCGCGGCCCCAGCTGTCGACGATGCGGGCGTGGAAGTGGTAGATGGTCTTGCGGATGATGCGGCTGCCCGGCGCGGCGCCATGCTCTTCGAGCAGGCGGGCGACGTTGGCCTCGGCGATCAGCGCGTCCTCGCTCTCGCCCGGCATGACCTTGAACTCGTAGCGGCGGGTCTGGTTGGGTCCGGGCAGGGCGATGCACGGGCGCCGCGAGTCGCAGAACACGATCGTCTCGCGGGTGGGCGCGGGGGAATCGACGAGGTCGACGATCAGCCAGCGCTCGTTGAGGCTGTCGCCCTGCAGATTGGCGCCCAGCGCCTGGCGGATCTCGCTGCGCGCGCCGTCGCAGCCGATCAGGAACTGCCCTGCGGCCTCGCCGAGCGTGCCGTCGCGATGGCGCAGCGCGGCGACGACGATGTCGCCTTCCTCGCTAAAGGCGGTGACGGTGGTGGCGAACAGCGTCTCGACCGTGGGGAAGCGCGCCAGGCCTTCGCGCAGCTGCGCCTCGAACAGCGGCTGGCGGAAGGGGTTGCGGCGCGGATGGCCATAGGGCTGCGCCGCCGGCGCGACCTTGAGGAACATCGAGCCGTCGGGCCCGCGATATTCCGAGCCATAGCCGCCGGCGATCTCGTTGGTCACCGGATCGAGCAGGCCGATGTTCTGGACGACGCGCAGCGATTCGTCGTCGATCGACACCGCGCGCGGTTCCGAGACGGTCGCGTCGTTCGCCTCGACCAGCAGCACCGAGCGCCCGGCCTTGCCCAGGACATTGGCCAGCACCAGGCCGGTCGGCCCGGCGCCGACGATTACCACATCGTAGCGCCGCCGGCGCGGCAGGTTCGCTTGCGTCATCGCCCCGTGCGCTCAGGCTTGGCGGGCGATGGTGTTGGCGAGCGTGCCGATCCCGTCGATCTCGACCTCGATCCGGTCGCCGACCTTCATGAACACCGGCGGCTGACGCTTGGAACCGACGCCGCCCGGAGTGCCCGAGACGATGACGTCGCCGGGCGCCAGCGGAGTGAAGGTGGAGATATATTCGATAAGGCGCGGCACCGGGAAGATCATGTCCTCGAGCAGGGCATCCTGCATGACCTGGCCGTTGAGCCGGGTCTGGAGGCGCTGCGGGCCCAGCGGGCCGAACTCGTCGGGGGTGACCAGCCAGGGGCCGAAGGCGCCGGTCTCGGGGAAGTTCTTGCCCGGAGTGAACTGGATGGTGTGCGCCTGCCAGTCGCGCACCGAGCCGTCGTTGTAGCAGCTGTATCCGGCGACGTGATCGAGCGCGCGGTCGGCGGGGATGTTGCGGCCGCCGGTGCCGATGATGACGGCCAGTTCGCCCTCGTAGTCGAGGTCCTCGGACACGGCGGGCATCAGCAGGCGCGCCTCGTGCGCGGTCTGCGAATCGGCGAAGCGGGTGAAGATCGTCGGGTTGCCGACTTCGGCGCGGCCGGTCTCGCGGCGGTGGTTCTCATAGTTGAGGCCGACGCAGATGATCTTGGCGGGCTGATCGATCAGCGGCCGCCAGGTGACGCCGGCAAGCGGCACGCGCGGCGCGGAAGCGGCGCGGGCTTTCGCTTCGGCGAGGCCGCCGGCGGCGATGGCATCGCGCAGCGAGGGCCAGTGCGCGCCGAGCAGGGCCAGTTCCTCGCCCTCGATGAGGCCCCAGTCGGCATTCCCGTTATGCTCGATGCTAGCGAAACGCATCACCATCCCCTCGTTCTCAATTTTCGATAATTGCGATATCAGCCGGTTTCCGGCAGCGCAAGCCATTTTCCTTAGGTCTTGCGGGTCGCAACCTCACGGAAAGGTTTTTGACAGGAGCGGCCAATACCGGCATTATCCGATTTTGATAATACCTTGGAAAACAAATGCTCGATCACGAAACCACGACCAGGCCCGAAGCCGGGAGCGGGCCGGCGAACAAGATGCGCGCAGACAAGATACGGGCCGCGCTGCACGAGCTCGCGCTCGGCAACCCCGAGCCCGAGATCCTGGCGCGCTTCTACGCCGATGCGCTGGGCTATGCCTTCGCCCGCGACGCCCATGGCCTGCTCGGCGTGGCCGCCGAGCGCCGGCTGCGCCTCGTCGAGGGCCAGCCCCGGACCTTGTCCTATGCCGCCTTCGCGGTTCAGGACCGCAGCGATCTGGCCGGCCTGACCGCGCGTCTCGCCGCAGCGGGCACGCCGGTCGAGAGCACCCAACTGCCGGGCATGGCCGAGGCCCTGTCCTTCCGCGATCCCGACGGCAACCGGTTCGTGTTCGGCCTGGCCGAAGCGGCGCCCACCGATGCTGTACCCGCCGAGGCGGGCGGCTCGGCGGCCGGCGCGCTCGGCGCCCGGCTCCAGCATGTCGTGTTCGCCAGCACCGATGCCGCCCGGCTGATCGACTTCTACGCCGACGTGCTCGGCTTCGAGCTATCCGACCGCGTCCTCGACGACGAGGGCGGGCTGCGCACCGCCTTCCTGCGCTGCAGCCACGAGCATCACAGCCTCGCGGTCTTCCAGGCCAGCGAATGCCGGCTCGACCATCATTGCTACGAGGCCGGCGACTGGAACCTGATCCGCGACTGGTCGGACCACTTCGCGCAGCAGCATATCCCGCTCAAGTGGGGGCCGGGCCGTCATGGCCCCGGCAACAACCTGTTCATCTTCATCCACGATCCCGACGGCAACTGGCTCGAGATCTCGGCCGAGCTCGAACATGTCGAACCCACTCGCCCGGTCGGCGACTGGCGCCACGAAGAGCGAACCCTCAACAGCTGGGGGATCGGCCTGCTGCGCAGCTAGGATGTGGCCGGTGCCGTATCCACGCGAGTGGATCAGTGACCGATCCGGCTACTCGCCGCTCAGCTCGTCCGTCAGCAGCCTTGCCGTCCCGGTGACGAGCAGGATCAGGCGCTTCTCCTGCTGGGGGTCGATGTCGCTGCCGCGCACCACCAGGCTCAGGCTGCCCAGCATCGACCGGCCGCTCACCACCACCGGCGCCGCGACGCCCACCATCCCCTCGTCGACTTCGTTGCGCGTGACCGAATAGCCGCGCTTGCGGATCAGCGCGAGCTCCTCGCGCATCGCCTCGAGCGAGCCGGCCGCGTCCTCGCGCTCCAGCAGGCGCTTGAGGCGCCGCGGCGGCAGATGCGCCAGGATCACCTTGGACGTCGCCCCGCGCGTCAGGGGCCGGGGCAGGCCGCGCTCATAGCTCGTGGCCATGTCCTCGCCCGGCGTCATCGCCTGCGAGACGCACATCACCGTGTCGTTATAAAGCCGCGCCAGGATCGCCACGCACGGCACCCGCGCCTGCGCCACCAGATCGCGCAGCAGCGGCGTGCCCACGCAATACAACGGATCGGTCACCCGGATCAGCCGGTCGATCTCGATGAAACTCGCCCCCAGCCGGTACTGCGCCTCGTTCGCCGCACCCAGGAAATTGGCCGCCACCATGTCCTGCACCGTCCGGTACACCGTGCTCGCCGGAACCGACAGGCTCGCCGCAATGTCCGGGATCGTCCACTGGCTGCGCTCCTCGGTAAAGAGCTTCAGGATGCGTACGTACCGCCCCAATCCTCTCATCGCCCGCCTTCGCTCTTTCTTTTCAACCGCCAAAACATCAGCGGCGCTCCCCTACACAATCACACCAACCCACAGAAGGGGGGCAGCCCCATCCCCATGCCAGACAAACCGATCATCAAATCGCCCGACAACCCGAGGGGATCGGCAAAAACGCGACCTGTTGCTGGTCTACCAGCCTATGCCATTCCGATCGCGGATCGTAAACCGCAGTTTGGAGTGCCGGTATTCCGCAGGCCGAATGAGGGTGCAAATCCTCACCGGGCTATCAGGTCGCGCGTCGGTCCGTCGGGCATCGCCGTCGGTCTCTCGGCTAGATATGTCTCACCTTCGATCGTGAACCATCCGCCACCGGCAGTGCCTGTTCGGCCAACATGATCGAGCGAACGTGCTCCACGTGCTCACTGCCGGCCTTATGCGCGGCATCGGCGTCTTTCCGGCGCACGGCGCGGCTGATAGCCCGATAATCCGTCAGCCGGACATCCCCCAGAACCGGGGACTGCATTTGCGAATAGATGATGTGCATGCCCACGGCCGGGAACAGCCGCTCCAGCTCGCGGTTGCCGCCGATCTGGAGCAAGGTCCGATAAAAGCGCCGCCGCGCGCGGCTGAACCCGCCCGGCACGAAACTCCGCACTTGCGCTTCGAGCTCGCTCAGGACGGCCTCCAGCAAGCCGCCATGCCTCGCGATCTCGAAGTTCTTCGCGGCGGTCTCGGCCAGAAGCGCGGTAAGCACCCGCCCGACGTCCAGAACCTGCATCGCCTCGTCGAGATCGAGCAAGCGGATCGAGGCGGATCGGTGGGCCGACATCTCCACCACGCCGCGCAGCGCCAGCCGCTGCATCGCTTCGCGCACCGCATTGCGGCCGACGTTGAAACGCTCTGCCAGATCCGGTTCGGCAAGCCGCTGGCCGGGGACCAGACGCCCGTTTTCCAGCTCTCGCATCACACCGCGATAGACCCGCTCGGCGGCGCTGACCTGAGCGGCGGTGGAGACAGGCACATTGGAATTCAAGATGACCACGTCCCGCTTGATCGTCCTACGATTTTGTCCCATGACTGACGGCGAGTAAAGGAGATTCGATGATGTCTGCTCTTTTTGACCTCAACGGTCGCACGGCCCTGGTCACGGGAGCATCCTCCGGGCTCGGCGCTCACTTTGCCGAGACGCTGGCCAAAGCGGGTGCGCGCGTCGTCATATCGGCGCGCCGGGCTGAAGCCCTGGAAGCGCTCGCAGCGCGGCTACGGGAGGGCGGTCGCCAGGTCGATGTCCTGCCGCTGGACGTAACCAGTTCGTCGAGTGTGGATCAGGCGGCGGACGCCATCTCCCAAGTGGATATCCTGGTGAACAATGCCGGCGTCGTCCGCTCGAAGCCGGCCCTCGATCAGGACGAGGGCGACTGGGATGCGGTCGTCGATACCAACCTCAAAGGCATGTTCATGATGGCCAAAGCCGCCGGGCGGTCGATGAAGGCACATGGACGAGGCGGCGCGATCATCAACATCGCCTCGATCCTGGGTCTGCGCCAGGCCGGTGGCGTCCTGCCCTATGCGGTTTCCAAAGCGGGCGTGATCCAGATGACCAAGACGCTTGCGCTCGAATGGGCGCGTTACGGCATCCGGGTGAACGCAATCGCGCCCGGATACGTCGATACCGAGCTCAACAGCGGGTTCTGGCAGACCGAACCCGGCCAGGCCATGATCAAGCGGATACCGCAGCGGCGGCTCGGCTGCCTGGAGGATCTCGACGGACCGCTGCTGCTGCTCGCGTCGGCTGCAAGCGCATACATGACCGGCAGCACGCTGGTTGTGGACGGCGGCCACCTCGTCAGCACTTTGTGAGGACACCACATGGCGAGTAAACTTTACGCGAACGCGTCGGAAGCGCTGGCCGGTCTCCTGCATGACGGGATGACCCTCGCGGCGGGCGGGTTCGGGCTTTGCGGCATACCCGAGACGCTGATAGACGAAGTCGAGCGTTCGGGTGTCCGCGATCTGACGATCATCTCCAACAACGCCGGTGTCGACGATTACGGGCTGGGGCTGCTGTTGCGATCGCGCCAGGTCCGCAAGATGATCTCGTCCTATGTGGGGGAGAACAAGGAGTTCGAGCGCCAGTATCTGAGCGGAGAGCTGGAGCTGGAATTCAATCCGCAAGGGACGCTGGCCGAACGCATCCGTGCCGGCGGCGCGGGCATTCCGGCGTTCTTCACCCGCACCGGCGCGCGCACGATGATTGCCGAGGGCAAGGAGGAGCGGCTGTTCGATGGCGAGCCCTACATCCTGGAGACGGGCCTGCGCGCCGATGTCGCGCTGGTGAAGGCCTGGAAGGGCGATCACCACGGCAATCTGATCTATCGCAAGTCCGCGCGGAACTTCAATCCGATGGTCGCCACTTGCGGCAAGGTCACCGTCGCGGAAGTGGAGGAACTGGTTCCCGTCGGCTCCTTCGATCCCGATCACGTGCATACTTCGGGCATTTTCGTGCAACGCCTGATCCTGGCGACCCGCAACGAAAAGCGCATCGAGAAGCGCACCATTCGCGAGAGTGCCGCCTGATGCCCTGGACCAGAGATGAAATGGCGGCCCTTGCCGCGCGCGAGCTGCATGACGGCTACTACGTCAACCTGGGGATCGGCATCCCGACGCTCGTGAGCAACTACATCGCGCCGGACGTCGATGTGACGCTACAATCGGAAAACGGGATGCTGGGCCTGGGCGCGTTCCCGACCGAGGACAAGGTCGATGCCGACGTGATCAACGCCGGCAAGCAGACCATCACCGAGCTGGACCGGACGAGCTATGTTTCCTCTGCCGACAGTTTCGCCATGATCCGGGGCGGCCATATCGATGCGTCGATCCTCGGCGCGATGGAAGTCGCCCAGAACGGCGACCTTGCCAACTGGATGGTGCCGGGCCGCATGATCAAGGGGCCGGGTGGGGCCATGGACCTCGTGGCCGGTGTGCGCCGCATCATCGTGCTGATGGACCACCGCGCCAAGGACGGCAGCCCCAAGTTTCGCAAGAGCTGCTCGCTGCCGCTGACCGGTGCCAATGTCGTGGATGTGCTCATCACCGATCTTGCGGTGTTCGAGCGCGAAAGCCGCCAGCACCCGTTCCGGCTCCGCACTTGCGCGCCGGGCGTCTCGCGCGCGGAGCTGCGCGCGGCGACCGAAGCAGACTATCTCGATCCGGAGTCCGACCAGTGACCGAACGCGCCCAACGCATTGCCGAAAACGTCGAACGCTTCGTTCGCGATGTCGTCGTCCCTTATGAGCGCGATCCGCGGCTGGGCAGCCACGGTCCTGCGGAGGAACTCGTAATCGAGCTTCGCGAAAAGGCGCGGGCGGCGGGCCTCATGACGCCGCATATCCTGGACGATGGCACGCACCTGACCCAGCGGGAAACCGCCATTGTGCTCATAAAGTCGGGGCTCTCGCCGCTTGGCCCGGTCGCCGTCAACACGATGGCGCCGGACGAGGGCAACATGTACCTCCTCGGCAAGACCGGGACGGCCGAACAGAAGGCGCGCTTCCTGGCGCCGCTCGTGTCGGGCGAAGCGCGGTCCGCCTTCTTCATGACTGAGCCGGCGGCAGACGGCGGGGCCGGCTCCGATCCCTCAATGCTGCAGACACGGTGTGAGCGCGACGGCAACCACTGGGTCATCAATGGACGCAAGGCCTTCATCACCGGCGCGGCGGGCGCCAAGGTTGGTATTGTGATGGCCAAGGCGGAGGAAGGGGCTTCGCTGTTCCTCGTCGATCTGCCCAACCCGGCGATCGTGATCGAGCGCGTTCTCGACACGATCGACAGCTCCATGCCCGGCGGGCACTCGATCGTTCGGATCGACAATCTTCGCGTGCCTGCGGACCAGATGCTGGGGGAACCGGGCGATGGGTTCAAGCTGGCGCAAGTGCGGCTCAGCCCCGCGCGCCTTTCGCACTGCATGCGCTGGCTCGGCAGCGTCACGCGGGCGCAGGAAATCGCGAGCGAATATGCCTGCCGCCGTCACGCGTTCGGCAAGCCGCTGATCGATCACGAAGGCGTCGGCTTCATGCTGGCCGAAAACCTGATCGACCTTAAGCAGTCCGAGCTGATGATCGACTGGTGCGCCAGCGTGCTCGATAGCGGAGAACTCGGCACGGTCGAGAGCTCGATGACCAAGGTAGCGGTTTCCGAAGCGCTGATGCGCACCGCCGATCGCTGCGTGCAGGTGATGGGCGGCACCGGGGTGAGTGGGGATACCATCGTCGAGCAGGTGTTCCGCGAAGTGCGCGCGTTCCGAATCTACGACGGCCCGACCGAGGTGCACAAGTGGAGCCTGGCCAAGAAGATCAAGCGCGCCCACGCCGGACGCTAAAACCGGATCGAAGTGGGGGGCTCTCTTTCAGAGCTCGACACGAAGGGTCCTGGTTGTCTAATCGCAAGCAGGACGGCTCTGTAGTGGAGCCGTCCTCATCATCACGCCGATGCAGTTAAGCGCCAGCGATAGGCGCGATCACCTGCACTTTTCCATCGACTGCCGCGCGAGCTGGGCAAGGAGCGGCAGGCTGGCGGCGCGGTCCTTCGCGCTCGCCGAAGCAGCGGTGCCGCGAATAAGGCGGCCTTTGATGCCGTGGAAGATCGCGGCGAGCCGGAAGAAGTTGAAGGCGATGTAGAAGTCCCAGTTGGGAATGCCGCTCCGCCCCGTCCGCTCGCAGTAGGCCGCGACGTATTCCTCCTCCGACGGGATGTTCAGCGCCTTGAGGTCGGCGCCCGCGAGGCCAGCCACGATCGTGGGCGGCATCTGGTACATCATCGCGTGATAGGCGAAGTCGGCCAGCGGGTGGCCCAATGTGGAGAGCTCCCAGTCGAGCACGGCGAGAACGCGGGGCTCGACGGGGTGGAAGATCATGTTGTCGCAGCGGAAGTCACCGTGGACGATGCTGCTCTCGTCACCTTCCGGAATGTTTTCGGGCAGCCATTCCACCAGTGCGTCCATGTTCGGGTCGCGCCCGGCTTCGGTATCTTCAAGGTATTGGCGGGACCAGCGGCCGATCTGCCGGGCAAAGTAGTTGCCGGGCTTTCCATAGTCCTCCAGGCCCAGCGCGCGGTAATCGATGGCGTGCAGCCTCGCGATGGTTTCGTTCATCGCGTCGAAGTAGGCGGGGCGTTCGTCGCGATCGACCTGGGGGAAGGTGGCATCCCAGAAGATCCGGCCCTCTACCATGTCCATGACGTAGAACCAGCTGCCCAGGACGGCGTCATCGGTGCATAGCCCATGGATGCGCGCGACGGGAAAGCCGGCGCTGTGCAGGCCCGATACCACGCGGACCTCGCGGTCGACGGCATGCGCGCCCGGCAGCGTCGGGCCGGGCGGCTTGCGGCGCAGAACGTAGCTGCGGGCAGGCGTCACCAGCTTGTAGGTGGGATTGGACTGGCCGCCCTTGAACTGTTCGACGACAAGCGGTCCGGCATAACCATCGACGTTCGCGGTCATCCACCGCTCGAGTGCCTTTTCGTCCAAGCCGAAGCCCTCGCGAACCGGTGTTGTGCCTGCGTTGGCGTCCTGGTCCGTGCCGCTCATTTCATGGTCCTCATTTCGTCAAGAACTCCCTGTCCCGGTGCATGGAAGGCGAAAAACTTCACGCCTTGCGATCGTCGCGAATGCACCTGCTTTCACGGCGATCTCCCGTCCTTGGGCCACTTTCTGCCGCACGCTATTGGGTAGCGGTGTGCTCGCGTCAATGCCGATCATAAGGCGGAACCGGAACATCGCAGAGGTTCGCTTTCTCGCGGCTTCTCGTGTCTCGACCCGGCCACTTTTCCTACAGCCGCCGCGTGCCGCCAACGCACGCAAACAGTGCTTGGTCGCGCATTCGGTGGCACGAGATTGACAGTAAGCTGATAAACCGTCATTTTGCCGAATCTCATTATGAGCCATAACAAGGGGTCGGCAATATGACTATTTATCGCAATAGGATAACTGCGTCTGCTCGCACTCTCACAGGCGTATCGGCGTTTGCCTTGTCGCAGATAATTCTCCTGGCGCCGGCAAACGCGCAGGAAGGCGCACCTGCCGAGGTGGCCGAGGCCGAAGAGATGGGCGATATCGTCGTCACCGCGCAGCGGCGTAACGAGCGTTTGCAGGACGTGCCGATTTCGATGTCCGTCGTCGGCGGCGAAGCTCTGGCGCAGAATGCCATCGCCACCGCCACTGACCTTGCACCGCGGATCCCCAATTTCACGATGAACCGGTCGCCGGCCGGCATTCTGGTGACAATGCGCGGCGTGGGCGCATCCACAGCCAGCCCTTCGCTGGAACAGTCGATCGTGATTTTCCTGGATGGAGTCTACGGCGGCAACAACCGCCAGTTTCGCGGAACATTCCTCGACGTCGGGCGGATCGAGGTGCTGCGCGGCCCGCAAGGCGCGCTAGTCGGCAAGAACACGGCTGCCGGCGCGATCAACATCCTGACGACCAGGCCGACCGACGAGTTCGGCGGCTACGTGAACGCCAACTATGACTTCCAGCTTGACGGACCGACGTTCGAGGGAGCGCTGAACATCCCGCTCGGCGGTGGTTTTGCGATGCGGCTGGCCGGTCGCTACTCGGACCTCGATGGCTACGTCTACAACGAACTGACCGATCGCGGCGAGCCGGCCGAGGAAGAAGTCATCGGCCGGATTTCGCTTGGCTACGACGATGGCGGGCCGGTCACCGCTTTCGTAAAGTACGAACACAGCGAGGCCGACGGCGTCGGAACCATGATGCAGATCTGGTCGCCATCGACGCCCGGCTATGAGCTGGACTACAGGAAGGTGTCCTTTGCTTCGGACCGCCCGGAATGAGAACGGCGGAGCAATATTCGACCACGGTAGCGGCGGGATAGTCCTGCTGCGG
>VFQT010001530.1_pt1 | contig 27417 bp, 31 predicted proteins | sample 3512381 | NCBI WGS metagenome assembly VFQT01 (sample SAMN10412376, study PRJNA504923) | tailings metagenome | isolation source: Relicate 2 Philex TSF3 active mining site | place: Philippines: Tuba, Benguet | collected 2017-08-29
GCCCAATAGCCTTTCGGGGTATGAGCGTCACGACCCCGCCCGAGGTGTTGCCGGCCGCCGGTGACCCGTGCTGGTGCGGCAGCGGGCGCAAGTACAAGCGCTGCCACAAGCCACTCGAGGGCAGGATCATTCCCGGGGTCGTCAGTCCGATGCGGTCGGTGCCCGAGGGAATCGCCAAGCCGTCGTACGCGGACTCGGGAAAAGTGGCGCGCTGGGACGAGCCGAAAATCAAGTCACCCGAGGTGATCGAGCGCATGCGCTATGCGTGCGACATGGCCGCCGACATTCTGCGCATGGCCGGAGAATTCGTGAAGCCCGGCATGACGACCGATGACATCGACGTCTTCGTGCACGAAGAAACCGTACGTCGCGGTGCATACCCGAGCCCGTTGAACTACCACGGCTACCCGAAGAGCGTGTGTACCAGTCTGAACGAAGTGATTTGCCACGGCATCCCCGACTCGACGGTGCTGCATGATGGCGACATCATCAACCTCGACGTCACGTGCTTCGTGAACGGTGTGCATGGCGACACGAATGCAACCTTCTTCGTCGGCAACGTCGATGAAGAAAGCAAGCTGGTCGTTCAAGTTGCCGAAGAGTGCATGTGGAAGGGCATCGAAGCAGTGGTCCCCGGCCAGCCTCTCAGTGACATCGGCCGCGCAATCGAGAATCATGCCAAGACCCATCGCATGGGGGTCATTCGCGCGTTCATCGGCCATGGCATCGGTGAGCAGTTCCACACCGACATCCAGGTGCTGCACTATTACGACGCACGTAACTCGATGATCATGCGGCCGGGCATGACGTTCACCATCGAGCCGATGATCAGCCTCGGCACGTGGCAGCACAAGATGTGGGACGACGACTGGACCGCCGTCACCGCTGACGGAAAGCGCACCGCCCAGTTCGAACACACGGTCCTCGTCACCGAGACCGGAGTCGATGTTCTCACCGCCAACGGCGCCGTTTCGCCCTCGGCACCGTGGAAGCGGTAGACATTCCTTCGGGGACAAGATGATCGATCTCGACCGCTACATACCCTTCTCGCGCGATGAATGGGCGGACCTGCGCGCCGCCACACCTCTCACGATCCGCGAAAAGGACCTCGAGGCGCTTCGCGGTATCAACGAACGCATCGACCTCGACGAGGTCACGGCCGTCTATCTACCTCTCACCCGACTGCTGAATCTCTACGTCAGCGCGACCCAAAACCTGCACAAAGTTTCGGCGACGTTCCTCGGCACCATGGCGCCAAAGGTTCCTTACGTCATCGGCGTTGCGGGCAGCGTGGCCGTGGGCAAAAGCACGTTCGCCCGTATTCTCCAGGCACTTCTCGCGCGCTGGCCCGAACACCCGAAGGTCGACCTCGTCACGACCGACGGCTTTTTGTTCCCGAACGCCGTCCTCGACGAACGCGGCATCATGAACCGCAAGGGTTTCCCCGAGAGCTACGACACGAAGTCACTCCTGCAATTCCTGCGAGAGCTGAAGTCGGGTCGTCCCGAAGTCGCAGCACCCGTGTACAGCCACGTGGTCTACGACATCGTCGACGGCCAAGAAGTCATTGTTCGCCAGCCCGACATTCTCATTCTCGAGGGTCTCAACGTCCTGCAGGTTGGCGTTGATTCGAACGAATTCGTTTCCGATTACTTCGACTTTTCGATCTACATCGATGCCGAAGAATCGGTCATTCGCGACTGGTACATCGAACGATTCCATGCCCTTCGTCGTACCGTCTTTCAAGATCCCCAGAGTTTCTTCCGGCACTTTGCCGAACTCAGCGACGACGAAGCAACCGACGTTGCGCGTGGCATCTGGGGAGAAATCAACGGCCGCAATCTCAGCGAAAACATCGCACCGACAAAATCACGCGCGTCGCTCGTCATCAACAAGGGCGCCAATCACCGGGTGACCGACGTTCAGTTGCGCAAGCTTTAATTCAGCGATGAATCGCGTTGAGGTAGTTGTACACGGTGATGCGCGACACCGCCATGGCGTCGGCCACGTCTTCGACCGCACGACGCAGGATGAATGCGCCACGCTCGTCGAGTAGGCGTATCGCACGTTGCTTGTCGTTGCGCGAAAGTTCTTTGAGGCTGCCGCCCAGTTCCTTCTCGACGCTCTCGATCAGGCGGTCGAGCGCGCCATGCAGTGCCGGCATGCGTACCGCACCAACCACTTGACCGTCCCACGAAAGCGGGATGTCGCTTGCTCCCATTTCGGTCGTCGGCACGACAGTTGCGCCAACGGCATCGAGAATCGGAGCAACCGCCCGAAGAAGGGGATGTTCAGGCTGGCTCATTCGCCGTCCGGACCGATGTGGATGCTGACGTGAGTGGCACCGTTGGCATACGCCGCGTCGAGAAGCGCAGCCACGACACGACCGGCGTCACCTGCAGTCGCGCGAAGGGTTGTGCCGAACGGCCCGAATTCGACCGACGCTCCGAGCTTCTCGACCGCGGCAACGGCCGCAGTGACATGCGGGCCGGGAGCACCCTCGACGAAGGGTTCGATCGTGAACTCGACAGCGACCGTTGTGCTGGGAACCATGCCCACAGGGTACCGACCTCCGTTCAGGCACCGAAAAGGCGTGGGCCGAGCAGATCAAGGCTGTCGGGCAAAAACCGTTCTGACTTCACCAGACGGCGCAATTCCTCAGCGAGGACCCAGCGGAATTCGGCTACCTCCCCATCGCGAGGTTTGACCTCGCCGTCACAGCCGACCTCGTAGCAGCGGCCGATCAAGCTCACCTCGGCATCGGCAAATGTCCCGGCCGCGACGAACACGGGCTCGGCGTCGATACCCGCCTCCTCCCACAACTCGCGTCGCGCCGCATCGTCGTAGGACTCACCCGCTGCAACCACCCCGCCGATGGCGATGTCCCACCAACCGGGCCAGATGTCCTTGTGTTCGCTGCGTCGGTGGATGAGCACCCGACCCGCGGAGTCGCGGACGAGGATGAACACCGCACGATGCCGCAACACGTCGCGACGCATCACCGAACGTGGGGCCGTGTCGATGACCCTGTCGTCGGCATCAACGATGTCGACGAATTCCACGTCACCGCCATCGGTCATCCGGAAAGTGTGGCACGATGGCGCCATGTCGGCTGAAGCGCTGATCGAACAGCACGGTCCCAGCAAGGAACTCCGTGATCAAGCCCGTGGGCTGCAGGGCGCGGCAATCGCACTGCGGCGTTCGTTGCACCAGCACCCAGAGGTGGGCAACGAGCTGCCGGTGACACGCGAACAGGTGTCGCAGGCACTCGACGGGTTGCCTCTCGACATCACGCTCCACAAAACGACGAGCGGTATCGCCGCGCTTCTCACCGGCGACAAACCCGGACCAACCGTGTTGCTGCGCGGTGACATGGATGCGCTTCCGATGCCCGAGGACACGGGCCTCGACTTTGCTTCGAAAAACCACAACATGATGCATGCGTGCGGTCATGACACCCACACGAGCATGCTCGTGCAGGCCGCACATGTGTTGTCCGACCGCAAGAGTGAGATTCCCGGACGTGTTCTCTTCATGTTCCAACCGGGCGAAGAAGGTTTTCACGGAGCGCAGTACATGCTCGACGAAGGCCTTCTCGACCTTCCCCCGCACAGCGATGGAACTGAGTCCCCGATCACGGGAGCGTTTGCGCTTCACATCTCGACCGCGTTGCCGGTCGGCATGGTGGGAATCAAGGGTGGGCCGATCATGGCCTCGAGCGACCGCATGACGATCACGGTCACGGGCGCCGGTGGTCACGCATCCGAGCCGCACCGTACGAGCGACCCTGTGCCGGTCGCGTGCGAAATCGTGCAGGCTCTGCAAACTATGGTGACGCGACGCATCGACGCGTTCGATCCGGCCATCGTGACGGTGACGAAGATCAACGCCGGCACCGCATACAACGTGATTCCCGAGACGGCGGTTGTCGAAGGCACCATTCGTGCGGTGAGCGCCAAAACTCGTAGCAAGGTTCACGAGCTGATCGCTCAGGTCGCCTCTGGCATTGCGACCGCTCACGGCATGTCTGCCGAAGTCGACATTCCGCTTGGCTATCCCGTCACCGTCAACGATCAGGGATTCGCCGGCTTTTCCACCGACATTGCAACGTCGATTCTCGGCGATCGCAAGGTGGTGCAGCTTCCCCACCCCGTCATGGGAGCCGAGGATTTCAGTTACGTGCTCGAGCGCTTGCCCGGAGCGATGATGTTCCTTGGTGGCACACCCACCGACAAGAACCCGGCGACAGCTGCTCCGAACCATTCGAACCGCGTGATGTTCGACGAGGACGCCATGGAAGTCGGCGTGTCGCTGTACGCCGCAATGGCACTGCGCCACCTTGGTGTCAGGCTTTCCTGACAATTACTTCAACACGAGAGCATTAGGCGGTGATGCGACGCCAGACGGCAGATTCAACGGCGCTGACGTGAAGAAGCCGGTGTAACGACCGTCGGCGGCGCAATCGTCGGCGAGGTGGTCGAGCACGAACATCTCGCCGAGCGGCAGGCCAAGCATCGGCAGGAAGAGCGTGTGGGTGAAGATCTCGTGCATGCGACGACGGTCGGCACGAACTTCCGCATTTTCCTCTGCTGTGCGCAACGCTCCCGGTGGCCACACCTCGACGGCGGGGTTGTCGGCGGCGATGGCGGCAATGTGCATGTCCCACAACACTTCGGCGGTGCGCTCGTCGGAGCGCAGACCCGGGGTGCGCAGTTCGCTGACGACTGCCATGCGTTCGCGAACTTCACGTGGTTGACGCTCGTACCAACCGATCCATCCCGTGCGCACGAGAAGAATGTCACCCTGTTCCAATTCCGTTCCTTGGTGTGCGAGACACTCGAGTAGTTCATCGGCCTCGATGGGATCGGATTTGTCGTGTTGTATGGGCCGACCGACCGCCTCGCGCCAGCGCGCGACGTCACATAGAACCGCCCGTCCTGCGATTCCGCGCTGTGCCCAGTGGTGTACACCGTGTTCGTCGTCATCGACTCCACCGAAGTGTCCCGTTCCCGGTTCGTCGTTTTGCGCCGCAAAGTTGCGGATGTGACGGAACCCGTCCCATTGACTCGAGGACTGGGTATTCCATCCGTGCAGAACGTCATCGTGGCTGACTGCACGCTCGTCACCCGTCACCTCGTGGCCGAAGGGACTGCGCCCGAACAACGGCGGGTCGGGCTTGCGCATGTCCCAATTCATCGGGAACACCCGACCGTCTGTCACCAATCGCGCCGCGGCGGCGACGCGTTCAGGCGTCAACAGGTTGAGACAGCCGAAGTATCGCGCGTCGCCCTCCCACACGTCCCACGCGGCCGGCAGGCCGCCTCGACGGGGCAGATCGCGGTACGGGGGCAGGTCGCTCTTCGTCATGTCCGAGACCGTACCTGCCCTGTACCGTGGCGTTTTCATGGGGGACAACGCAGGCAAAGAAACAAGCGAACGGCCGATCAGCGGGCTACGCGTCCTCGACTTCAGTCGCGTGCTCACGGGTCCTCACGCCACACGCATGCTCTGCGACCTCGGCGCCGATGTCATCAAGCTCGAACCGCCCGAAGGTGACCTCACCCGCTTCACCAACCCGCGCGTCAACTCGCTCTCGACGTACTTCGTGCAACAGAACGTGGGCAAGAAGAACATCTGCCTCGACCTTTCGAAGCCCGAGGCGATTGCACTCGTTCATCGGCTGATCGAACACGTCGACATCGTCGTCGAGAACTTCCGTCCCGGAGTCATGAAGAGGCTGCAGCTCGACTACGACACGCTGAGTGCGATCAACCCGCGACTCATCTACGCGTCGATCACCGGCTACGGCAATACCGGGCCGTGGGTGCACCGTCGGGCCTATGCGCCGGTCGTCGGGGCCGAAACGGGCATCACGAAGTACCAGGGTGATGCACGCGGCGGCGAGTACGCGAACGATCCGTTTTCCCATGCCGACGTCTACACCGCGATGGAAACCTGCACGGCCGTGCTTGCCGCGGTCATCCAACGCGGACGGACGGGTCGCGGGCAATGGATTGACATCGCGATGGCACAGACAATGCTGTACGTGAACGAACACGCCCACGACGATCTGTGGACCGACCCCGTGCCACCCGAGCAGATTCGGTCGTTCCAGCCGGCGAACTACCCGGTGCTCACTGCGGCAAACGGCGACAAAGTGGTCGTCAGCGGACACCCGGCCGAACGTGGAACATTCGACAACTTCATGAACGGCGCAGGACGCGGTGATGTGATCAGCGATCCGCGCTTCGTCGACGTGCCGAGTCGTCTCGCGCATCTCGACGAGATCCAACGGATCCTCCGCGAATGGGCCGCGACGATGCCCGACGCAACCGCGATCGAAGAAGCACTTGCTCGTCACCAACTCGCCTCCGGAAAAATTCGTTCGCCGCGAGAGGCGGCCGATACCGAGTGGGGCCGCGAACGCACAGTGACCGTCGAGGTGAGCAACCGTGGTGAAGGAACGATTCGAATCCCGAACGCACCCTGGCGTTTTTCCGACGCCGATACGACGACATCGGGCGAACCGCGGTATCCGGGCGAAGACAATGAATCTGTTCTCGGTGACCTCCTCGGTTTGTCTTCGGGCGACCTCGCCTCGCTGACCGAGGGTGGAATACTCTTGAGCCGTAAGCCGCGGTCCCGCTGACGCACGGGCCGCCTACCGAAATATCCGGGGGGATCACATGGCCGGACTGGCCCGACCAGCAACACCACGACAAGTCACTGCTTCGTGGCTGACACAGGCCCTGCAATCAACGGGCGTCATCGAATCCCACGTCGAAGTCGGTTCGGTGCGACACGAACCGCTTGGTGGCGGTACGGGAGTGTTCGGAACCTTGGCTCGCCTCGTCGTTGACTACACCGAGCCGAATTCGGGCCCAACTTCGATGGTTCTCAAGATTCCAACTGCAGCACCCGAGAACAAAGCCGTCGGCTTGGCGCTCGGTCTGTACGAGCGTGAGGGGCAGTTTCTCAAGCTGATGGCCGATCGGACGCCGGTCAACAGTGTCGGCTGTTACTACAACGACATGGATGTCGAGGCCGGCGAGTTCGTCCTCCTCCTCGAAGAAATCCGTGATCTACAAGTCGGCCAGCAGACCGCCGGTGCCAGTGTTGCGCAGCTGGAAATTGCGTTGCGTGAACTTGCCAAGTTTCACGCTGCATGGTGGAAGCACCCCGATCTTCCGACGATGGGCTGGCTGCCGCGCAACGATTCACCGGCAAACCTCGTGGTCGTTCCCGACATCATGCGCAACGCAATGGTCGTCGTCGAGCGCGACTGGACCGACGCGATCGGTCGCGACGCCGTCGAGCTCGGAAAACGACTCGCTGCACAATTCGACACCATCATCAAGCGAACCGGCGAAGTTGCTCACACGATGTGTCACGGCGATGCACGTCTCGAGAACATGTTCTTCAATGCCGATGCGTCGCGAATGAAATTCATCGACTTTCAGCTGGTTATTCATGCATCGCCCGCGCAGGACGTTGCTTACCTCATGGGCTCGTCGTGCGACAACGACGTGTGGGATCAACACGGCGCACGCATGTTGAAGATGTACCACGATGCCCTCGTGGCCGCAGGAGTGTCGGACTACGCGTGGGATCAGTTCTGGTACGAGTTCAAGTTGAATTCACTGTGGGCAGTTGCTGCACCCGCATCGATGGTCGGCACTTTCGATGTCGGCGACGAGAACGGCAAATTGCTTGCCGGCAAATGGATGGAGCGCGGCTGGTACATCCCGATGGCGACCAACGCCGCCGACATTCTCTAACGACCGGAGTGGCCGAACCCGCCGCCGCGGTCGAACCCGTCGAGTGAGTCAACAACCTGCCACGTCACCTCTTCGATGCGCTGAATGACAAGTTGTGCAATGCGGTCACCGCGCTTGAGTTCGTAGTCGTTCGCGGCATCGGTGTTCAGCATCACGCACTTCAATTCACCGCGGTAACCGGCATCGATGAGACCGGGCGCGTTCACGAGGCTGATGCCGTGTTTCAGCGCAAGTCCACTGCGTGGAAGTACGAACCCCGCGTAGCCCTCGGGGATTGCGATGGCGACGCCGGTCGGCACCAACACACGACCGCCGGCGCACGGAATCACCGCGTCGTTGCGCGCGTGAAGATCGATGCCGGCATCACCTCGGTGTGCGACGGTGGGCAACGGCAAGTCCGGGTCGAGTTGCTGAATCGCGACCTTGAGCACACGGTGAATCTAGAACAACGGTAGTTTTGGGGTCGTGATGGCGTGGATGGACCTCGAGATGACGGGCCTCGACCCCTCAGTCGACCGCATCGTAGAAATTGCAACCATCATCACCGACGATGAACTCAACATCATCGCCGAGGGTCCGGACATCGTGATCCATCAATCCGACGATGTCCTTGCCAAAATGGCGCCGGTCGTGGTCGACATGCACACCAAGTCGGGTCTCCTCGAAGAGATCCGCTCATCGACGGTGAGCCTCGAACATGCCGGCAGGGAAACGCTCGCGTTCCTGAAAGCCCACATCGGTGCACCGAAGTCGGTCCCCCTGTGCGGGAACAGCATCGGCACCGACCGACGTTTCCTCGCTGCGTATCTCACCGACATCGAGAACTACCTGCATTACCGCAGCGTCGACGTGTCGAGCGTGAAGGAACTGGTGAAGCGTTGGTATCCGCAGGTCGACGCAGGTCGCCCGACAAAAACGGGCAACCACAGGGCACTCGACGATATTCGTGACAGCATCCACGAACTCGCCTACTACCGCGCGAACGCATTCAAGTAGTTTTGCGTTCGTGACTTCGCAGGCCGACGCCCCTCGCCCCGTGCGCCAAGAGGCGCTCCACGCGACCGAAGAAATCACCGAACTTGCTCCGGGTGTTCTTCGCACGCAACTTCCCATCGACCTGCCCGGTCTTGGTCACGTCAACATGTACGTCCTCGAAGACGAGCGTGGCGTCACCGTCGTCGACCCCGGAATGCCCGGTCACGAGTCGTTCGTTGCGCTGAAGGCGCGGCTGCGCACGATCGGTGTGCCGCTGAAGCGTGTTCACTCGGTTCTCGTCACCCACAGCCATCCCGACCATTACGGCGGAGCCGGCCGGCTGCGCAAAGAGGTGGGTGCCGAAATCATCGCCCACCGACGTTTCCGCTTGTGGTGGGATCCGTACGAACCACCGGACCTCGACGTCGAGGACGTGCCATTGGTGAAGACTCCGATGCGTCCGAACGGTGAAACACCGTGGGGTGGTCGTGGTTACGACATTCCTTGGTCGCGACGAGCGCGCATGCGTATGCATGCCAAGTTTCCGAAAGTCTTCGGTGTCCCCCACCCGAACCGTCGTGTCGACGAAGGTGACCGCGTCATGTTGGGCGGTCGCGAATGGCTCGCCATCCACACCCCGGGTCACACCGAAGACCACCTTTGTCTGCTCGACCCGGATTCGGGTCTTCTCATCAGCGGCGACCACGTGTTGCCGACGATCACGCCCCATATTTCGGGCATGTCGTACGCAGCCGATCCGTTGAGCGGATTTTTTGCATCACTCGACAAAGTGGCCAACCTCGGAGCGCAGTTGAAGCTCGCGCTTCCGGCTCACGGGGCGCCGTTCACCAACGTCGTCGAACGCGTCGAACACATCAAAGAGCACCACGTCGAACGCCTCGACAAATTGCGCCAGATCGGCGCCGACTTCGATCGCCCCGCAACCGTGATGGACATCGCCAAACACCTCTTTTCGGCGCGGGCGCAGGGCCCGATGGCCGACAGCGAAACGTTTGCCCACCTCGAACACCTGAGGCTCGCGGGTGAATTCGACCGTCGCGAGCGCGACGGTTTTCTCGAATACGTCCGCGTCAGCTGAGCGGCGAACGACACACCTGCGTCGCAGCAACCACGTTGCCGGCAGACTCGTGCCAGATCATCGTGTGATCGCCCGCTTCGCGAACCACCGTCGCCACTTCGTGCTCGGGATGCACCGGGGCCACATGTTCCAGCACGACGTCGAGCGGCGCTCGCATTTCACGGTGTGCGCCAAGCCACTCTTCGACCGCCTCCCAATACGCGGCGTTGTTCATGTGACCCAGCGCATCCATGTCGGAGAACCGCAGCGGCCAAGGATGGCGTGGTTCTTCCGGCGTCGGTCGATCACGCAGCAACACGCGCGCACCAACTTTTCGGCCCACGGCTGACGTGCTCGCGACTGCGAGGAAGTCAGCGGCGAGCTTCGCGGGCGCCATGGTGGTCAGGTCGACGTGCACCCACACGGCCGCGGCTTCGATACGGCCTCCACGCTCACCCTCGATGAGCGTCGAGCGTTCTGCCCAGTGCGAGCCCAGACCGCCGCACCAGGTCTGCAAACTGAGGGGCTCCTGGAAGACGGGAAACTTGTGGACCCGAATCGCGGTGCGGCGCACCACCCAGCCGTCACGGTCGGCGTACGCCGCCTCCCGGGCGTCGTCGTGGGCGATGTCCTGGAGATAGCGAACGGCGGCATCGAGGCGCAGACGACCGCGGGGCGTGACGTCGCCGAGTCGCACCCGGCGCGTGGCCCGAAACACCCGTCCCACCCCGGGAACCGCAGGGAATTCAAGGGCAACGGGGGCCGACGGGGTCACGGCAAAACCCTAATTCACAAGGGGTTCAGGGGGTTCGCGTTAAATCAGTTGACGTTTGCATTCGGACATGGTTTCCTACATATCGCATGTTGTTCGTAGACCGCACCCAGGCCTCGGCCCGCCACGCAGCCGCCATGGCTGCCTATTGGCATGCCACCCAGCCGGTGTTTGCAGCCTCGTTCACGAATAAGCGACCCAGCCAGCGCCCCGACAGGAGCCCGACGTAAAGGAAAAACGTCGGAAGTCGAGGCCGCTGGGTTCAAAAACCCGGCGGCCTTTTTTGTTTTCCGGCGTGCCTCACTTCATCGAGAAAGACATCACCATGCTTGCACCGAACACACTCATCCCCTTCGAACAACCGATTCTCCTCACGGCCAAGCGCTGTGCCGACGGCAACGGCACCCTGACGTACCTCTTCTTCTCCGAGGAGTACGTCGATGTCTGTCGGGCCAAGGCCATCTGCGCAAAGTGCACCTCGCGCGAGGCCTGTCTGAACGATGCGCTCCAACGCGAAGAGCCTTGGGGTGTCTGGGGCGGTGAGCTCCTCGAGAACGGCCGCGTGGTCGCCACCAAGCGACCACGCGGACGGCCAGCCGTACACGTCCGCCGCCCAGTGGTCGTGGACGAAGTACCGATTCCGCGCCACTTGGCAGCGTCGGTAGCCTGACCCGCGTGACCGGACGCCGCCGTTTCCTCCTCTCGGCGGTGGGAATTCTGGTCGTCAGCGTCGCGGGCGGATGGCTGTTGAGCCGGGTGGGTGACGACTCCCCCTCCAACGAGGGAGTGGTCGTTCTCTCGCCCGGCTCGACCAGCCAGGACCCCACCATCGGAACCAATGCACTGAACACGGGGAAGGCCTTCCCGATCGTCGAAGTCGAGTCACTCGACGGCACCGCGGTCACCCTCGGCGAGCCGACCGGCAAGCCGTTCCTCGTGAACTTCTGGTATTCCACCTGCGAACCCTGCAAGCGGGAAATGCCGGCTCTCGTTGCCGCACGGGACAAGTACGGCATCGACATCGTCGGTGTGAACCCGCGTGACACGGCCGAGCTTGCCCGCGACTTCGCCGATGACTACGGCATCACCTATTCGTTGTTGCGCGACCCGAACGGCGCGTCGTTGGTTGCCCTCGGTGTCGGCACGTTTCCGATGACCTACCTTGTCAGCGGCGACGGCACCATTTTGGAACAACACGCCGGCGAAATCACCGCAGCACAGCTCGACCGCATGCTCGCACCGATTGCAGGACCCGAATGATCGCTCTCGAAGGAAACTTCGCGTACAGCTTCGTCCTCGGTGTTCTCGCCGCGGTCAACCCGTGCGGTTTCGTGCTGCTGCCCACGTATCTCATGTTCTTCCTCGGCCTCGAGGGTTCGCGACCCGCCGATTCGCAGCGCACCTCGCTCGTTCGGGCGTTGCGCGTCGGTCTTGCCACGTCATCGGGTTTCATCGCCGTCTTCATGGTTGTCGGTTCGATATCACGCTTGTTCACGAACGCAATCGAACGCAACGCGAAATACGTGTCGATCGTGATTGGTGTTGCCCTCGTCGTCATGGGCATCGCAATGTTGGCCGGATGGAAGCCGCGCATCATCACGCCCAACATCGTGACGGGGAAGACACGCACGTTCGGTTCCATGTTTCTGTTCGGCATCGCATACGCGGTCGCGTCGATTGGCTGCACGATCGGATTTCTCACTTCGGTCATTCTCGGGTCGATCAACGTGCACGGGTTCTTCTCGGGGATGTTGAGCATCGTCCTCTATGGCCTCGGCATGGGTGCCATCGTGACGGCGCTCACCGTGTCTCTCGCTTTCGCCAAGGGTGGACTCTTGCGCCTTCTGCGCAACGGTATGCGATACCTCGACCGGGTGTCGGCCGTTCTCGTACTCCTCACCGGGGTCTATCTCACCTGGTATTGGTACGCGGCGATTGCGGAACGGGACTACGGATCGTTCGTCAGTCGCGTCGAACGTTGGCAAAGCGATCTCGCCACCTTCCTCCAGCGACAGGGGGCGTGGAAACTGGCGCTCGTCTTCGGTGCGGTCATCGCGCTGGCGGGTGTGGTCGTTCGAGTCGGCGGACGTCGCAGTAATGGGAAGCCACGTGTTTGATCAGCTTCTCGCCCACGAGGGCGTCGAAGAAGTTCTCGAGCTGCGCGGACGATTCGGGTTCATGGCATACCACGGAGGTGGTCTGGAGGAAATGACCGACGTCATCGCGCGCGCGGCGGCCGCGTTGTCGGACGCCTCGTACTACGGCGTGCACCAGCCCGTTGGGATGGAATGGCACATCCCATCGACGAAGGTGTCCCCCGAGCACTCCGAGAAGCTCACCGATTTCTTCGCCAACGTCGACGTCGTCATCACCGTGCACGGCTACGGACGCATGGGCATGTGGGCATCGCTGCTGCTCGGTGGGTCGAACCGTGACCTCGCCCACCACGTCGGGGAACACATCCGCGAGCGGCTGCCCGCCTATGACGTGCGTACCGACCTCGAAACCATCCCCCGGGAACTGCGCGGTCTCCATCCAAAAAATCCGGTCAACCTTCCGCGACTTGGCGGAGCGCAGTTGGAACTTCCCCCGCGTGTTCGTGGCACGAGTCCCCTCTTTTGGGACTGGGAAGGTCCGGGTTTGAATCCACATTCACAGCGCCTTGTCGACGCCCTGGCCACCGCTGCGCGGACATTTCCCGTGGGGGCTTGAGGCTTCTACGGGGCGAGACGTTCGATCGTCCAGCCCGCCCCACCGTGGCGGCTGTACCGGAAGCGATCGTGGAGACGATTCGGGCGGCCCTGCCAGAACTCGACGCTGACCGGACGCAGTCGAAAACCGCCCCAGTGCGGTGGTCGCGGAACGACGGACCCCCCAAAACGCGCGGTTTCCTCTTCGACGCGCGCCATCAGCGCCGCACGATCGGTGATCGGCTGCGACTGTGGTGATGCCCACGCACCGATCTGCGAGTCGCGGGGTCGTGATGCGAAGTACTCGTCGCTTTCACGCTCACTCACACGTTCAACCGTGCCGCGCACGCGCACTTGTCGATGCAGATCGAGCCACGCAAACGTCGCAGCGGCAACGGGGTCGTCATCAATCTGTCGGCCCTTGGCGGATTCATAGTTGGTGAAAAAAACGAAACCACGCTCGTCGGCGGCACGCACGAGAACAATGCGAGCATCGGGTGCACCGTCGTCGGCAATCGTCGACACGGTCATTGCATTCGGCTCGGCGACTCCTGCCTCGGCGGCTTGGTCGTACCAACGCTGCCATTGCGCGACGGGCGATGCGTCGAGATCAGCGGCATCGAGACCAGCGGTCTCGTACTGCACGCGCCGGTCGCGCAGGCTCATGGCCGCGTGATGCGTTCGGCGCCACGCATGTACGGACGCAGTGCGGGAGGAACGGTGACCGAACCGTCTTCTTCGCGGAAGTTCTCGAGGATCGCAGCCCACACACGCGGCACCGCAAGCGCAGAACCGTTCAGCGTGTGTGCGAATTCAGTTCCCTTTTGTGTCCCGCGCTTCACGCGGATGTCGGCGCGGCGCGCCTGGTAGTCGGAGAACCAGCTGACAGAGCTGACTTCAAGCCATGTGTCACAACCCGGAGCGTAAACCTCGATGTCGAAGCTGCGGTGATGGCTCTGGCCGAAATCACCGGTACAGATTTCAATGATGCGATACGGCAAACCGAGACCCGAGATGAGTCGCTCGGCACGGTCACGCAACTCGACCAACAGTTCGGGGGCCTGCTCGGCAAGAGCGAGAGCGAAAATCTCAACCTTGTCGAATTCGTGCGCGCGCAGCATTCCGCGGGTGTCGCGACCGGCCGAACCTGCTTCACGCCGATAGCAGGGCGAGTACGCCATCAGTCGCTTGGGCATTTCGTCATCACGGAGAATTTCACCCGCATAGATCGAGGTGAGGGGAACCTCGGCCGTGGGAATGCACCACAGGTCGTCACGCTCGATGGAGTAGGCGTCGTCGGCAAATTTCGGCAACTGTCCGGTGGCGGTGAGCGTCGCGGTTGTGACGAGCGACGGCGGTCGAATTTCTTCGAACGCATCGACGTTTGCGTCGAGGGCGTACTGACACAACGCTCGCGCGAGGGTGGCACCGAAACCACGCTGCATCGTGAACATTGCGCCGGAAATCTTCACCGCACGCTCGTTATCGAGAATGCCCAGTTGTTCGGCGGTCTCCCAGTGCGGCACGCGCCGGTGCGCGGGAAACGACGCGGGCAGATTGTTCGGGCCAACGACGACCGGGTTGTCGAGGTCGCTCGCGCCGTTCGGGGCGTCGACATGGGGCAAATTCGGGATGCGCAACATGACGTCCCGAAGAGCGGCCTCAACTTCGTCCGACTCGGCCGCCAAACCCGTCTCGCGGGCCCCAAGGTCGCGACTCCGGGCCATCAGCGCCTCGGCACCCGCGGTGTCACCGGCCTTGCGCAGGGCGCCGACCTGTTTGGAAATGTCGTTGACCTGACGACGTACATCGTCGCGCTCGACGACGATGTCACGCAGTCGGGCGTCAAGACGCAACGCGTGGTCGAGTTGCTCGATGAGATCGGGCTTTCCACGACGATCCATTGCCGCCCGCACGGTGTCGGGGGCATTGCGCAGCAGACGGACGTCGATCACAGGATGAGAAGGCTACCTGCCCTCTCCCCGTACGCTGGGGGCAATGGCCGCCGTGGAAGTCGAGAACCTCAGCGTTCACTACGGTCAACTGAGGGCCGTCGACGAGGTGTCGTTCGCCGCCGAATTCGGCGAGGTCACGGCCGTTCTTGGTCCGAACGGTGCGGGCAAAACGAGCACCATCGAAACCTGCGAGGGATTCCGCCGTCCGACATCGGGTTCGGTACGGGTGCTCGACCTCGACCCATGGGCACAACGCACTGCCTTGCACCGCGAGGTTGGCGTCATGCTTCAAGACGGTGGCGTTTACCCGAGTGCGCGCGTCGGCGAGACGGTGACCCAGTTCTGCAAGCTGTACGACCGTGGCGCATCACCCGACGAGCTGGTGGCGCGCGTTGGCCTGACCGAACGTGCCACAACGACGTGGCGTCGCCTGTCGGGTGGCGAAAAGCAACGCCTGTGTCTGGCGCTTGCCCTCGCGGCGCGTCCACGTGTTGCTTTCCTCGATGAGCCGACGGCCGGCGTCGATGTGAATGGTCGCGACGACGTTCGAGGAATCATCCGCGATCTTGCCAGCGAAGGGTGCGCCGTGGTCCTGGCAACCCACGAACTCGACGAGGCCGAACGGCTGGCCGACAGGGTCGTGCTCTTCAACCGCGGTCGCATCGTTGCCAACAGCACGCTCGCGAACCTGCGCTCGTCACGCACGACCGTGCGCTTTCGCTCGTCCCCTTCTCTCGACGCAGTATCGCTGGCGGGCCACATCGGTCTCGACGTCGTTGCCAACGGTGACGAGTTCATCGTCAGTTTCGCTTCGCCCGATTCATCAATGGCGAGCGACCTCGTCTCACGCATCTCCGTGTGGTTGGGGTCGAACTCGCTTCCGCTCCACGACCTGAACGTCGGTGGCGAACGCCTCGAGGACATCTTCCGCATGCTCACAAAGGATCAAGAGTCATGAGCCCATTGACTGCGCAGATCGGCGCCGAGTTGTCACTCGTACGGCGCAACGGTGAACAACTGCTCGTCACGCTCGGCATTCCGCTTCTTCTGTTGGGTTTCTTCGGCAGCGTCGACATCCTGCCCACCGACACCGATGAACCGGTCGACTTCCTGGTACCGGGCATCCTCTCGCTCGCTGTCATGAGCACATCGATGGTCAGCCTCGGCATCGCCACCGGTTTCGAGCGCTCGTACCTCGTGCTGAAGCGCCTTGCAGCAACACCGCTCGGGACGGGTCGGCTCATTGCAGCCAAAACTGTCGCAGTCGTCTGTGTCGAGGGTGTGCAGATGGCGCTCCTTGTTGCACTCGGACTTGCACTCGGATGGGTCCCCAATTCCGCCAATTGGCTTCTTGCATTCGCCGCCGTTGTCGTTGGTACGTTTGCATTCGCCGGAATCGGGCTTGGTCTCGCGGGCAACCTGCGCGGTGAGGTCAATCTGGCCGCATCGAACGGGCTTTACCTCGTCCTGTTGCTGCTCGGCGGGGTTCTCTTCCCCCTCGACCGACTGCCGTCTTTCCTCCAAGCGATCGGGCGGGCGACTCCCACCCATGCTCTCGCCGACGTGCTGGCCGAATCGCTCATGTCGACCGGAACACACACGGGGACGTCGTGGGTGGTCTTGGGCGCTTGGGCGGTCACTGCACCGGCTATCGCGGCACGCACCTTCCGCTGGAGCTAGATCAACGCTGCGGTTCGGGGGCAGGTGGAGTGTTCTCGAAGGCCCGTTCCACTTCTTCGAAGGTCAACGTGGTGTCTCGGACGTAGGTTTGCTCGGCGTTGAAATTCCCGGCAAAGCGCTTGAAGAACATGAAGATGACGATCGACCAGAGGAAGATGCTGCCGCCGAGCTTCATGATGGCCCCGGCAAGTTGCTGGTCGGTCGAAACCGAAAGGCCCCACACACGCACGGGCGTGTCGTAGTGCTTGTAGACCGTGCCCTCGGCAAAAGTAAGCCAGCCTGCCGGCACGGTTGGAACGATCGACATGAGGAACAGATAGATCATCTTCGCGCCGTGGCCGATGCGGAATTCAGCGGCCGGTCCGCAGATGGCGACCCACATCAATAGCGCCGAGGTGACGACGAGCACGTGCAGCGAATAGTGCACGGGGCTGCTCGACGCGCTGCGGTTGACGAGACCAGGAATGTGGGTGACCATGACAACGACGTTGAAAATCACTCCTGCGATCACCGGCTTCGCGAACCATCTCACGACGCGGTAGGCACGTCCATCGCCAACGAGGGCACGGAACATCCATTCCGGCAGGGCAAGGAGCGCAAGCGGCGGAACGAAATACGACAACGCCATGTGCTGCAACATGTGCATCGAGTACAGGTACTCCTCGGCGAGGTCGTGCATCGGCCAGTCCGATGCAACCCACAGCACCGTCATTGCCGCAACGAACGCAATGATGTTGCGACGCGTGACGACGGGCCCCGTCGGTACGGCTTGGGGGCCAATGACCCGCACCGAATACACGTACGCGCAAACCAAGAACCCGATGAGCAACCACAACTCGGGGTGCGCCTGAAAGCGCCACGGGTCGAGAAGTGGGTTGGCTGCTTCGGCAATCATGGCGCCTCCGCGGGGGGGAAGAGGTCAGGCGGAAAAGAACTTGAAGGTTGCGAGGGCTGCTGCGTAAACACCGATCGCGAGGAACAGACCTGCGTAGAACATGAAGCTGAAGATCTTGCTGTCGAACTTCAGGTGCATGAAGTAGGAGACCACGATGAAGAACTTGACGCACATCAGAACCAAGAGAACCGGCATGAAAAACGGCCCGAAGTCGACAAAGTAGGTTGCCACTTCCAAGGCCGTCAGAGCGGCAAGAACGATCGCAACCTTCACGTAGCCGAGGGTGCTCATGCCGTGCTCGGCATGGTCGTCGTGGCCGACGTGCTCTGTGTGTTCTGCGGTGGTTGTCATGGTGGAAACCTCGTGTACTTGCGGTGCGAAATCAGGTTGGAATCAGGTAGACGAGCGTGAAGATGATGATCCACACCACGTCAACGAAGTGCCAATAAAGCCCCACGAGTTCAACCACTTCGGCCTTGTCACCGGGAACCTTGCTGCGCTTGATGATGCCGACGAGCGACAGCAACATGATGACGCCGACGGTGACGTGGACACCGTGGAATCCGGTCAGCGTGTAGAACGCCGAACCGAACAGGCTGGTCGTGAAACCCAGACCTTCGTTGTACATGGCGGTGAATTCGTACACCTGGCCGCCAACGAACGTTGCACCGAGCAAGCCCGTCACCGTGAGCCACAGGGTGGTGCCGCGATCGTCACGCTTTTGCGCAGCGGCCACGGCGAGCACCATCGTCAGTGAACTCATCAACAGCACGAAGCTGCTGACCGAGGTGAACGGGATGTCGAACACGTTGCCCGGGCGCGGGCCCTCACCCACTCGACCGCGATAGATCATGTACGTGCTGATGAGGCCACCGAAGAGGAGGCACTCTGAACCGAGGAACAGCCACATGCCCAACTTGTTGTTGGACAACCCCGTTGAGGTGTGGTGGCCGTGGTCGGCGTGGTGAACTGCTGCGTCAGCCAAGGGGTGCCAACTCCTTCGTGCCATCCCCCGATGCCGGAGGATCAAAATCGGTGTCGGGCGCCGTCGACGGCTCGAGGGACCAGCCGTACATCGCAAGAACCACGATGGCTGCACCCACGATCGCAACGGGGATCGCGTAGATGATGCCGAGGGCGATGACCGGCAAACCGCCCGCCAGGATGATCGGCCAGTACGACGGCGATGGCATGTGGATGTGCTTGTCGGCGTTGGCTTCCTGATCGCGAACGATGTCTTCCGCAGTGGCGACCTGCTTGATCTCGTGGGTCACCGGGTCCTGTGCGTACTTGCGATGGAAGAACTCGTCGAGGTGGTGCACCGTTGGAATCGCGTCGAAGTTGTGCTCCTTCGGCGGACTGGTGGTCATCCACTCGAGCGTGCGTGCATCCCACGGATCGAGCGGGGCGACTTGCTTGCTGCGCGCCGTTTTCCACACGTTGATGAGGAAAAGAAGGACGCCGACGGCGAGGATCAGCGAGCCGATCGAAGCAACACGGTTCCAAAAGCCGAGGTTGAAGAAACCTTCACCCGCACGCGCCTCGGTCCAGACGTACATACGACGGGGCTGGCCTTGCAGACCGATCATGTGCATCGGACCGAAGGTCAAGTTCATGCCGATGACCATCAACCAAAAGTTCGCCTTGCCGAGACGTTCGTTCAACTGCTTGCCGAACATTTTCGGCCACCAGTAGTAGAAGCCGGAGAAGAGACCGAAGATCGCACCACCGAAGAGCACGTAGTGGAAGTGCGCGACGATGTAATACGTATCGGTCTGCTGGGTGTCGGACGGAGCAACGGCGTGGGTGACGCCGGACAGACCACCGATGGTGAACAGCACGACAAGGCCGATCGCGAAGTGCATCGCGGCCGTGAAATTCAACTTGCCGCCCCAGATCGTCATCGTCCAGTTGACGATCTTGACACCGGTGGGAACTGCGATTGCCATGGTTGCGATCGAAAAGACGGCCACCGACACCGGCCCGAGTCCCGATGCGAACATGTGGTGCGCCCACACGCCCCATCCCACGAAGCCAATGGCTGCACCGGAGAAAACGACGAACGGATAGCCAAAGAGCGGCTTCTTCGAGAACACCGGCAACACCTCGGAGATGATGCCGAAACTGGGCAGAATGAGGATGTACACCTCGGGGTGACCGAAGATCCAGAACAAGTGCTGCCACAACAACGGGTCGGCACCAGCGGACACGTCGAAGAAGGTGGCCCCGAAACTGCGCTGGAAGCTGAGAAGGAAGAGCGCGACGGTGATCACCGGAACGGCAAACAGCAGCAGGAACTGAACGACCAGCTGGAGCCAAGTGAAGACGGGCATCTTCATGAGGCTCATACCCGGCGCGCGCATGTTCAGAACCGTGACGATCAGGTTCACTGCACCCGTCAACGAGGCAATACCCGTGATCTGCAGGCCTAGTGCCCAGAAGTCGACACCGTTGGACGGCGAGAAGACGGGGCCCGAGTTCGGGGCGTACATGAACCAACCGCCGTCCGCTGCGCCGCCGAGGAACCACGACAGGTTGACGATGATGCCGCCGCCAACGAGGGTCCAGAAGCCGAATGCGTTGATGCGCGGGAAGGCAACGTCGCGGGCACCGATTTGCAGAGGTACGAAATAGTTCGCGAAGGCCGCGGCCATCGGCATGACGAAGAGGAACACCATCGTCGTGGCGTGCATCGTGAACATCTGGTTGTAGACATCGGCACTCAACACCTTGCCGTCCGGGGCTGCCAGCTGCAGGCGAATCAACACTGCTTCGATGCCACCCACGATGAAAAAGAACATCGCGACGACGCCGTACATGATGCCGAGTTTCTTGTGGTCGACCGTGAAGACCCACGACTTCCATCCGGTGGTTGCAACCGGTCGGCGCAGTGCACCATACGTGCGGGTCGGCGTGGCCGGAGCGGGAAGAGCGGGTGCTCCGACCGAGGCGGGACGTTCAATGATTGCCATGGCTGTTGTCTCCGATCACTTCAGAGTCGCGAGGTAGGCGACGAGTTTGTCGATGTCGTCCTCGGACAGGCCGAGGTTGGGCATTCCGCGGTACTTGCCGCCCGTTTCTTCGAGCTTCGTCGGGTCGGCGTACATCGGCTTCATTGCAGGGGCATTGCGCAACCAACGACGCAGATCGGTCTGGTTCAGACACTCTTCCGTGACGCCGGCAAGGTACTTTTCTCCGAACTCTTCACTCGACGAACCCCACACGTCCTTGCGACATTCCTTGGTGAGGAGGTCCCACGAGGCACCGGCGAATGTATTGCGTGACATGAGGTGCGTGAGATTTGGTGCGGCACCCGACCACACGTTGTCTTCGGGTGCAGCGATTGCCGGCGAGCCGTCGGCCTTCTTCAGGCCGTTGACCTGGTGGCAACGAACGCACTGGTTCAAAAAGACCGCTTCGCCTTCCTTGGCGAGGGTGCCATCGGCTGGCGACGCGGCGAGCGAAAGTTGACCCTTCACCCAGGAAGCAAAGTCGTCCTTGCTGAGCGCGACTGCTTCCATGCGCATGACGGCGTGTGACAAACCACAGAACTCGGTGCATTGACCTGCGTAGATTCCCGGTTCGTCTGCTTCGAGCCGCAACGTGTGAACACGACCGGGCACTGCATCGCGCTTGCCGTTCAATGCGGGAATCCAGTACGAGTGGATGACGTCACGACTCGTTTCGCGCAACAACACCTTGGTTCCGGCCGGGATGACCAATTGGCCCGAGGTGATGATGGGGTCGGTGATGCCGTACTGCTCTTGGACGGGGTAGTCGTATTCCCACCACCACTGCTGGCCCGTCACGTTGATCACCATTTCGGTGTCATCGGTCTTCGCAAGGTCAAAAATCGTCTGGAAGGTGAAGACGCCGATACCCGCAAGAATGAGTGCCGGAAGGATCGTCATGCCGATTTCGAGCACCGGCTTGCCGTGAGTCTGCTCGGGAATCGGCTGGCCACGATCTTTGAACTTGAACACCGCGTATGCGATGGCGGCAAAAACGATGACGCCCACGACACCGGCGATCGCGAACACCGGCTTTTGCAGGTCGTCGATTTTTTGCGCGTTCGGGCCCTTTGGCTGCCACGTGTCTTGTGGGGCGTTACTGGCGCAACCGGCGAGAAATGCAATGCCTGCAAGACCCGCCGTTGTCGCAACGAGACGACGCGTAATTTTCGATGCGGAATTCCGGTGGCTCATGGGACGAACACCTCAATGCTCTGATCCTCGACTCCGGGAACGGAGAACGTGTAGGGCTTTTCGGATGCAATCGACGGTTTGTCGATGCGGAAGGTGAGGATCTGCTCTTCGCCTTCTTCGATCATTTGTGTGCAGGTGTGCAGCTCCTCAACCACACCTTCCTGCACTTCTTTCTCGCCGTAGTGGAGGGTGAGTCGATGCTCACCCTCGGTCTTGTTGCGGAAGATGACCGAGATGTCGTTCGACTTCTGGATCGTGATCTTCGTTGTCGGGGTATTCAGGCCAAGTTCGCGCGCCTGCAACTTTCCGTCGATGAACTCGATCGTGGCTGTCGGGTTTGATCGCATCGAGACCTTTGCCTCGGCATTGAAATCGAAATATTTGCTCTTCTCTTCGCCGCACTCCTTGTGAGCGAAATGGTCTTCTTCGCTGGCCTCGACAAGCTGATCGCGTTTCCCCGCACTTGCCCCGGCGATACCGCCGGCCACGATGCCAACCGCACCAACGGCACACAGCCCGACGACCAGCGACTTTTTCAGATTCGGGCGCAGAGCGAACACGATTCCGCCGACCAAAACAATGCAGCCGACAAGGATGAAAACGATCGCGCCGGTCGTTTTCGAGATCGCCAACATGATGCGCGAAAAGGGCACAACGATGACCGCCGCGCCGACGGCGGCGAGCACCGGAAACTCGAGCGGATGAATCAAGCGGCCACGCACCGAGGCGTTGTACTTGCGATCCGACGAGGCCGACTCCGACCAGCCCTGGATGACCCACTCGACGAAACCCGCGACGAGCGCAGTGAGCCCGAGAAGGAAGATGATTTCGTGGGTGATCAGACCGACACCCATCGCGACGACGCCGACGGTGATGACGAGCGGCCAAAGGCTGGAACCGACCGGTTCGGCGTTGGCCGGCGCGGCGACATCGCCCACCTGCACGTCACCATCGCGGTTGAACAACGCAAGACCGGCGAGCAGTCCGACCGCGACCATGATCGAGGCCAACGCAACCGCGCCGCCGACCGCACCATCGACGAGTGCGATGTAGAGAACGAGAACAACGGCCGAGAAGCCGGTGACGCCGATCAGATATTTGGACCCGTTAGTGAACATCCCGCACCTATTTCTGAACGAAGACCACGAACCACACGGCCGTGTACGCAGCGGACAGGAAATACCAATAGAGAGCATGCGCGTTCATGAGATCGGTGTTGCCTGCACGGCCGCCGGCACTCTTGAACAATGCGGCGAGCGTGAAAGCCATTCCCGCAACCACGAAGGCGATCAGCGTGCCGGTGATCGCATAGAACATCGTTTGGTACGCGCCTTCAGCAAGAACGATTTCCATGTTGGGATACACCGCAACAAGACCGTTCAGAAGGGCGAGACCCATCAACAACGTCATGCCGAGCGCCATGCTGGTGTGGCGCGAATCGTTGCGCCGCGACGAGTACACGGCCCACTGCGCCATGATGCACGCAACACCAACGGTGACGAGGCCCACATTCGTGAGAACTTCGGCCATCTTCAGGTCTTTCGGCAACCAATCCTTGATTTGCTTGAGACCGTCGGACGACTCGCGCACCGGCGCGGCGTCACGGAAGCGCAGCCAGATCGACAACATGCCCCCGATCAGCAGCGCACCGGCTGCTGACACAACACCGGTACCAACAAGGAGTTGGCGGCGGGGTGCAGGTTGCGGACCGGCCGGAAGAGCGTGCGTCATTTCTCACTCCCTGCAGGCTTGAGGTCGAGAAGCGGTTCGGGGCTCGCCACTGCGGGCACCGATGCGAAGTTGTCGGTCGGGGCGGGTGACGACACCGACCATTCGAGTGTCTGCGCATCCCACGGGTCGTCGCCGGCGACCGCGCCGCTTCGGAAAGCGCGCGCCGCGGTGAGCAAAAAGAGGACGATCGTGAGCGCGATGATCGCCTGGCCTGCTGCGGCGAGTCCGTTCCACAATTCCTGTGGTCCGCCGTAGGTGAAGCCGTCGACCTCGCCCGCGGGCTGATTGGCAAAGCCTGCGACGTAGAGCGGCAGCGACGACAACACCGTGCCGAGGAAGCCGAGTGTGCCGAGACCGAACACGGCCGACTGCGGCAGCGATCGACCCCAGAGCTTCGGACCCCAGAACGCAATCGCGCCGATGCCCATGAGCACGGTGCCGTAGATGACGTAGTTGAACTCGCCCTCTTCGAAAACGGTGCCGGCGAGCCCGGCCGGGCCGAACTGTGCGACCAAGTGACCCGCCATGCCGGCGAGGACCATGCCCAGGCCGAGGAAGGCCGGGACAAGCGGCGCCATCACACGCGGCTTGCCCTGAGCAAGACCAAGAGCACATCCACCCAGCACGACGAGCGCGCCGAGCACCGGCAAGCCGTTGAAGATGAGGAACGGAATGAGTTCCTTCACCTTGTCGCTACCCGAGGTGTTGGTCCACGTCAACGCATGTTGCAGTTGGGTTGCACCACCGAAGGCAGCGACGGTGAGTATGCCCGCGCCGACGAGAAGGATGGCGCGCAACGGATGGCGACGTCCGCTTGCGACCGTCGCAACTTCGGCCACGATGCCAACGCCGATTGCCGCAAACACGTAGGTCTGCGGTTGCGTCATCGACCAGCCCAGCCAGTCGTTCACGCCTTTGTTTCCGCCGAAAGCGAGACGACCGTAGTGATGGTCGACGTAGAGGTAGATCGCGGTGCCGATGACGACCGGCAGTGTGAGAAGCAGCGATACGCCGCCCGTCAGTGCCGCCCATGACAACACGGGCACACGGGCGAGGGACATCCCCGGCGCACGGTTCGTCAGAACGGTTGTCACCAAAGACACCGTCGCAGCAAGTGCGCCGGCCGCCGTGATGACGACTCCGACAAGGAAGAGATCGACCATCTTCGCCTCGCCGCCACCGGGTCCACCGTTCGCTGCGATCGAGTAAATGCACAAAACGAGACCGGCGAACCACATCCAGAAGCCGAACAATGCAAGACGACCGAAAGCGATTGCTTTCGAGCCGATCTGCAGCGGAACGATCGCAATCGCGATGCCGAGCATCAGTGGCAACGCAACGCCGAAAGACAACACGACGCGGTAGAGCGATGACAGTTGCACGACCGAGTCGAGGTCGAGAATCGAATACCCGCTTGCGCTGATGCGCTCGAATCCGAGCAACGCTCCGATGACGGCTGACGCCGCACCGGCGAGCAGAGCCGTCACCGCAAAGAGACGGCCGATTTTCTTGTGATCGGTTGTGGTTGCCCACGACCCAATACCAACGACGAGCGCCCCGAGGGCGCCGGCGCCGGAAGAGGACGCCGCAGCGGGCGCCGCGGCATGCGTGTCGAACGTGGTCATGGAGGGCTAACTCTTTCTCGAAATGACGTACCGAGACTACCCATCGACCGCTCTCGGAACGGAAACCAAGGCTTGTGTCACTTGGCTTTGTGGGCTTGTGACGTACGGGCCGGTCAGGACACGCCGTGGCGGACGAGCACGTCGAGTGTCATCGCCCCGAACACAAGGGTGATGTAGGAAATCGAATACGAGAACAAACGCATCGAGGTGGCCGGCGTCGGACGGCGGCGCAGAATGTCGACGCCGACGAGGAATCCGACCCCCAGGAGCCCGGCTGACACCCAATAAATGGGGCCCAAGTCAGCAACAGGGGCAAGAATCAGACTCGATGTGACCAATGTCACAGTATAGATATACATGCTGCGGATCGTCCGCTCCATCGGCACGACCGTCGGCAGCATCGGCACGTTGGCCGCCCGGTAGTCGTCGGCATGGCGAATGGCGAGGGCCCAGAAATGTGGCGGAGTCCAGAGGAAAATGAGGACAAAGAGAACCACGGCCGACCACGAGACGCTGTTGGTCACCGCCGACCAGCCGACGAGAACCGGAACCGCCCCCGCCGCACCGCCAATCACAATGTTCTGGCGGCTCGTGCGCTTCAGCCACAGCGAGTACACGACGACATAAAAAAGTGTCGCGCTGAATGTGAGAACGGCCGACAACAGGTTTGCCCCGACCCACAACACCGCGAAGGCAACGACTTCGAGTGTCCACGCAAAGACGATGGCTTGCCGCGGCGACACAAGGCCGGTGACGAGCGGACGGTTTTTCGTGCGCTCCATCAACTTGTCGATGTCGCGGTCGATAACCATGTTGAGAGCGTTCGCGCCGCCCGCCGCGAGCGAACCACCAACGAGTGTCACGATCACGAGGGCCGTCGAGGGCCAGCCCTTTTGGGCAAGCACCATCGTCGGGACGGTCGTCACGAGGAGCAATTCGATGATGCGGGGCTTGGTCAGGGCGACGAAACCGCCGACCACGCTACGGGGAGTGCGCGACCCGCCGTGCGACAAAGCCTTGCGGGCGATTCGCGAAGGGACGATCGGGCGGGCGTTCACAGCCATGGAAACGCAATGGTACGGGCAGAATGGTGTCGTGCCATCAACGGTGCCCTCGACTCGCGAAGAAGTCGACCTCGACCAAAACGTCGACACGACGGCCGATTCGCCCTGGGTCGTCATCGTGTGGAACGACCCCATCAACCTCATGTCGTACGTCACTCTGGTTCTGCGCAAACTGTTCGGCTACAGCCTCGAAAAAGCGACACAACTGATGCTCGACGTACACCACAAAGGTCGTGCGGTTGTGTCGAGCGGTCCGCGCGAACGTGCCGAGCTCGACGTCTACCGACTTCACGAACACGGGCTGTGGGCAACGATGCAAAAAGACGGCAGCGACAAGTGATGCGCCGTCGGGCCTCGGGACCCTTCCAGTTGCAGGCTGACGGCTCGTACCGCATCAACCTGCCGCCCGACGTGCGCGAACTCATGAATCATCTCTTTGGCGAGCTGCGTGACGTGCTCACACAGGCCAATACGTCTGATCCCGCGTTGCGACGCCTTTTCCCCGCCGCGTACCACGACGACCCCGAGCGCGACGCCGAGTACCAGGATCTGATGCGCTCCGAGCTCGTCGCATCACGGCTCACCGCCATTTCGCGGGTCACCGAAGTCATTGGTGAAGGCGATCGGCTCGAGCGGGGTGACATGGACCTCCTCCTCCAGTCGCTCAACGCCGTTCGCCTGCTGCTCGGCACGATGCTGGACGTGGCGGAGGATGACGAAGCCGATGCGGGGGCGGATGACCCGGATGACCCCGTTGCAGCTCAGGCCCACCTGTACTCGTATCTCGGCTGGCTTCTCGAGGCCGCGGTCGGGGCGGCCATGGCTGCGGTGCCCGACGGGGGAAACCCGCCGAAACCCCGATAGTTTTCACTCGCTCTTCAGCGGAGTCGAACTAGCCCCCATCGTCTAGTGGCCTAGGACACCACCCTTTCAAGGTGGCGGCACGGGTTCGAATCCCGTTGGGGGTGC
>VFQT010001532.1_pt1 | contig 27389 bp, 27 predicted proteins | sample 3512381 | NCBI WGS metagenome assembly VFQT01 (sample SAMN10412376, study PRJNA504923) | tailings metagenome | isolation source: Relicate 2 Philex TSF3 active mining site | place: Philippines: Tuba, Benguet | collected 2017-08-29
CACGTGGCCGCCTTCGTGTGCTCCGAGCACGCGAAGTTCATCACGGGCGCGGCGATACCTCTCGACGGCGGCGCCCTTCACGGGCTGCAATAGTCACCGCTTCCACCACCTGGTCGGCCGGTGCTCCCGGGCCGAGGACCGCGGCGATTCCGGCCGCCTTGAGTTCGTCGGCGTCACGGTTGGGCACGATCCCGCCGACCACGACCGGGATGTCGGCACCGCGTTCGCGCAGGGCTCGAACGACGAGCGGCGCGAGCGTCATGTGTGCCCCCGACAACATCGACAGACCGATCACGTCGACGTCCTCGTCGATCGCTGCAGCCGCAACCGTGTCGGGTGTCTGGAAGAGGCCGGTGTAGATCACTTCGAAGCCTGCGTCACGGAGCAGCCGAGCCACCACCTTGACTCCACGGTCGTGACCATCGAGACCGACCTTGGCCACCAGAACTCGTGTTGCCGTCATGCGTCTCCTGCCTTCCTCAACTCGTCCCGAGACCGTTCCTAGATCGTCGGCACTTCGACATGGCGTCCGAAGACACCTGCCATCGTGTTCATCATCTCGCCGACGGTCACGTAGGCCCGCGATGCATCGATCAGAGCCGGCATCAGGTTCACCTCGGGGTCGACCGCATCCTTGGCCAATCGGTCGAGAGCATCGGCCACGGTTCGCTCGTCACGATCCTGTTTGACCTCGGCCAGACGACGCCGCTGTTTGGCCTCGTCCTCGTTGGTGATGCGCAGCGTGTCGAGTTCGTCCTCGTCGTTGCCTTCGAGGAAACGATTGACGCCGACGATGACGCGCTCCCCAGCGTTGAAGGCACGCTCCAACTCGTATGCCGAGTCCGCGATTCGACCCTGGAACCAGTTCTCCTCGATCCCGGTGATGCATCCCTCGAGCATCGAACCATCGCCCATCTCCTCGATGCGCGCGAAAATTTCTTCGGCCCGACGTTCCATCTCGTCGGTGAGTTCCTCGACGAAGTACGAGCCACCGAGCGGATCGGCCACGTGAGCGACGTTCGTCTCGTAGGCCAACACCTGCTGCGTCCGCAACGCGATGCGGGCCGCTTTCTCGGTCGGGAGCGCGAGGGCTTCGTCCATCGAGTTGGTGTGCAACGACTGGGTCCCCCCGAGGACTCCGGCGAGCGCTTCGATCGCGGTCCGGATGATGTTCACCTCGGGTTGTTGCGCGGTGAGGGATACGCCTGCGGTCTGAGTGTGGAATCGCAACTGCATCGACCGCTCACTCGTCGCCCCGTAACGATCCTTCATCCAACGAGCCCAGATTCGACGCGCAGCTCGGTACTTGGCGATCTCCTCGAAGAAGTCGATGTGAGCATTGAAGAAGAACGACAGACGCGGTGCGAACGCATCGACCGGCAACCCGGCCTGACGAGCCAACTCGACGTAGGCGAATCCATTGCCGAGGGTGAACGCCAACTCCTCGGCCGCCGTCGCACCGGCTTCACGGATGTGGTAGCCGGAGATCGAAATCGAGTGCCACCGCGGCATCTCGGCCGCCGTGAACGCCACTGTGTCGCGCACGAGTCGCATCGACTGGCGCGGGGGGAACACGAACTCCTTCTGGGCCTGGTATTCCTTCAAGATGTCGTTCTGAAGCGTTCCGCCGAGCCGGGCCCGTGCCACTCCCGCTGATTCGGCCTGCGCCACGAACATCGCCAACATCACTGCGGCCGGGGAGTTGATCGTCATCGACGTGGTGATCGACCCGAGGTCGATATCGGCGAAGAGATCTCGCATGTCGGACAGGGTGTCGATGGCGACTCCGCAACGACCGACCTCACCGAGGGCCATCGGGTCGTCGGAGTCGAGACCCAGCAGCGTCGGCATGTCGAACGCCGTCGACAGTCCGTCGCCACCGGCGCGAATGATCTCCTTGAAACGTTGATTGGTGTCGATCGCCGTCCCGAACCCGGCGAACATGCGCATCGTCCACAACTTCGAGCGGTACATCGACGCATAGGGTCCGCGGGTGTACGGATACGCACCGGGGAAATCTCCGTCGTCGGGCCCGTAGACCGGGGCGAGCGGGATTCCCGACATCGTCTGGAATCGATCGGATCGGACTCTCGACTCGTCGAAGGCCGCCTGCCACTGTGCTCGGGGGTTGTCGGACCGTGACGTCATGGGGTCATTGTGTCCGTTCGGACGCCGGAAGACTGCACTGGGCAGTTCCACCGGGCATTCGGTGGCGGTTGCGAGCGATCCAGCGATACACCACACCGGCGAGTTGGCGGACTCCGGGGGCGAGGAGAAGCCAGCCGAGAACCGACCAGCCCCGTCCACCGTGAATCAGCGTTCGGGCCACGGCGACGTGTCCAGAAGCGCGACGACCGTCGGCACCGATCCACTGCACCGCCTCTTCGCATTCGGCTCGAGTGAGCCCGATGCCATCGAGGTCGAGGGATTGCCACGACACGATCGTCGGATGGCGACGGATCCGCTTCTCGACGAAACGCACACTGCGCGTACAGAAAGCGCAATCACCGTCGAACACGAGGAGCGGGCGTTCCATCTCCCCCAGTGTGCCACCCGAAACGTCCGGCTCCGACTCAGGAGGCAGGCGTTCGGCCGATGACCGGCTGGGCCGACGCCACTCGCGGGTCGAAACCGTTCTCGTAGGGAAGCCAACCCTGACGATCGGGCCACAGAAGTTGAACGGCCTCGAACGAACCGCGATGCCACGCCCGTCCCGTGAGGAACGAATCGACGTGCTGCTCGACGTCGACGGTGGCGAACACGCAACGAAGGTCGTTGTCGAGGAGTCCCTGCAGAGGCACGTCACGTGGGATCTCGACTCCACCGTCCAGTTGCTGAGCGACCAGGTCGATGAGTCCGCGCGCCGCCACGGGAGTGAGACCGAAGATCACGATCTCCGGGAACGAGAACCGCTCGGGAAATCCGATCGTGTAGGCGTGTCCTGGGCGAGGGGGATCGACGTCGGTTCGGGCCGCGACCGGTTCGAGCGCCCAACCGCTGGTCTCGATCATCCACTCGATCTTGTCGGCATGGGGAATGTGGAAGTCGGGAAGCGACACCGCCTCAGCGTGCCACATACAGTGCTTCGTCGTGAACCGCTTCGCCACCTCTCGACATCTCGTCGGCCCGCGATGGATCGCGTTCCATGTGCTCTGCATCTCCGCGGTCATCGGCATGGTGATGCTCTCGTTCTGGCAGTTCGATCGACTCGGAGAACGCCAAACCTTCAACCGCGACGTCCGATCCCGCTCGACAGCGCCGATCGTCGACGTTCTCTCGCTCGAACTCGACGAACCGTCGACGATCGAATGGAGGGCCGCCAGTGCCACCGGGGTCTACGTGCCGGCCGAGCAGATCCTCGTGCTCAATCGAAGCCAGGACGGACGCGCAGGGGTCAACGTCGTCACGCCACTGCGACTCGCCGACGATCGACTCCTGGCCGTCACGCGCGGATTCATCGGTCTCGACGAGAGTCCCCCGTCGGCTCCGAGCGGCGAGGTCACCGTGGTCGGGGTGCTTCGTTCCGGCGAACGGCGCCGATCGGGTCAACCGACCGAATCCGACGGACGGTTGACCGAGATGTTCCGACTCGACCTCGATCGGCTCGACCAGCAGATCGAGGGCGACCTGGTCGACGTGTCACTCGCGATGGACGCCTCCGAGCCCGCCGACTCCGCGATGTTGCGACCCGTGGCCGCGCCGGCGCTGAGCGAGGGAAGTCACCTCTCGTACGCCATCCAATGGCTGATCTTCGCCGCATGCGTCGTGATCGGATGGGCACTCGCCGTTCGCCGATCACTGCGCCGCGATCGTTCAGCTCCGCTCGATCGCTGACATCCGACGGAACTGCTCGACGACGTCGGGCGACTGGTGCGCCGCATCGAGACTTCGGTACACGGTCTCCACGTTGACGCTGACTCGACCGAATTCTCCCCACGTGGCGAAGGCGCCGAGTTCCTTTGCGATCTCACGTGCCGCTTCGAAGGCATCGATGCCGGCCTCATGTCGGACACTCGCTTCGTGATCGATGAACGAGAGATAGTCGCGAACCTCGACGACTCCCGCCTTGTCGGTGATGGGGCCGTGACCAGGAACGACCGTGTCGACGTCCATTCCGAGAATGAGATCGCAGGCCGCGATCCAGTTCGAGAGCGGTCCGGCCCAGACGATCGGCGTCCCGCCGATGAAGAGAATGTCTCCGGTGTAGACGGTTCGCGCATCGGGTACGACCGCGATCACGTCGCCCGCCGTGTGCGCCGGGCCGACTTCGAGCAATTCGATCGTGCGGCCGCCGACGTCGATGTCGAGTCGACCGTCGAAGGTGCGAGTCGGCAGACGAAGTTCGATCCCGTCGAATCGAAAAGCGCCGAAGAAACTGCGGAACAGCTCGCCTACCTCGCCCGGTGCTGCATTGAGTGCCGCGAGCATCGACGGAGGAACTTCGGTCATCTCGTGGGCGGCCGCCGTCGACGCGATGATCTCGGCCCCGTCCACCAATTGATTGCCGTAGCAGTGGTCGCCGTTGGCGTGAGTGTTGACGAGGGACGCGATCGGTGCGGTACGGGTGAGCGGCGCCATGGCGGTCAACATGTCGCCGGTCAGAACCAGATCGAACAAGGTGTCGACGAGGAGGGACGCGCCATCACCGACCACGAGACCGGCGTTGCTCCACCCCCAACTTCCGTCGGGCTGAAGATAGGCGTGGCACCCGTCTCCGATCTCGACGAGTCCTCGTTGATAGGGGCGAGTGGGCATGCCCGGATCGTAGGCGGTACTTGACACAGAACACCTGTTCGGTGACACTCGAACGATGGTCGGACGCGGAGCGAGCACGGTGACGCAGAAGTCGTTCGACGATGCCGGAACACCCCTGTCGGAGGTGACGTTCTGCGTTCTCGACCTCGAGACCACCGGCGGATCGGCGCAGGACGATCGCATCACCGAGATCGGCGCGGTGAAGTACCGCGGCGGCGAATGTCTCGGCACGTTCCAGACCTTGGTCAACCCCGAACGTTCCATCCCGCCCTACATCACCGTCCTCACCGGCATCACCGAGTCGATGATCCTCCCGGCTCCGCGGATCGAGGCGGTCCTTCCCTCGCTCACGCACTTCATCGGGGACTCCGTGATCGTCGCTCACAATTCGCGATTCGACATCGGCTTTCTCAATGCGTCGCTGATCCGCGCCGACCGTGATCCGCTCACCAATCGCGTCCTCGACACGGTTCCCCTCGCCCGACGCCTCGTGCGCGACGAGGTTCCCGACTGCAAACTCGCCACCCTCGCGTCCCGGCTGCGCCTGGCTCACCAACCCAATCACCGAGCACTCGACGACGCACTCACGACCGCCGACCTGCTTCATTTCCTGATCGAGAGAGCCAGCGGATTCGGAGTCATGGGCCTCGATGACCTGATCGGACTTCCTCGCCTCGACACCCATCCCCTCGCCGCCAAACTTCGACTCACCGAGGATCTGCCCCGCGCTCCTGGCGTCTACTTGTTCAGCGATGTCAACGGGCGAGTCCTCTACGTGGGCAAGGCGACCAATCTGCGCCAACGAGTGCGCAGCTATTTCAGCACCGGCGAGACCCGTCGCAAGATCGGCGGCATGCTGCGCCAGACCCACGGCATCCATCACATCGAGACTCCCGATCCACTCACGGCCGGAATTCTCGAACTCCGACTGATCCGTCGACTGTTGCCTCATTACAACCGCGCCGGAACCACGGTCGACAAGTACTGCTACGTCCGGCTCACGACCGACGAGGAGTGGCCGCGTCTCGTGATCACCAAGAATCCGTCGGCCAAGGGGCTGCACATCGGCCCTTTGTCGAGTCGGAGCTCGGCACGTCTCGTGATCGAAGCGATCGAGTCGGTGGTGCCTCTGCGTCGTTGCACCGTGCGTATGGGACGAAACTATGTCGCACCGACCGATGCTCCCGTGTGCTCGGCGGCCCAGTTGGGCGTGGCGCATTGCCCGTGTTCTGGCCACGCCGATCCGGTCGCGTATGCCGACGTTGTGCGATTCGTCGAACGCGTTCTCACTGGTTCGCCGGAATTGCTCGTCGAACGCCTTCGTGAACGAATCACCCAGTTGTCGATGTCGTTGCGATTCGAAGAGGCCGCCGAGACCCGCGACCGAGTCAATGCCGTCTTGGCCGCGCTGTCTCGTCAACGATCGGTCGACGGGTTGCGTCGCGCCGGCGATCTACGTATTCGTCAAGGTGAGGTCGAGTACGAGTTCCGCCACGGTGTCCTCGCCAGTGTGACCCGACGCGGTGAACTGTTCACCCACGTTCAGGTTCCCCTCGGACTCGACGAGGCCTTGCAACCTCCGGTCGTCGGTGATGTCGAACGTCCTCTCGATCGCGATGCCGCCGATGAAGTGATGTGCATCGCTCGCCATCTCGAGACCTCGGCCGACGGCGAGGTCGTCGAGTGCACTGGCACGTGGACGTATCCGGCGATCAATCTGCCCAGCGTGCGCCGAGTCGATCGATCCGAAGGATCATCCGACGACCTTCGGGTAGCGCATCGCTGATTCGCTCGGCATCGTCCACGTCGCACATGCACGCGACGGTCGGCCCCGAACCGGAGAGCCACGCGCCGTACGAGCCGGCTGCGCGCATCGCGTCGAGGGCCTCTCGACTACGCGGCACCCGCTCCAGGCGAACGTCCTGGTGGAGCCGATCGGCGGTTGCGTCGGCCAACACCGAGAGGTCGCCCGACGACATTGCGGCCACCCAGAGTCCGACCCGCGCCATGTTGAACACGGCGTCGTCGCGGCTCACCGAGTTCGACAACGTGGCGCGGCTCTCGGTGGTCGACGTCTTGTAGGACGGAACCCACACGACGATGGCGGGATCGACCGCAAGAGGAACCGAGGCGAGAGTGCCGTCGGCAACGACAACGACTCCCCCGACGAGGCTGGCCCCCACATTGTCTCCGTGACCCTCCTCGGCTCGTGCGATGTCGAAGATTTCCTGACGATCGTCCACCAGGACATCACCGTCGTGTCGTTGTTGGCGCGCCAGGGCGATCGCACCGACGCGAACTGCGCCGGAGAAGCCGAGTCCCCGACCGGACGGGATCGACGTGCGCACCCACACCAGGCCTCGACCCTCGGCTCGAGCGAACGCCGTCGCCGCCGGATGTCCTCCGCGCGCCACTTCGGCTCCGTCGGGGACCCCTCTGTCGACGAGGCCGATCTCGGCGGTCACCGACACCGCCAGACCGAGGACGTCGAAACCGGGTCCGAGATTGGCCGATGATGCCGGAACGATGATGCGCGATCGTTGACTCATCGATCGTTCGACACAGTGACGAGTCGTTCGAGAACTCGGGCCGCCGATCCCGAGTCGATCGATGCGGCGGCCATCTCGATTCCGGTCGCCATATCGGAGGCCGCGTCGGCGACGACGAGACCGGCCGCTGCATTGAGGACCACGATGTCGCGATGCGCGCCTTTGTCGCCCGCGACGACCCGCCGCACGGCGTCGGCGTTGACCTCGGGTGTCCCGCCCACCAACTCTTCGGGGATGGCCGGAGCGAAGCCCAGTTCCACCGGATCGACGGAGAACGTTCGCACCCGACCGTCGCGCAACTCGAGCACCGACGACTGACCCGTCGTGGTCAATTCGTCGAGACCCTGCCCGTGCACGACCCAGGACGAGATCGATCCGTGCAGACGCAAGGACGCCAGCATCCGCTCGGCGACCCGAGGGTTGGCGACACCGATCACCTGCCGGCGAACCCGACCCGGGTTGGCCATTGGGCCGAGCAGATTGAACACCGTCGGGACTCCGACTTCGCGCCGAGCCGGCGCGGCGAAACGGAACGCGGGGTGATAGCGCGGGGCGAGGCAGAACCCCATTCCCACCTCTTCCACGCAACGCCGGACCCCGTCGGGATCGAGTTCGACACGCACGCCGAGGGCCTCGAGGACATCGGCGGTTCCGCACTGCGACGACGATGCACGGGCACCGTGTTTGCACACGGGCACGCCTGCACCAGCGGCGACGATGGCCGCCATGGTGCTCACGTTGACCGAATGACTGCGGTCGCCTCCGGTGCCGACGATGTCGATGGCTCGGTCGCGCAGATCATCGCCGAGCGGAACGATCTCGGCCGCGGCGAGAACGGCGTCGAGCAGTCCGGAGATCTCCTCCGGAGTCTCGCCTTTGGCTCGCAACGCGATGATGAAACCGATCAACTGAGCCGGCGTGGCGTCACCGTCGAGGATGGTCGCCATCGCCGTACGTGCGTGTTCGGCCGGCAGATCTTCACGATCGAGAAGACGCGAGATGAGGCTCGGCCATCCTCCGATGTCATGCAGGGCGACGGACACTCCGTCAGGCTAGAGCGACGGCTGTGCGGACCGACGTGGGATTTCAGGCCGTCCGACGACGAACCCGAACGATGCGACGTCGCTCACGCTCGGTCGTTCCACCCCAGACGCCGACCTTCTCTCGACTGGCCAACGCGTGCTCCAGACAGGCGATCCGCACGTCGCACAATTCGCAGACCTGCTTCGCGATGTCAGCTTCTTCGTCGGTCTCCGGAAAGAAGACCTCCGGGTCCAGACCCCGGCACGCACCCAGCTCCCGCCAGACCACGTTCATGTGTACCCCCTACCCCGCACCGACCCTAGGGCGGCGGGGCGAGGGCTGTAAAGAGCCGATTCCGAGCGGCCGACGCCGTCAGCCGCGCAGGTCGGAGACCAGTTCGGCCACGTTGAGGGCCGACAATTCGATCTCTTCCTGGTAGTTCGGGTGATCGCACACCAACACTCCACCCGAGCGAGCCAGGAGCTCGACCGCTTCCGGGGAGACGTCGAAGTGCAGATAGTGCACGGCCGAGGTGGTGTCGGCACGGGTCAGCTGGCTCTCGTGTTGTGATTCGGGGTACGAGCGGACCTCGGAACCATCGGCCAGACGGATCACGATCGCGCGCTCGATCCCGATGAGACGCGGCAACCACTCTCGCATCGATTCATCACTGATCAGTTCGATGAAGAGAGTCGCGCAGAGTCGACCCGGCTCAGGAACCATCGGGTTGTAGATGTCGAGTTCGACCTGAATCTCCTCGTCGGTCGAGAGACGCTCGGCGCGAGCCATCTCCTGGATCTGTGAGCGGATCGTCTCACGATTCTCGAACACGACGGACACGAAGGTGCCGAGCATCAGTCGGCGACGCGCCTTGAGTTCGATGATCTCGCGTCGGAATTCCTCACGCGTGCGTTCGTACGCACGGAGATCGAGGATGTCGTCGAGGGTGAGCTTGCGGGGGGACATGGTCGAGGTCACTTGTTCTCCTGGGGGATTCCGTAGGCGCGCGCCACGAGCTGCAACGGATGCAAGGGTTCGCGCCCGGTTTGTTCGTTGATCGCGACATTGGCGAGGTGACAGTCGCCCGTCACCACGTCGCCGTCGGCCTTGATGATTTCATCGGCCAACTTGGCCGCGATGGGGAGTGACAGATCGGCGTTCTCGGCACGTAGACCCCACATGCCGTCGATGCCCGAGCACTGCTGAACGAGCTTGATCTTCGCTCCCGTGAGCTTCATCAGATCACGACTCTTCAGACCGATGTTCTGAGCGCGCAGGTGACATGGCGTGTGATACGTGATCGTCTCGGGAACGTCACCGGTGAATTCGGTGTCGAGCGAGGTGTCCTCGGCCTTGTGCAGACGAATGAGGTATTCACTCGAGTCGAACGTGTGCTCCGACACGAGTTTCGCGTCGGCCCCACCGATGTAGTCGACATAGTCCTTCTTCAGGACGTACCCGCAGGTCGGCTGCGGCACGACGATGTCGTTGCCCTGACGAACCGATTCGGCGAGGGCGGCCACGTTCTCGGCGGCGACCTTCTTGAACTGCTCGATGTCACCCGAATGGAGGAACGGCGCACCACAGCACTTGGTCGTGTTGGCCAGGGTGCATTCGACTCCGTTGCGCTCGTAGACCTTCACCAGGTCGTGACCGATCTCGGGAGCCTGATATTCGACGAGGCAGGTGGGATAGATCGCCACGCGCCCCTGACGCTTGCCGAGTCGCAACTTCGGGCGACGCTTGAACCAGGTGGTGAAACGTTGCCGGGCGAACGGAGGCAGCAGGCGCTTCGACGACACACCCGCGGTCTTCTCGACCACTTTGCGGACGGCCGATTCCTTCTTCGCGCCCAGCACCAGATTGGCGACCGGAGTCGCGGTGGCCACCTTGCCGAGAAGATCGGTGCGACCCATCACCTTGGTGGTGAGTCGATCACGAACTCCGATCTGCTTGTTCACGGTCCTCATGGCGTCGGCACGCAACATGAGTCGCGGGAAGTCGAGATCCCACTCGCTCTGACCCGGAATGTACGGACAGTTGATGTAACAGAGCTTGCACTGGAAGCACTCGTCGATCACCTGGTCCTGCTGCGCCGGAGTGAGCCGTCCGGCGTCCTGATCCTCGTGCTGGTCGATGAAGTCGAACAGAGTCGGGAACGAGGTGCAGAACTTGAAGCACAACCGACAGCCGTGGCAGAGGTCGTACACCCGCGTGAGTTCGTCACGAACGTCTTTTTCGTCCAAGTACTTCGGATGGTTGGGGTCGTAGGTGATGGTCACGGGAGTCCTCTGTTCACGGGGGTGTGGTAACGAAAGGGTCGACGCGTCTCCCGACGACGTCGACCCCCTCGAATTCTTCTAGCAGATGCCGCGTGGGCGATCAGAGTGCCGCGAGGCCCTGCTCGAAACGACCGGCATGGCTCTTCTCGGCGCGGGCCAGAGTCTCGAACCAGTCGGCGATCTCGGCGAAGCCTTCGTCGCGAGCGGTCTTGGCGAAGCCCGGGTACATCTGGGTGTACTCGTAGGTCTCGCCCTCGATCGACGCCTTGAAGTTGGCCTCGGTCTCACCGATCGGAAGATCGGTGGCCGGGTCGCCGACCTGGGCGATGAACTCGAGGTGACCGTGAGCGTGCCCGGTCTCGCCTTCGGCGACCGAACGGAACAATGCAGCGGCGTCGGGGTAGCCCTCGACGTCGGCCTTCTGAGCGAACCAGAGGTAGCGACGGTTGGCCTGGCTCTCACCAGCGAACGCGTGCTTCAGGTTCTCGTGTGTCTTGGTGCCCTTGAGGCTCATGACAACTTCTCCTTGTGTTTGTGGATGTGTGGATGGGGGTTTGCGTTGTCTCAGCCCTCGGAGCACCGAGGACAGACACCTTTGAACAGAATCGAGGCTTCCCGCACCTCGAATCCGTCGAGTCCGTCGACGGGGAGGGCCTCGGCCCCCGCCACGTAGACGTCACGAACGTCACCGCATCGATCGCACACCACGTGATGGTGATCGTCGGTGTTGGGATCGAAACGGGTGGCGCCCGTCCCGAGATCGAGCGAGCGCAACTCGCCCATCGTCGCCAGGTCGGCGAGGGTCTGGTACACGGTCCGCAACGAGATTCCGGGCATCTGATCGGAAGCCCGGGCGAAGAGGCCGTCGGCCGTCGGGTGGCTGTCGTTGCCGTGCATGAGACGGAAAAGAAGTTGACGCTGCGGGGTCACCTTCAGGCCATTGGCCCGGAAGATCTCGGTGAGTTCGGCCGGTGAGCGCACAGGGAAAAGTTACCGCTCAGTCCATGCTCGTTCGCAAGTCATGCAGATCTGCACGATGTGAAAACCGTCGCATGGCCGAGCCTGTACTGTCCGACCGTGACCACGGCTCGCTCCTTCGACCGGACCGAGATGCGCGGGGCTCTGTCCACCGAGGAATTCGACCTCCTCGTCGTGGGCGGTGGCGTCACCGGACTCGGTGTCGCCGTCGACGCAACGTCCCGCGGATTGAAAGTGGCTCTGATCGAGCGTCACGATTTCGCCAGCGGCACGTCGTCGAAGAGTTCGAAGCTGATCCACGGGGGGTTGCGCTACCTCCAACAGGGCGACGTGAGGCTGGTGTACGAAGCACTGCACGAACGTCAGCGTCTCTACCGCAACGCTCCCCACCTCGTTCGCGTTCTTCCGTTCATGATTCCGATCCTCACCAAGGACGGAGTCGTCTCCAAGAAGATCGCTCGTGCACTCGGATCGGCACTCTGGATGTACGACGTCACGGGCGGTCTGCGAATCGGGCGCATTCATCGTCGACTGCGTCGAGCCACTGCCCACGCGAACCTGCCGACGATGAATCCCGACAAACTCGCCTCGGCGTACGTCTACTACGACGCGGAGGCCGACGATGCGTCGCTGTGCATCTCTCTCGCCCGCACCGCCGCCGAACACGGTGCGGTCGTCCTCAACCGATGCACCTACCTCGGCGACCGACGCGCATCGTGCGACGGGCTCGAGTTCTCGATTCGCGCTCACGAGATCGTCGACGCCACCGGAGTCTGGAATCGACACGTTCCGACCCGTCCGGCCAAAGGTGTTCACCTCACCGTCCCCTGGGAGAAGGTTCGCAATCGCATCGCGGTGGTGATCCCGGTTCCCAAGGATCGGCGATCACTCTTCGTCGTTCCATGGGGCCCTCGTCCCGATGGAACGTTCTCCCACACCTACATCGGAACGACCGACACCGACTACCGCGGACCACTCGACGACCCGCAGTGCACACGCAATGACGTCGACTACGTCCTGCGGGCACTGAACGCGAGTGTCACCACCGACGTCACCGCTGCCGACGTGACCGGCTCGTGGGCGGGTTTGCGCCCACTCGTCACCGCCGAGTCTCCGGATGCATCCGGACGCACGTCGGATCTGTCGCGCCGACATCTCGTGACGACCGGCGACGACGGTGTCGTCACCGTGACCGGCGGAAAGCTGACCACGTACCGGCGCATGGCCGAAGACACGGTCGACGTGGTTCTCGAACGTCTCGGGCGGCGTGCTCGTTGCCGGACCAAGCGTCTTCGCTTGTTCGGCCACGACGGGCGCCGACGGCGAGACATCGAGACACTGATCGCCGACGACGCCGAACTCGCGACACCATTGGTCGACGGATTGCCGTGGACTCGGGCCGATGCGGTGTATGCGGCTCGTCATGAGATGGCCACGACCCTCGACGACGTGTTGTCCCGACGAACTCGAGCCTTGCTGTTCGATCGCGAAGCATCGCGTCGGGCCGCACCTGCGGTCGCCGCTCTCGTCGCTCCGATCCTCGGATGGGACGACGCGCGCATCGAACGTGAAGTGGCCGACTTCGTCGAGATCTGCGAACACGAAGCGACGGCCGCGTTGACGGCGGAGGACGACATGTATGCGTGAGATCACCGAACCCATCGAACTCGTCGTCGCTCCTGGCTCATCCGTATCGTCACGGTGGACGGCACGGCCGATCGACCCGACGATCCTCGACGAGTTGGCGTCGGTGTGCGAGACCGACACCGACGTGATGGCCCGCGCGCAGGCGAGTCGCGACTGGTGGCCGCTGACGATGCGTTGGGCCCTCCATGGCGAAGTGCCGGCGGTCTGTGGGGTGGTCTGCCGCCCGTCGTCCACCGACGACGTCGCCCGGGTGGCTGCGATCTGCCACCGAGAACGGATCCCGCTCACACCTGCCGGTGGGCGAAGCGGAGTGTGTGGGGCGTCGATCCCTCGTCACGGCGGTGTGGTGCTCGACATGTCGGCGCTCCGCGGCGTCGAGGACGTCGACGACATTTCTCTCGTCGTCGAGGTTCGACCCGGAACGTTCGGGCCCGATCTCGAGGAACACCTCGCCCATTTCGGGATGACGGTCGGACACTTTCCTCAGAGCTTCGACATCTCGACGGTGGGCGGATGGGTCGCGTGCCGCGGCGCCGGCCAGTTCTCGACGCGCTACGGGAAGATCGAAGACATGGTGGTCGGACTCGAAGTGGTGCTGGCCGACGGACGAATCGTCCGAACCGGTGGTGCACCCGCGGCGGCGGCCGGTCCCGACCTGACTCAGCTGTTCCTCGGTAGCGAGGGAACACTCGGCGTCATCACACGCGTGTGGTTGCGCGCGCATCCGAATCCGACGAGCGAACGCCGGGCCGCCTACGCGTTCCGCGACTTCGCAACCGGACTCGACGCATGTCGGCGTGCCGTTCAACGCGGGGCCACACCGGCCGTGTTACGTCTCTACGACGCCGACGAGAGCGCCCGTGGGCGCGGCGGGGACGGTTCGGAATGCATCCTGCTCGTTCTCGATCAAGGAGACGTGCCATCGGTCGACGCCACGATGGCGATCGTCGACGAGGAATGTCTCGCAACCGATGGATGTCGTCCACGCGACGCCGAACTCGTCGCCGCTTGGCTCGAACACCGCAACGACACCAGTGGATTGCAAGCCCTCACCCGCAAGAAGTTCGTGGTCGACACGATGGAGATCGCTGCACCGTGGATTCGCCTCGATCACATCTTCGAGACCACCCGTCGCGCCCTGATCGATGCCGGGGCCCGTTCGGCCACCTGCCACCTGTCGCACAGTTACGTCGACGGCGCCTGTCTGTATTTCACCTTCGCCGCCCGACCCGACGAGTCGCTGGCCGAATTCGAACACCTCTATCGCACACTGTGGGACGCCGGCTCCCGAGCGATTCTCGCCGCCGGAGGAAATCTCAGCCATCACCACGGAATCGGACTCAATCGAGCGCCCTATGTTCGCGAGGGACTCGGTACGGCACTCGACGTTCTGAACTCGATCAAGCGCGCACTCGATCCTCATGGCATTCTCAACCCCGGAAAGATGGGACTCGACGATGAATTCGCCGACTGAACGACACGACCGCTCGAGTGACGACACCGAGAGCGGCCGCGACAGCCGCTGGGATCGCGCGGCGATTCGGGCCGGAGGGTCGGTCGCGCTCGTCTTCGCCGTGCCGTTCTCGGTTGCCGCACGACTCGTCGCCGGCGACACCACACCATCGGGTGGTCGAGCGACTCTCGCTGCTCTCTTGTCCTTCGGCGCCGCGGTCGGATTTCTGCTCGGCGCCGGTGTCTCGGCCTGGCATCAGACGCGACGGACTCCCTTGTCGCACGGTGTGGTCACCGCCGCCGTGGCGTACGTGATTCCTCAGACCGTTCTCGTCGTCGTGAAGTTGGCTCGTGGCGGCGACGTTCGCTGGAGCGGCGTGCTGTTCAACCTCACGGTTGCCGTGGCCATGGGCGTTTTCGGCGGATTCCTCGGCTCGTACCTCCAGGATCGCGGCATGCGACCGCAGACGCGGCGGACCTGATGTCGATTCTGGTGATCGATGTCGGAACGAGCGGGTTGCGGGCCGCGGTGGTTCGAGACGATGCCACCGTCACCGCTCTGCACCACCGCCCGTTTCCGCCGTCCACACCCGCCCCGGGCCTGGTCGAGTTCGACGCCGCCGAGATGGCTCGACTCGTTCTCGATGCCGCGCACAGTGCCGTGGCCGACGGCGGTGCCGTCGATGGCGTGGGAATCACCGCCCAGCGTGCCAGCACCGTCGTCTGGAGTCGTTCGACGGGGCGGCCCCTCGCTCCCGCCATCGGTTGGCAGGATCTGCGCACCGTCGGCGATTGCATCGTGGCGCGTGCCGAACACGGCATCGCCCTCGCACCCAACCAGACCGCGACCAAAGCGAAATGGCTCCTCGCGCAGATCGGCGATCATGACCGTTCCGACGTGTGCATCGGCACGGTCGACTCATGGATCGCCTGGACACTGTCGGGTTCGGCTCGTCTGCACGTCACCGACCACTCCAATGCGGCGGTCACTGGCTTGGCCTCGTTCGTCGACGGTCCTCCCCGATGGAACGAACGCGTCGCCTCACTGATGGGCGTCGACCCGACGATGCTGCCCACCATCGTCGATTCGTCCGGCGTGATCGGCGACGCGGTGGCGCTGCCTGGCGCGCCTCTCATCGCCGCCCTCGTCGGTGATCAACAGGCATCACTCATGGGTCAGTCGTGCGTTCGACCCGGAATGGCCAAGTGCACCTTCGGAACCGGTGGGATGTTCGACGTCGTGACTGGTGCGACGCCACCCGCCTCGGCCGACCGCACGACGCACGGAACCTTTCCCATCGTGGCGTGGAGTCGTGATGGTTCGCTCACGTGGGGGTCCGAAGCGATCATGCTGTCGGCCGGTAGCGCCGTCGAATGGCTCGTGAGCGACATGGGGCTCGCTCCGTCGGCCGAGGCGACCCACGACATCGCGTCCACGTGTGCCACGACCGACGGCGTCTACTTCGTGCCCGCCCTCCTCGGCCTGGCCACACCTCACTGGGACTACGGCGCCCGCGGAGGCCTGTTCGGCCTCACCCGCGGATCGACCCGTGCTCACATCGTGCGGGCGGTGCTCGAAGGGGTCGCTCACCGCGGAGCCGATCTCTGCGAAGCGGCCGCCGCCGAGCACCCGAGTCTGTCGATCGACGAGATCCGCATCGACGGAGGGATGAGCCGCAACCCGACCTTCGTCTCCGCTCTGGCCACGGTGACCGGACGGCCGATCAGCGTCTCCCCGGTCAGCGAAGCCACCACCCTCGGTGCGGCCTACCTCGCCGGCTGGGCCACCGGGGTCTGGAACGACCTCGACGACATCTCCGAGCAATGGCGGCCGACGGCCACCATCGAGCCCGACCCCAGCGTCGACCGCCTGGCCATCCGTGAAGAATGGGCCGAGGCTGTGACCCGAGTCGAAGGTTGGATACCCGACCTCTCGGCCCTGGACTTCTAGGCTGTCCCCGTCCTGAATTCCCGACCGTCGCCCCGACACTTGCCCCGAAAGGATCAGCGGTGACCACCACTCCCCCGCGCCGACCGACGGCTGCCGACTCCGAACTTCTCGGCTTCGCGCAGCAGGCCGAGTTGGCCGCCCGTGACCTCTACCAGGCGGCCGTCGAGGCCGGATCCGGCGGCGACCACACCCCGAGCATCGCCTCCCTCGCTGCGCACCACGATGCCGCCAGCCAGTCGATTTCGGCCCTCATCGGTCGCGATGCACCGCAGTCCCGTCTCGACAGCGTGTTCGATTCCCTCGAGAGTCGTTTCACCGGCGACACCGATGAACTCGCTCTGGCCGCTCACGAGCTCGAGAACACACTCGTTGCCACTCACCTCTCGTTGCTCGAGGCGCTCGACGGAACCGACGGTGTCGCCCTCGTTTCTTCGATCGTGATCTCCGAGGCGCGTCACGTGTCGGCCATGGCCGCCCTCGCCGGCCTCTCGCCGGTCGCTGACGCCGACCTTTATTTGGTCACGACCCCCGACCTCGCCCCGTTGAGCCCGGAGAACTGATCATGGACACGAACAATCTCTCTCGTCGTCGTTTCCTTCTCGCTGGTGGCGCGAGCATTTCGCTCGGCGCGCTCCTCGCCGCGTGTGGAGGCAGTGAATCATCCGGGATCGCACGTATCGGCCTGGCTCCTGATCCGGCCGAATTGCCCGATGCACCCGTCACCGACATCACCTTGTTGAGAACCGCGACCTCACTCGAGTACAACGCGATCTTCGTGTACGAAGCGGCCGCATCGGCCGGTTTGCTGTCGGGCGACGCGGCCAAGTTGGCGGCTCGGTTCCTCGCCGATCACCAATCCCACGCCGAGGCGACCGCCGACCTCACGGTGAGCGCAGGTGGACGGGCGTTCACCGAGCCGAACCCGCGCCTGCAGTCGATCTACGTCGAGCCGGCCCTCGCCCTCATCGCCGAAGCCGACGACCCGGGTGCCGATGTGCTCGCTCTCGCCTACGCACTCGAGACCCTTGCCGGGGCGACGTACCAGATGTACACACCCATGCTCACCGACAAGGATCTGCGTCGTGCAGCGATGGGGATCGGCGAACAGGAAGCTCGTCATGCCGCCACTCTCGGCAGCGTGCTCAATCCGAGTCGCCTCGTGTCGTCACAGGGCCTGTCGCTGCCGGCCGAGTACCGCGAAGAAGGCGACCCGGTGGCGTTCTACGCCTCGGCCACCGCGTTCGGCACGCAGTCGCCGGTACCCGTCACCCTCGGTCCGGTCAACGACGCCGGCGGACGCACCACGGTCAACCTCGAGACGCCGTATCTCAACTCGATGGCGTACGAATATCTCGACAACGACTGAGATCCGACCCTTACACTGCCACTCGACGGTGAGTCGATCGGGTGACCGCGGCGAAGAGATTCGCTGAGGAAAGTCGGGACTTCACAGAGCAGAGTGCTGGCGAGAGCCAGGTGGGGGCGACCTCACGGACAGTGCAACAGAGAGAGACCGCCGATGACCGGGCAACCGGAACAGGTCAGGGTGAAACGGTGCGGTAAGAGCGCACCAGCGAACGGGGTGACTCGTTCGGCTCGGCAAACCCCACTCGAAGCAAGGTCGAGCAGAGGAGACGAGTTGCTCGCTCGCTCCGGGAAACCGGAGCACTCCTCGGGTTGACCGCACAGATGGATGGTCACCGGTTCGTTCTCGAACCACAGAATCCCGCTTACAGATCGGCTCACCGTCACCCTTCGCCATTTCGGATCGATGCCCACTACCGTTTGGCGCATGGAACTCCCGCGTGTAGCACTGGCCGACATCGACCTCTCCGATCCGGAATTCTGGACGAAAGATCGTGCCTTCCGGGAAGGTGCTTTCAAGACCCTCCGTGACGAGTCGCCGTTCCACTTCTTTTCCGAACGCGTGATCGAAGGAGCTCCATTCCCACCCGGACCGGGCTATCGCGCCGTGACACGCCACGACGACATCTGGCACATCAGCCGTAATCCGCAGTTGTTCTGCAGCGGCCAAGGCTCCAACATCGGCGACCTGCCGGTCGAGATGAACGAATTCTTCGGCTCGATGATCAACATGGACGATCCCAAGCACTTCCGCCTGCGGAACATCGTGTCGCGTGGCTTCACGCCGAAGGAGATCACCCGCGTCGAGGAACAGGTGAAGCAGCGGGCCGAGAAGTTGGTGACCGATCTGTTCGAACGCTTCCCCAACGGCGAATGCGACTTCGTGGAGGAGGTCGCCGCGTCCCTTCCCCTCGCGATCATCTGCGACATGATGGGAATTCCCGAGTCCGATCACAAGCAGATCTTCCATTGGACCAACGTGATCCTCGGTGTGGGCGACCCCGAATTCGTCGGCTCGTACGAAGAGCTGATGATGGTCGCTCTCCAAATGTTCACCTACGCCCAAGAACTCGGACAGTCCCGCGTCGACTCGCCGCAGGACGACGTGACCTCGGCGATGATGAATGCCGTCGTCGACGGCGAACGACTCACCGCTCAGGAGTTCGGTTCGTTCTTCATTCTTCTCGTGGTGGCCGGTAACGAAACCACGCGCAACGCCATCAGCCACGGAATGAAACTCCTCACCGAGCATCCTGACCAGCGCAAGATCTGGTTCGACGACTTCGAGACGCACACCAAGACTGCGGTCGAAGAGATCGTCCGTTACGCCACCCCCGTGATCCACTTCCGACGTACCGTCACCGAGGACACCGAGCTCTCGGGTCAGCGACTCGCCGCCGGAGACAAGGTCGTGATGTTCTACTCGTCGGGCAATCGAGACGAGCGGGCCTTCTCCGATCCCTATGCCTTCGACGTGACCCGTTCGGTGACTCCCGCTCAAGTCGGCTTCGGTGCCGGCGGACCGCACTTCTGCCTCGGTGCCAATTTGGCCCGACGTGAAATCGCCGTCATGTTCGACGAAATCCGTCGCCGGATGCCGAACATGCGGATCACCGGCGAGCCCGCTTACCTCCAGAGTGCGTTCATCAACGGCATCAAGCGCATGCCGTGCGCCTGGAACTAGGCCATTTCTCCCGCCACGTAGTGACGGCGGCACAGCAGTTCGTAACGCACCGAGTCGCCGAACAAGGGGGCAGTCGGGTTGTCGGCCGTGTCGCCCACGACGACGGTCTCCCCTTCGTAGACGACGATTCCGTTCACGACGCGGGCGTTGTGCGTGGCGCGTGAACCGCACCAGCAACGTGCCTCGACCTGCATCTCCACACGTTCATCGGCGACTTCGAGCATCCGTCGGGTGCCCTCGAACAGCAAGCCCTTGAAGTCGGTGATCAACCCGAAGGCGTAGACGTCGATCCCCAGTTCGTCGACCACTCGCGCCAATTGGTCGCACTGCTCGACGGTGTAGAACTGCACCTCGTCGCACACCAGGAAGTGGAGTGGGAGCCGTTCGCGCGCCAAGTCGTACAGATCGAGTCGGGCGGTGACTTCCACCGCGGGAGCCGAGACTCCGAGGCGGCTGGTGACCTGCGAACCGTCACGGTCGAGTTTGGTCAGGATCAGGCCACGCAAACCGCGAACCGCCAAGTTGTGGTGGATCTGCAGAGCCAGGGTGCTCTTTCCCGAACCCATCGTTCCGAAGCTGAAGCGGAGTGTCGCCATGACGCTTGCGAACCTAGACGACGAAGGCGCCCAACACCCCGGTGGTGCGACGCCACGACTGGCTCTCCTCACCCTCCAAGGAATCGCGGCGCGGTCCGAGGGCACGAATCACGAACCCGTCGTCGCGGTCGACCCAGGTCGGATGGACACGCGGGTCGGACACCGAGAGTCCCTCGGCCTCGCGCGTGACGGTGAACTCGACGATGGCTCCGTCCTGAGTTCCCGGCGCCCAACGATCGCCGGTCGGCATGTTGGACAAGAAGTTGCCGAGACTGTGCACCACCCACAGATCGCCGAACTTCTCGATCGGTTGCAAGAGGTGGGGATGGGAACCGATCACCAGGTCGATCACGCCGGAGGCCGACATACGTTGCGACCATTTCTTCTGATCGGGATTGGGGCGATTCGATCCCTCGTTCCCCCAGTGCATGCTCACGATCACGAATTCGGCGCCGAGTTCGCGCGAGCGTTCGGCGTCGTCGATGATCCGTTCGATGTCGATACGCGCCGAACGCCAGGGCTCGTCGGCCGGCAGCGACAGCCCGTTGAAGTGAACCGTGTACGACAGGTGAGCCATCGTGATTCCGTTCACGTCGAACACCGATGGTTCGATCTCGTCGGGAGTGCGAGCCATACCGTGCTGGCTGATCCCCACGGCGTCGAGCACGTTCAACGTGTGGTCGATACTCGCCGTTCCACCGTCCATGACGTGATTGCTGGCCGTCGAACATCGGTCGTACCCCGCGGCGACGAGAGCATCGGCCACTTCGTCGGGAACCTGATACCGAGGCATCGTCGAGTAGGCCACGCCATCGGGGGCGAAGGGAGTCTCGAGGTGACAGACCGCGAGATCGGCCGCCGACAGAACGGGCGAGACCTCGTCGAACATCGGACGGAAGTCGAAACCGCCTCCCCCGGCGTATCGCTGAGCGGCGGCCCACAGCGGGCTGTGAACCAATGTGTCACCCGTGAAGGCCAGCACGGCGACCCCTTCGGGCCGTGGCGCCGCTGTCGACGTCGTCGTCGACGAGGTCGCGGGCGCAAGGACGACTCGCTCGGGAGGATCAGGGGGGAAGAGTTCGACGAGTCGAGCGGTGCTGGTCGACGTCGCGTCGGTCGTCGCGTCATCACTCGACGACGAGCAGGCGGCGAGAGCGAGCGACACCGCGATCAGAATCGGCATCCCGACCCGCGACGATCTCATCGGATCAGCCTGACACAGGTTCAGCAGGCGGTGAGAGATTCGACGGCGGCGGCGAGGGCGGCCGGACCACCGAAGAGGGTGACGTTCGACGGAGAGAGTCGGTTGATGGCCTGCCCGGTCGAGCTGGGAACGCAGCTTCCCGGCACCAGCATGAGCGGCGTCCCCTCGGCTCGTGTCGCGTAGGGAACCGCAGTCAGGGCATCGGGAAAATTGAGACTGGTCGCCAGCATCACACCGTTGCTCCGCGCGTGCGCCGACCACACCGAGGCCGATCGTTCGGACACTTCGGCCGCTCCGTACACCACCACGTTGGCCACGGTGCGCAACTCGGCGAGGGTCGCCTCGGAGAACGCACCCGGGGCGGCCACGACGTTGATCTGCCCCACACCGAGGGTGCGCAGCAGGTCCTTGCTGCCGGCGGTCATCGGTTGTTGACCATCGATCATCACGAACGGCTGGTCGTACACGGCGGCTGCTGCCGACGCGATGAGCGGATCCTGGAAGTCGCGTCCACTCGCGACCCAGGCGACCGACGACTTCGAGCGATACCACGACACACGTGTGAGCAGTTCGGCAGTCTCGTAACGAGTCGGTCCGAACAGTCGAATGACGTTGGCGCCGGTGATGGCCTTGACCGTCGCCACGACCGCATCGGAGATGACGGCCGGTCCACCGGCCACGTAGATGGTGCGCGGGGAAAGACGTGCGAGTTGTTCCTGGGTCGACGCCGGAACCGAATCGGCCGTCACCAAGAGCACGGGGGCGTCGACACGCGCCGCGGTGACTCCGGCCGAGAGGGAGTCGGGGAAGTTGGTTCCAGTGGCCAGGTACACCGTTTCGGTGTTCGGCCAGAACGCTGCGGTGGCCGCCGCCGATCCGAAACGATCGGCGCCGTGCACTCGTTGCACTTTCTTCCCACCGAGAGGGTCGGTCGGCGTCGGAGCCGACGGCTCCTGAACCTCGACACCATTGAATCGAGCGATGGCGTAGGCATCCGCCACCGAACCGCGGAACTCGAAGTGCATCGGATCTCGCAGGATGCTCGACTTCGACGCCATCGGCGAGACACATCCTCCGTTCCATCCGTACCCGCCCCAGAGCAGACCCCACTTCTGCGCGGTCTGGACGACCCACTGCGGGATGTTGGTCTTCATGGGCATGGCACACGCAGTGAGAATTCCCTGAGTCGAGTCCGGGTAATAGCGAATCTCAGGATTCGTGACGACGTTGATGTCGACGGCGAGACCGTACGAATGGTACGAGAGCGAACGCGCGTCGAGATTCGCGCAGTCCTTGCGTGTGTTCGAGGTACAGCGATAGTTGTAGGCCATCGCGTCGTTCAGTCGATATCCCGCGTCCTGAATCTCGGTGAGAAAACCCATGATCAGAAGGTGAGCCGCATACGGCGCCTTGATCTGCTTGGCGTTCAGGCGCCCGACCTTCACGGGGTTGGCCGACAGAGCTCCTTCCCATTCGGCCAAGGCTGGCGAACCGTTGTACGACCAACCGAGCCACTTCCATCCGGCCGAGAGTTCGCCACCAACCGAGGCGAACGGAAAGGGCGGTGTCCCCCATCCCTTGTCGGCGATACTCCCCCAGTCGGCGATGACGCACGATGCGACGTCTCCCGACGAGATCTGATCGGTGGTGCACTTCGGCGGCATCGACGGAAGGGTCCACGGCGTGGAGTCGGCCGTGTTGCCGATCGCGGCTGCCCGCGCGACCGACGGAGACGTCACCATCGCCACGACGATGGCCACGTAGGCGACCAAGGCGATCGCCAGCACGAGGGGGGCGACACGCAGGGAACGACGAGGCGGGGTGAACACGAGAACAGGTATCGGACGTCGGCGACCCGACTTGAGGAGAAATTCCCGAGGCGTCGTCTCCCCTGCTCAGGGGCTATGGTCGCGTTCGATCGAAGGGGGAACGATGAGGTTTTCGACTGGATTCTCGGGACGGGTCGCCGTCGTCACCGGAGGTGGCACCGGTATGGGTCGCGAACTGGTGCGCCAACTCACCGCCGATGGATGCGACGTTGCCACCTGTGACGTGATCGAGGAGAACCTCGCCGACACTCGAGAATTGTGCGCCGGGCACCCCGGCGACGTGTTCACCTGGATTGCCGACGTGTCCGACGAAGATCAGGTGTTGGCGTTCCGCGACGCCGTGGCCGCCTGGCGGCCCGTCGTCCACCTCCTGTTCAACAACGCCGGCATCGGTGGCGGCGGCAGCGTTGTCGACATCGATCGAGCCGAGTGGGAGAAGACCTTCAACGTCTGCTGGTTCGGCGTGTACTACAACACCCTCGCATTTCTCCCACTTCTGTTGACCGCCGATGCGGGGCATGTGATCAACACCAGTTCAGTGAACGGTTTCTGGGCCACCCTCGGGCCCGGCGTTCCTCATACTGCATACAGTTCGGCCAAGTTCGCGGTGAAGGGATTCACCGAGGCCTTGATCTCCGACTTCCGCATCAACGCACCGCACCTTCGCGCCTCGGTCGTGATGCCGGGTCATATCGGAACGTCGATCGCCATCAACTCCCGCAAGCTGCTCGGAGCCGACCCCAAGGAGATGACGGCCGATCAGGTGCAGAAACTTCGCGATCGCATGGCCAAGAGTGGACTCGATCTGTCGGGTGCCAGTGATGAGGACATCCGCGTCGGCATCCAGGCCCAAGGTGAAGCGTTCCGCGACCAGGCGCCGATGTCGGCGACCACGGCCGCGACGATCATTCTCGATGCGGTGAAGAACGATCAGTGGCGAGTGCTCGTCGGCGACGACGCAATCCTGCTCGATCAGATGGTTCGCGCCGAACCGACCCAGGCCTACGAGCCCGACTTTCTCGCCCGCCTCCACGCACAAGGCGCGATGAAACTGACCGACCCCGACTGACGCGACGACACAGAGCCGGGTCGTTCATCGTCCGCAGGTCTGATTCGTGATGAATCGGACATGTTTTCGGTCATCAAGGATCCTGGTGCCGTGTCGAGAAGAAATCTGATCTGGTTGAATCGAGTCATGTCGACTTCACCCCTCGTCGTCGGAGTCCTGCGCGAGGTCAAAGCGCACGAGCGTCGTGTGGCCCTCACCCCACCGGGTGTGCAGGCTCTCGTCGCGCACGGCGCACGAGTGATCGTCGAGACCGCCGCCGGAGTCGGGTCGGGTTTCCGCGACGACGAGTACCACGACGCTGGTGCCGAGATCGCACCCGATGCCGCCACGGTCTTCGACACCGCGTCGTTGTTGTTGCACGTCAAGGAACCCCAGCCGAGTGAGTTCGCCTCGTTCCGTTCCCATCACACCCTCTTCACCTATCTGCATCTCGCAGCAGCCCCCGAGGTCGCCGATGCCTTGTGCGCATCGGGGTGTCGAGCCATTGCGTACGAATCGGTGGAGGTCGATCACCACTTCCCGCTGCTCGTTCCGATGAGCATCGTGGCCGGCCGTCTCGCCACTCAGTTCGCGGCGTCGTTCCTGGAGGCACGTCACGGTGGACGCGGCATGTTGATGGGTGGCCTGCCCGGTGTCGAACCCACCACGGTCGTCGTGGTCGGCGCGGGCACATCGGGGCGGCACGCCGCACTCGTCGCCGCCGCCATGGGCGCCGAGGTGATCGTCGTCGATCTCGATCTCGACCGGGCCACCGACGTGGCGCTGGCCTGTGGTCCACTCGCGCGTGCCGTGAAGTCGGGGCCCGGGGTGATCGACGAACTCGCGCCCACGACCGAGGTGATGATCGGCGCGGTCCTCGTTCCCGGCAAACAGGCGCCCGTCGTGATCACGCGCCGCACTCTCGACCTCATGCCCGAGGGGGCGGTCGTGATCGACATCGCCATCGATCAAGGTGGTTGCGTGGAAGGCGTCGAGCCGACCACCCATGCCGACCCGTTGCGCGCGATGGGCCACGTTCGCGTCTCGGCCACGCCGAACATGCCAGCCGCGGTCCCGCGTTCGTCGACGGCCGCTCTCACCGCCGCCACCCTGCCGTACGTGCTGGCGCTGGCCGAGGGTTTCGACGTCGCTGTGTCACGCCACCCCGAACTCGCCGGTGCCGTCAACGTGGCCGACGGTCGCGTGATACATCCCGCCGTCGCCGCGGCCCTGTCACGCTGACCGCTCGCTTTCGGCGATCCCGGACGAAGATGGAAGACTCGTCCCATGAGTTCCGACACCGCTCTCGCCAAGGTCGAGGCCGCCCTCGACTCCCTGCTCGCCGCGCACGATCCGACGACGATGGACAACATCACTTTCCGAGGTCATCGATTCGATGCCGGGTTGGCCTGGGTTCACTTCCCCGAGGGACACGGTGGTCTCGGAGTTCGTCCCGAACTCAACAAGATCGTCGAGGAGCGACTTCGCAAGGCCGGCGCGAAACCACAGGATCCCTCCACGTTCTTCATCGCGCTCGCCGGTCCGACGATCGTGACGCACGGATCCGACGAGGTGAAGAAGCGATTTCTCCGTCCGATGTTCACCGGACAGGAGCGTTGGTGTCAGCTGTTCAGTGAGCCGGGTGCGGGTTCCGACTTCGCCGGACTCGGCACACGTGCGGTTCGCGACGGAGACGAATGGGTCGTGAACGGTCAGAAGGTGTGGAACACACTCGCGCACCTCGGCGACTGGGGAATGCTCGTGGCCCGCACCGATCCCGATCAACCCAAGCACAAGGGAATGACGTATTTCGCCCTCGACATGCATGCACCCGGAGTCGAGGTTCGACCGTTGCGCCAGATCACCGGTGAAGCCGAGTTCAACGAGGTCTACATGACCGACGCCCGCGTGCCGGACGGGTTGCGCATCGGCGACGTCGGCGAGGGGTGGCGCGTGGCGCTCACCACGCTCATGAACGAGCGAACGGCAATCGGAGGTGGAGGTGGCGGCAATGCCCGCCGGCGCGGTCCGATCGACGAAGCGGTGCGCATCTTCCGCGAGAAGGGCCATGGCCCCGCCCATCGTGATCGCCTCATGTCGCTGTGGTGCAAGAGCGAAGCGCTGCGACTCACGAACATGCGTGCATCACAAGCCGCCAAGGCCGGCAACCCCGGACCAGAAGGTTCGATCGCCAAGCTGATGATGGCCGAGTTCAACAAGAAGGTCACCGAGTTCTCGGTCGAATTGCTCGGTGCCGAAGGAATGGTCGACTTCGACTTCACGTTCCGCCGCCCCGAGGATCTCTCAGTCGACGGCTCCGAAGGCGGCGTGCGCCATTCGTTCCTTCGCTCTCGTGCCAACTCGATCGAGGGTGGCACGAGCGAGATCATGCGGAACATCCTCGGTGAGCAGGTGCTCGGCCTGCCTGGCGAACCGCGACTCGACAAGGACCTTCCCTGGACGAAGGTCCCGCGTAACTGATCACGTCCGGTCGATCAGCGACCGATCCAGTTGGGTTCGCGCTTCTCGAAGAACGCACGCAGACCCTCGTGGAGGTCCTCACTCGCCCCGATGGCCTCCTTGGCGCGGGCCGTGGCCTGCCACCCGCTCTCGTCGTCGGCATTCAACGCGTCGTTGATCTCGCGCACACAGGCTTGCACGGCCACCGGCCCGTTCAGACACACCTTGCGAGCCAGATCCACGGCAGCATCGAGCGCACCGCCGACCCCGGTCACCACGTTCACGAAACCCACCTCGTAGCCACGACGAGCCGACATCGGCTCACCGGTGAGAATCAGTTCGCGGGCCACGTTCACCGGCAACGACGACGGTGCACGGAACAGTCCGGCCGACGTGGGCACCAGACCACGACGCACCTCGGGGAGCCCCAAACGGGCGTTCTCGGCCGCGACCACCATGTCGCAGGCCATCGCCAGTTCCAGACCGCCACCGAGCGCGAAACCCTCGATGGCCGCGATCAAGGGCTTGCGTCGACGCCGACGGATGAGCCCGTATTCACCACCCCG
>VFQT010001533.1_pt1 | contig 27349 bp, 28 predicted proteins | sample 3512381 | NCBI WGS metagenome assembly VFQT01 (sample SAMN10412376, study PRJNA504923) | tailings metagenome | isolation source: Relicate 2 Philex TSF3 active mining site | place: Philippines: Tuba, Benguet | collected 2017-08-29
AAGATGCTGGTAGTGCCCGACGAGTCCGCGCGATAGGCGGGCGAGATCGGGATCTTCGGCAGCTTCAGTGCGGGGTTGAGCGCGGTGATCTTCGGATCGTCCCACAGCCGGATGCGTCCGACATAGATCTCGCCGAGCAGCTCGCCATTGAGTCGGATCTTCGTGCCGTCGACGCCGGGCACGTTGACGATCACCACCACAGCGCCGATCACGGCGGGGAATTGCAGCAGCTGTTCCTTCTCCAGCCGCTCAGGCGCAACGGGGGAATCCGAGGCGCCGAAATCAACCGTGCGGTTGATGATCTGCGTAACGCCGGCGCCGGAGCCGAGCGCCTGATAGTTGAGGCGGTCGCCGCCGTCCTTGGCGTAGTCCTCGCCCCAGCTGGAGTAGATCGGCGCGGGGAAGGTGGCGCCGGCGCCTGTGATGTTCTGGGCTTGGGCCTCTGGGGTGAGTGCGGACGCGGCGATGGCCAATGCGGCCGAGGCCACACCCAGACTGCGGGGGGTGAGCCGGCGAACGAGCGGGATGAGCACGGGCGGGTCTCCTCGGCCTTCTGGCCGGCGCGCGATTTCGAAAAGCCTCTATCACCCGTTCTGCGAAGCATTTGTGACGGGCGCCGCCGCGGGGAACTGCGCGTCGGCCGTGTTAGAAAAGAAGCAGAAATTCAGGGGCTTGCCCACGTGCTGCCGGATATCGCGGCAAGGGGGTGAGGCCGACGGCGCCACGTGCTAGCAACCCGCCAAGGCGTGGGGTTCACATGGATTCGCTTGAACGGTTTCTCTGCGGCTTTGCCATCCTGATGTCGGCGGCCGTGCTGGGCGTGGCCTACCTCTTCCAGTTCGACGGCTACTACTCCGCGTTCGGCCGGCTGCAGTATTCGCTGGGCTATGTGATCGGGCCGTGGGTTGTGGCGGCGGCGGTGGCCGGGCTGATCTGGATCGGCGGCACCACCATGAAGTTCAAGGTGCCGTTACTCGAAGTGTTCTTCACGCTTGTCTGTGGCACATGCGCCGTGTCGATCCTGGAGGCGTTGCGGTAGAGGTTCAGATGGGAAGCCGGGCGCAAGGCCGCCAAAGCCTTGCGGCGAAGGACGATCTGCCTCTGGTCGCTCGCGGGCGGTGAGCCAACAGATCGCGAATCCGAGCAATCGTTGAAGAGCACAACAAGGGCCGGCATTCCGAAGATTTGTGATTGAGAGCTATCGGAGCACCTGCCCCCGATGATGCCTCAGTTCGAAAACAGGGTTATCAGGAACGCCGGATCTGGCAGCAGGGCCCTGCGAGCGAGCCATTCCGGCGCGGCCTTGCGCGATTCCCCCACCAGCTGCGCGCACGGCTCGACGACGCGAGGTGGCGGCTACGCCTGGCTGGCGTGGTGGTTCTGCATGGTCGTGACGACGTTTCAGGAGATCTGGCGGCATGGCCGATAGATCGATGCGGGGGCTGTGTTCGGCCTGGTGTTGATCGGATCGTTCGGCCCTGCGCTGGGCCTGATCATCGTGGCGATTATCCTATTCGCACACGAGCAGATCGCGCGTGCGGCGCTCGACACGGTGCAAAGCGCGCGCGTACTGCACGTGGTCACGAAGCAGGCGCTGGCGCACAACGGCGGCCAGTGGACAGACCGCTAGGCGCCGCCCGCATGTGCGCGGATGCGCTGAAGCATCGAGGCGAGTCCGTTCGAACGCTGCGGCGTCAGCGCGTCGGCTATGCCGATCTCGCGCATGAAGGCCGGCGCGTCGAAGGCTAGGATGTCCTCCGGCTGCTGGTCGGAGAAGAGATGCAGCAGCATGGCGACCAGGCCGGCGACGATCATCGCATCGGATGCACCGCGGAAGCGGATGGCGCCGTCGCTGACTGGCGAAGGCTCGGCAATGAGCCACACCTGGCTCGAACAGCCGCGCACCTTGTTGTCGTCGGAGTATTCCTCCGGCTTCAGCAGCTGCAGGGATTTACCGAGGTCGATGAGATGGGCGAAGCGCGCCTCCCAGTCATCGAGAAAGGCGAAATCCTCGCGCAAGTTTCGGGCTTGGTCGGCGACGCTCATGCCGCGGGAGATGGCCCGTCGCGATCGTGAGGGCAATCTATCAAACCTTGAAATCACACCCATTCATCTGTATATACATGGATATACGCCGAGGTTTTGATGAGCACGGTCAGGACAAAAGCCTTCAGAAGCGGAAACAGCATCGCCGTTAGGCTACCAAAGGAAGTTGCGTTCGAGGATGGCACCGAACTCGTCGTCGAGCGGTCCGGAGACATCGTGACGATCTATCCGGCTCCGGCGGGCAGTCTTTCTGAGTTGGTCGAGCGTCTGAACAGACTGCCGCGGCCTAGCAATATCGATGTGCGCGACGCCGACCAAATTCCCGAGCCCAAAGGCCTGTAGTTGCCGATACTGCTGGATACGAGCGTGGCAATTCTGGTGCGCGACGGCCATGCGCCCACCTTGAGGCGATTGGCCGAACTGCAGACAGGCGCTGTGATGTCGGCGATCACGCTTGTCGAGCTTGAGGGCAGCATCCTTCGCGATCCGAAAAACGCCCAGATTCGCCGCGCTCGCCTCGATGACATGCTGCTCTACATTCCTGTTCTGCCGTTCGAGCGTGCGACCGCTGACGTGTACGGGCGAATTGTCGAGGCGGCGGGGTACTCGCGGCACAAGATCATTGATCGGATGATCGGCGCTCAGGCGCTCGCGCGCGGAATGGTTCTCGCCACACTAAACCCGGCAGATTTCGCTCATATTCCGGGCCTCCAGATCGAGGCCTGGTAGCGATCAGTTCAGATGCGTCAGCGAGGCCCGGAGCCAGTCCACCACCTGCTGTACATAAGGCCGGCGCGTCGATGCGGCGGTGTGGGCAATGTGGTAGGTATGGTCCACGGATAGCCGCGCGGGCGAGAATTCGACGAGCGTTCCGTCGGCCAGCTCGTCCTGCACAAGCATCAGCGGCACGAGCGCGAGCCCCTGGCCCAGCACGGCGGCTTTGATGGCGACGAGAAAGTCCTCGATCACCCAAGGCGGCGAAGCAGGAAGCGGAATGCCGGTGGCGGCCGACCAGTCGCGCCACTCATTGTAACCGGCCGACTGGATGCGGCGGCAGGATGCGACAAGCTGCTCAGCGCTCTCGCCCTGGTCGCTAAGGAGGCTCGGGGCGCAGACCGGCGCAAGCGCGCCTTTCACGAGTCGGCTCGAGACGAGCCCTTCATACTCGCCAAGACCGTAGCGCACCGCGATGTCTGCCTGCTCGCGAGTGAGGTCGACGAGACGCGTCGAGGTGATGAACTCGATCTCGATGTCGGGATGCGCCGCGCGGAAGGCCGGCAGGTGCGGCACCAGGAACTGCCCCGCGAAGGAGGCCGGCGTGGCGATGCGGCAGATGTTCGAGCGCGGAGGCCTGCGGTGGTAGTGCGCGAAGGCGTCGCTCATCATCGCAAAGGCGGGGCGCAGCGCCTCGGTAAGCGTGTAGCCCTCCTGCGTCAGAGACAGACCGGTGGGCGCGCGCACGAAAACCTGCGCGCCAACGAAATCCTCTGGCGCGATGACGTGCTTGGAGATTGCGCCCTGCGTCACGCCGAGCTCCTCGGCGGCGCGCGAAAAGCTGAGATGGCGGCCGGCGGCTTCGAACGCCCGCAAGGCATTGAGCGGTGGAAGTGATCTGGACATGGACTTTGGCTGACCTTGCTCCGCGCCAAGTCTAGCGCGGAACAGCCCTTGGCCGGAAGCGCGGCCTGCCGAGGGGCGAGCAGGCGTGCTTCCGGCTGTTAATCCCGGGAGTGACGGGATTTAGGGGTGTCGCTCCTAGCCGGCGCTGTGGCTATGGAGGACGGCGATGTCGGTCCTGCCGATGCGCCTGATGCCGTCCTGCATCGCGCTATTCGCGCACGCTGCCTCAGCCTTGCGGAAGGCCGGTGGCCGAACGCCCGGCTTGGCGCAGACCCGTTCCGCCGTCCTGCGCAACTTCGCGTAGATCTGCTCCGCCGGCGCCTCCGCATTGTAGCGGAACTGCGCCTGGACCGTGTGATGGCCCGGCGCTGGGTCTGCCGACGCCGTAGGCGTGGCCAGGACGCCCGCCATCATCAGCAGCACCACGGGAGCAGCGTAGACTTTCAGTGTGGACGGTTTTGGCTGGTACTTCATGGGAGGTTACCTTCTCTTTATCCGGCCTGTCTATTTGCGGGCCTGAGTGAGTGATGCCCGAGGCTCCCGTGCGCCGGAATCGAGAAGGACGAACAGGGGCCATGAACAAAAGTCATGGCGGGAGTTTGCGGGCGTGGTCTTGAAAGGCCGCCAATACCTGTCGCTACGGCTTACAGGCTGCTTCCTCGCGCAGCCAGGCGATGACATCGCGAACCACCGCGCGGCGCAGGGCGCTCGGCGTATGGGCGACGTGATAGGCATAGCCGGTCTTCACCGTGACGGGCGAGAACTGCACGAGTTCACCGCGGGAGAGCCTGTCCTTCACCAGCACATCCGGAGCAAGCGCGAGGCCTTCCCCAGCCAGTGCGCCAGCTAGCGCAACGGAGAACTCCTCCATCGCGAAAGTGGGCATGACGGTGGCAAGCGGTAGGCCGGCGGCTTCGCTCCACGCGCGCCACTCGTTCCACGCGGCGGATTGGATTCGGCGATTGCCGGCGAGAAGCGTCGCGAGATCGCCCGCCGCTCGCTGCATCAGTTGCGGCGCGCAGACGGGGATCAGCAGGCCGTCGGAAAGTGGGGTGGCGACGACGCCGTCCCAGTCGCCGGGGCCATAGCGCACGGCGATGTCGAATTCCTCACGCGCGAGGTCGACGAGGCGGATGGAGGTGAGGAATTCGAGTTCGCAGCCGGGGAAGCGCTCGGCGAACTTCGTAAGGCGAGGCACGAGGAATTGCGATGCGAAGGAGGCGACGGTGGAAATGCGGATGGTGTTCGAGCGCGGCGGCCGGCGAGAATAGCGGGCGAAGGCATCCGACAGCGTCGTGAAGGCAGGCGCGATGGCTTCCTTGAGATTGCCGCCTTCGGCGGTGAGCTGCAGGCCAGTTGAATCGCGGATGAAGAGCTGGATGCCGATGAACTCCTCCAGCGCGATCACCTGCTTGGAGATGGCGCCCTGCGTTACGCCGAGTTCCTCAGCGGCGCGGCTGAGATTGAGATGGCGTGAGGCCACCTCAAAGGCGCGAATGGCGTTGAGGGGCGGGAGTGATCTGGCCATGACACAGCGTACCATGGATTGATGACAGGTGATGGCAGCATGGAGATGCTCAAGGACTTCTGGCAACTCTTGTTCTGGGGGTGTCATCCCTGCCGCAGTGAAGCGTAGACTCGGGAACCATCGCCCGAGCGCGACACCGGACAGACGGTTCTCGGCTCCACGCGTTGTGGGCTTTGGCCGGGGTGACAGCTTTTTTGGATGCGATTGCGTCAATGGCAACGTTGCGTTCCCGCGTCGCTTCCGGCAGAGCCCCCAAAATCAAACCGCCCCGGTCTAGCGACCGGGGCGGTTCCTGGTTCGATATCGGTCAGCTAACGCCTATTTCGCGATCTCGGCGAAGCAACTGCCCATCGAGCGAACTTTGTCACCTTCGAAGCGAAGGCCGTGGCGGGCGAGGCAGAAGGTGAGTTCATAGCGCGTGTAGGCGGTCGAGACGCACCCATAGAGATACTGCTGCGCTTCCTCCAGGCACTGGCGCGACATCGGGTCGGCCATCGTGGCCTTCACCTGTTCGCCATTGGTTTTCTCAGCGTCTATCGCGTGGAGCGCGGCGAGCGTCACCATACGATTGGCCGTGCCATTGAAGTGCGGCGCGATCTTGAGGTCCTGCTGCGCAACAGCAACCGGTGAGACCGTGCCGAGCGCCTTGCCAGGGGCGTTGACTGCGATGACCGAGAATTTGTCCCACAGGCTGTCGGCCGTCGCCGGCGAGGCGGCGACTGTGCTGAGCATCGCGTCGAGGTCGGGGCCTGCGAAGATCTTCTGCACTGCGTCGGTGACGGGCTTGGTGCCCTGGGCCGAGGTCTTCATCGATTGCAGGATGCCGTTCGGATTCTTCACCCGCTCTTTGCCCCAGCCAACCTTCTGCAACTTGTAAGACTGCTCCTTCACGAAGGCGCCGGCGCTGGAGAGGCGGCCAGTGTCACGTGCGTTCGCGGCCAGCACATTCTGCAGCGCTTGCTCGCCGCCCTTCAGCGTGCGAGCGTAGCCGAGGTCGCGCTCGAGGCCGAGCATCAGGCGCTCTCGACCGTAGTAATTGTCGATGTTGCGGACTTCCTTGACGAAGTCCTGGTTTTGCGCAGCAAGGATGCCCGAATAAGCCACCCATCCGGACGAGAGCTGGCCGATGTTGGGCGCGCCGAACGTGTCGATCGCCTTCTCGAGCTCGGCTGCGTTGCCGAGTTCCTTCGACATGATGTCCGACACCTTGCCCTGATAATCAGCATAGGTCGCGGCCGTGCTCGGCAGGAGGCGGCCCTGGCCAGTCTCGGACGACACCTGACTGATCGCCACCGGGGCGGCGATTGCAAGGACAAGGGCAAGTGCGCAGAATTTGGTCCGCGTGTGCAATGGAACCTCCCGAATATCGTTCACACCGGAGTCCCCCAAACCACCCATCGGAGGCTGCGGCCCGCTATGTGCTTACACACCTGAGGTTGTGACCGGATTCATTGATGCGCAGTTAGGATGCGCGATGCAAACTGATGCTTCAAGCGACAATTTGCTAATGGGCTGCAGCTCATGACCCCGGCCGGCGGACTCTGGCTGGGTCTGGTAACCATCGCTGCGGCATGGAGTTTGGCGCTCGGCGTGCCGTTCTGGCTCAGCGCGCTCGCATTTGCGTGTGCTGTTCTGCCGCCCTTTGCCGGCGCGTTCATGCGCGGATCGACATCGGAGACGCAGGCCGTTGAACTCGAATCAGCGCTCTGGATCGCACTCGCAACGGCAGGGGCGGCGAGCACGGGCGGCGCAACAGCGCTGATCGTCATCTACGGCGTCGCTATCGCCGTCGCGTGGTTGTCCGGGAAGGTCCGGGTAACCATGGAGACCGCCGGTTTTGCAGTGATCGGACTGTTCGTTGCGATCCTGGCCGGATCGAATGGAAGCTGGTTGCATCCACACGATGCAGCGATCCTTACAACGAGTTATGGAACCGCAGCGCTCGTGCTTCTGGCGGCGACCGCGGCGCTTGCTGCACTCCGCCGGCGCGCGGGGGTTACACCGCGCGATCCTGCGTCCGGGGACGGCGAAGCGGCGAAACTCAGCCAACTGGAGTCACGCCTGCGCCAGGCGTCGGCCGCGACGCTGGAGGCGCGCGAGGCAGCCGAGGCGGCCAAAGAGAAGCTGGAGGCCCGTACGACGTTTTTCGCGCAGACGAGTCACGAATTGCGCACGCCGCTCAACGCGATCCTTGGCTTTGCGGACATGATGCGTAGCGGCGTGTTCGGTCCATTGCCGGAACGTTATCAGGAGTATGCCGACCTCATACACGAGGGCGGTCGCGACCTCACCCTGATCATTGATGACGTGCTCGACCTCGCCCGGCTCGAAGCCGGCAAGTACCAGATCTATCCCGAGCTGTTGAGTCTGTCCGATCTGGCAGAGGATGCGGTCCGCTTCATGACGGACCAGGCACGGCGGAAGGACGTCGACCTCGTGTGCGAGGGGGCGGAGGACGCCGAGGCGTTTGCCGATTCCAAGGCGGTTCGCCAAATTGCGCTTAATCTGCTCTCAAATGCGCTCAAGTTCACACCCAAAGGTGGTGAGGTCGTCGTGGTGGCCGAGGAGGTCGCCGACGGGGCCCGGCTGTCCGTCTCGGACACCGGCGTCGGAATCAGCCCGGAGGAACTCGATGAACTGTCGAAGGCTTTTGCCCAGGGCGAGGCTGGACGCAAACAGAAGGGTGCTGGCCTGGGCCTCTCGGTCGTGCGCGCGTTTGCCGAGCTTCACGGCGGAATCCTGACGATTCAGCCGCGCGCGAGCGGCGGAACCCGCATTTCAGTGTTCTTTCCTGCGGCCCCAGCTGAAAACAGGACCAAGAATCTGTGATCGAACAGCGCTGTGCCGGTCTGGCGCATCTCCACAAGAAGGTTTTGCGCTGATAGAAGCAATGACGGCGGGGGCGGCCCAAAGGGGCGGCCATGACTGATATATATGTAGCTTACGCACGCCAGGACAAGGATCGCCTTCGGGCGGTTGGCGACCTGCTTCGCCAGGAAGGCTGGGACTGCTGGATGGACCCGGCGGAGCCGAAGCCTGACCTCAGCCCCATCGCAGACCTGAAGCTCGGCTGGTCCAAGGCCGTGCTGGTGTTGTGGTCCGACAGCGCGCGTCGCTCGGAGTATGTGCGGTCCGAGGCCGCGACGGGGCTGTACAAGAACAAGCTGATCCAGGCGCGCTTCGACGGCGAGGGGCCGCCGCGCCCTTTCGACGAACTCGAAGCGGTCGATCTAAGCCGCTGGAATGGTGATCCGGAAGATCCCAGCTGGCGTCGCCTGACGGCGATGCTGCGCAACTGCGCCGGGGAGCCGGTGAAGCCCGCCACACCACCCGCCTCCAAGCGACCCGCCGCAGCAGTTGCCGCACCAGCGGCGGTCCCCCGCAAACCCGAACCACCGCTGCCGCCACCCATACAGTTTGTCGAGCCGCCGCCACCACCGCGGTATGAGGCGCCGCCGCAGCCGGCAGCACCGCCGCCTCGGTTTGCTGAGCCGCTGCCGCCGCCTCGGTTTGCGGAGCCGCCCCCGCCACGGTTTGCGGAGCCGCCGCGCTATCAGGCGCCTCCACCACCCCCACCGCGCTATGAGCCGCCGCCGATGGCGCGGTATGAGCCGTCACAGCCGCGTTACCAGGAGAGCGACAACGTCCGCTATGTCGATCGCAGCGAGGCTGCGCGCGGGCCGCGTTTTCCTGAGCCCAACTACCGCGTGCCCGAGCGGCGCGAGGAGCGGCTGGACGAGCCGGACCTCAGTCTCCGGCGCAGCGGTTTTGATACCGGCTATGGTCGCCGCCGCCAGACCTTCTCAGCTGCCCCGATCGTTGCCGCCGTGGCGCTGATCGGCTCGGGCGTCGGCCTGTGGCTCGTCGATCCATTCGGCTGGCGCGTGGCCGGTGAAGGCGGTGAGGAGCCGGTCGCCTCGAACATTCCAACCCAGACCGTGGCCGAGGCCGCGACGGCCAACGCAGTTCCAGCGACCGGCACATTCGAAGACACCGAGGCGTCGGCGGAAGACTGGCGGCGCGTCGAACGCAATGATGCGGCGGCGCTACGTGACCATGTTTCGGCCTTCCCGCGTTCCAGCACAGCGGAGAACGCACGCGCGGCCTTGCGGGTTCTAGATGCGCAGGCCTGGGTGAAGGCGGTGACCGCGGATAGCGAAACAGCTTATCGCGCCTATCTCGCCGCATTCCCAGCGCAAGGCGATGTGCCGGGCGCGATGGTGAAGGCGGCGGAGGAGCGTCTGGCTTCGCTCGGCGCGGAGCGCGCGCTTGCGATCGAGGACATCCAGCGCGGTCTCGCCTCTCTACAGCTTTATGACGGCGCTGTGACAGGCGCGCCTGACGAGGCGACGATGCAGGCGATCCGCGCCTTTGCACAATCGAACCGAAAGCCGGCCCCAGTGCTGACTTCGGCCACGCCGCGCGACCTGCGCGCGTTTGCAGAGGCGGTGCGCAACACGGGCTCGACGCCCAAGGCGAGTGCGGCGCTGTCAGCCGCAGTCGAGGCCGATAAGCTGCGTATCGCGCAGGCCCAGGCAGCGAGCCTCGCCGCCACGCGTGCAGCAACATCCGTGCGGGAGGCTGATCCGGATTCGCTGGCGGCGGCGCAGGAGAGCCGCATCGCTGCCGACGCCGAGGCGTGGGCGATCGCCGAGCGCGTGGGAACGCTTGCAGGTTATCAGGCCTATCTTGCTGCTTATCCCACGGGCGCGCGAGCGACGAATGCCGAGGCCGCCATTGCGCGGATCAGCCGGCCGGCGCCGTTCAGTATCGACCAGCTTGCCGCGGATGTGAAAAGCGCGGCCGAAGCGGCGCGCCGGGCGCAAACAATGGCCACACAGCGGGCGGCTGCCGCACGGCAGGCCGCGCAGGCGGCTGACGCGATCAAGGACGGGCAGAGCATCGTGGGCGCCGATGGCGATCGCTACATGTCGCAGATTTCGGGCGGCGCGCCGACTGGGCTCGGCGTTCGCACGCGCGGCAGCGGGCCGAATGTCGGTGACCGCTATCGCGGGGAACTGCGCAACGGCCAGGCTAACGGCGTCGGTGTCTACGAGTTCATGGACAATGCCGGCAATGCGGCGGCGCGGGCTGCGCGCTATGAGGGCGAGTATTCCGGCGATGTCGCCAGCGGCCATGGCGTGATGCACTGGAGGAGCGGCGATAGCCTCGCCGGCCAGGGGGCGAGCGGGGGCGCGCAGGGACGAGGCGTTCTCACCTACGCCAACGGCCAGCGCTATGAAGGCGAGCTGGCCAATGGCAATCGGCACGGGTTTGGCGTCGTCTGGGCGGCTGATGGAAGCGTCATCCAGGCTGGGCGCTGGGCGCGAGGCGAACTGGTCGAGCCCTCCACACGGTAGGGGCGAGCGGCTCGAGCGAAATGGGCTGGCCTCGGGACGCGGCCCGGGTCTAACGTCGAACGGGTTCGGAAGTGGCGTCAGGGGTGGGCGATGGCCGATCAGGCCGCATCGCTGAAAGTTTTCGTCTCGTATTCGCGCGTCGATGTGGCGTTCGCGGACCAGCTCGTGCTTGCACTCGAGGACAAGGGGTTCGTGGCGATCCTCGACCGCCATGACATCAGCGGGGCGGAGAACTGGCGCGAACGGCTGGGCAAGCTGATCCTGTCGGCGGATGCGGTAGCGTTCGTACTTACGGCCCACTCGGCGGCTTCGGAAATCTGCAGCTGGGAAGTCAATGAAGCGGTGCGGCTGGGCAAGCGCGTCGTGCCGCTGACGCCCGAGGCCCTGAAGGATGCCAAGCCGCCGGCGGCGCTCGCCGAGCTAAACTGGATTCCCTTCTATGCCGATCCGGCCATTCCTGGATCGGGCTTCTATTTTGGCGTGAAGCGGATTGTCGAGGCGTTGAGCGTCGATCTTGACTGGCTGCGCGCACAGACACGCTATTCGGAGCGTGCGCTCGAATGGTCGAAGGATCGACGTGATGACCTGCTTCTGCGTGGCGAGGCGCTGAAAGAGGCGGAAGCATGGGCGGCGCGCACGCCGGCCCGCGCCCGCCCGCTCGACATGGTGCGGGAGTATCTTGCCGCGAGCGGAGACGCCGAGCAGAACCGGCAGGCCGCGGCTAAGGCGCAGCTGGAAGAGCGTGAGCAGGCGCTGAAGGCGGCCGAGGCGGCTGTTGCGGATTCGAGGCGCGCACAGCAGCGGCTGCGTACCTTTTCGCTGTGGGCGCTATTGGCCGGCGTGCTGCTGTTGGCGATCGCGATCCCCGGCAACTATTTTGCGGCGACGCGGACACTCGACGCCAATGACCGTCGCGCGACGCTGTTCGCGGAAACCGCCAACGACCTGGCGCGCCAGGGCGACTACAACCGCGCGCTGCTGATGGCGCTGGCGGGCGACCCGCCGGCGCGGATCGGCCTGCTGGAAGGCCTGATGCGGCCGGATGGGAACATCGCGGTGCGCAATGCGCTCGAGCGCGCCTATGCCAGCGACAGGTCGGTGGCGACGGTGGAGACGGGATCGCCGGCCACGAAGCTGGTGACGCTCAAGGACGGCCGCCGTTTCATCACGCTGCACGAGGACGGCCCTCGCCTGTGGACGATGGGGGAAACGCTTGGGTCGATGAAGCTGGCGGTCGAGAAGCAGGTCGTGGACGTTTTTCCGCTGCCGGACGGGAACGATATGCTGATGCACATGCAGGCGGAGGGCAAGGATCAGTTCGGCATCTGGAACCTGAAGGACAACAAGATGTCCCGTGCAGTCGGTCCGGAGATCGCACGGCAGGACTTTGAACAGAATGTGGCGACGGTCGATGTGGAGGGCCAATGGCTCGTTGTCGGGGCCAATCGCGAGCTGTCGGCGTGGAACATCGCTGATGGCGCGAAGCTGGGAAGCGCGGCGGTCGACACCTACGGTTTCCGCGCCATTGCCGCGAGCAGCGAAGAGAACCATGTGGTCGCGAGCCTGTCGGATGGCCGCCTGCAGATCTGGGCGCCGGGCCAGGAGGTCGATCCGCCTGTCAACAACACGATCGGCGATATCGAGGTGCTGTTCGCGGTCGACGGATCGGACGTGCTCTACGGCGCCGAGCGCGGACAGGTCGGAACGGTTGACGATGATGGCGAACTCGAGCCGGCGTTCACGACATTCGCCGAGCAGCTTCTCGACGCCGAGGCCGTGGTGGGCATGCGGGTGGCCGGTAATCAGCGGGGCGTGCTGCTGGTCTCGGACGGCGGGCAGGCGCGCCTGCTGGACATGCTGAACCTCGGCTGGTCTGAGCCCTTTGGGCGCCGTTCGGATATCGAGGCGGCTGATTTCGTCACCGATCTCGGCATGGTGGCCGCCGTCACGGAGGATGGCGCGGTGATGCTTTCGGCATTCGGGACCGCGAAGAAGCCTGTGCCGCTGGACGAGCTGTTCGGCAGCGGGCCCGGCGACGATCCGATCATCGCGGCCGCGTTCGGGGCCTCCACGGCCGGTCCGCTCGCTGTCGCGCGGCAGGAAGGCGGCACGGTGGTGTGGCTGCCCGGAACTGGGCGTGTGGAGATGACGCCGACCCACACGCAGGAGGCCGCCAGCGCCTTGCGGGCCGTGGGCGCATCACGCGACGGCCAGACGCTCTTCGTCGGTTACGAGGATCGCGTGGAGATCTGGAAATCGGGGGCGGCGCAGCGCACCGCCTCCTGGCCCGTTGGCTCAAAGGAATCGCCACCGCTTTCCATCCAGGCGCTCGGCGATGGTTCCGCCTTCTTCGTCACCACGACGGGCGGGACAGGCGTCGTCCTGAAGAGGGACACGGGCGAGGCCATCATAGGACCGAAGGAGTTCGGCGGAGCCATCCTCGCGGCAAGCCCGGACGGCCGCATGATTGCGGAAGGCGAAACGGACAAGATTCTCCTGCATCGCGCTGGCGTTGCCGAGACCGAGGAAATCAAGTTGCGCGACGCCGCAAAGCACATTGCGTTCAGTGGCGATGGATCGTTCATGGCGGTGGGGCTTGCGAACGGATATGTCGACCTCTGGCGCGCCGGCGAGGAACGCCCCTTCCAGTCGATCAAGGCGCATGTCTCGACCAACGGAGGCGCGTTCAGGGACTCATCCTCGGCGCGGCAGGTGGCCGTGCACGCCGACGGGAAGCTGATCGCATCGGCGGGCGATGATGGCCGAGCTCATCTCTGGAAGGTGGGTTCGCCCGAGCCGGCGCAGACATTCGAGCTTCCCGACATGGAGATTGCGTTGCTGATGATCGACGCATCGGCGCGGCGCCTTATCGGGCTGACCATGAACGGCGTCGTACAGTACGACATAAATCCGATCATCGGCGCCGGGGTCGACGAGCAGGTGAAGCTGGCGTGCGAGCGGCTGACGGCGCGGGGCGTCACGGGGTTCAGCGACCAGGATTACATTGAATTCGAGCTGCTCAAGAATGTGCCGCCCGATCCCTGCGTGACGCTCGGCGCGCGGGCGCCCATGGCGGCGCCGGTTGTCGAGACGCCGGAGGCGGCGACCGCCGAGGCGCCGGCGCTGCCTTGAGGTTTACGGGAAGAACTGGGTCGCCTTGGGCGAGCCAAAGCTCGCCGATCCCAAGCTGCCCGATCCGAATTTCGGCCGGGCGCCGTTGAAGGCGCTGGGGCCGTACGGGCTGCCGAGAAAACCGCCCAGTGCGCCGAAGTCGCTGGAGAGGACTGTCGCGAACAGGCGCGACTTGGTGGCGGCGGGCAGGCCTTCGAGCTTGACGATCACTGTGCGGGCGAGCTGGCAGACATTGATGTTGCGCGCGAAGTCGGACTGCAGGTCCGGCGTTCCTGCGCGCACGCCGGCCTGGATGAGGTTCATGACCTGGGGATCCGACAGCATCGACATGAAAGTGGAACGCAGCGCAATCTCGTCGTCAGGCGTCATACGCGTCTCGACCGGCGGAGCGTCGCGGCCTCTGGCGGCGAGGTCGATCATCGTGGCGCCGGCGCGCATGCTCACGCGGTAGCCTTCGCCTCCGTAATGCGTGAGGTCATTGAAGTTGGCTGGGTTGGACATGTAGCGCTCGAGCGCGTTCAAGGTGCAGCCGCCGGCTTCCGCCTCGACGACGCCGAGGGCGTCGCGGAAGATGCCGAGCGACCTGTCGAAGCCCTCGGCGCCGGTGCGGCCGAGGGCGGCTAGCTGACCGGGCGCGAACTCCATCGTCCAGGCGTTCATGGCGAGGAAGAGGCCATCGCGGTCGGCGCCGGCGGAGGCTGCGTCGGCGAGTTGGTCGAGCAAGCGGTCATGCTGCTGGGGGAAATGCGCAGCGAGGCTGGTCATGAACGCGCGGCCGGCATCGTCGGGGAATGCTTCGCGGGCGAGGGCGTCGCGGACGCCGCTGCGGTCGAGGCCTGCGATGACCTGCTCGATGGGGCGGGCGGGTGTCCCGCCAATCATCAAGATCAGCGAGGGCGAGGCGATCGCACCGCCAGCCGAGAGGACGACGACACCGGCGGCGAGGCCGATGAACTTACGGTCGATGGCGCCGGGATTTGCGACGCGGGTGCGCACGCCGGTCAGTTCGGGCGCGGCCGCCGGCTCGGGTGGCGGGGTGTACGCGGGCGGCGCCTGTCCGGGAGTGCGTTTTCCGAATGACATGGTCCTGCTCCCCGTCCGACACCTGGACAGAGCCTAAGCCAGCATGATTTCGGGCGGGTTAGTTGGAGCCCGTGAAATTTTATGGATCGGGTGAGGTTTGCGAAGCGTGGCGGCCGTCAAGGAAGATGGCTATCAGCGCGAGCACGATGTAGACCGCGAGCGCGGTGGGGCCGACGCCTGCGATGCTGTCGACAGCCTCCTGCGGCATCAGCAGCGCGATGATCTGGACCGTCACCAGCAGGAGGACGAAGACGGCGGCGGGCCAGGCCGAGAGGCCGGTGCGGGCGCGCTGGGCCGCCCAAAACATGCCCGCGGTTGCGATGAGGCCGATCTCCACCGCCTGCTCGATCACGGGTGAATTCCAGAGTCCGAAGCCAAGCTTTGGACCATCGGGATAGAGTTCGAGATCGGGGCGATGGACAACAAGGTCGAGCAGCCAGTGTGAGAATACGACGATGCCGATGATTACTGCTGCGCGTGTCGGTACGCGCAGCAGCAAGCGTGTGAGCAATGCTGCTGCGACCGACCAGGCGATGGCGGCGGGGAGCGAGTGCGTCCACGGCATATGTTCGAGCACGAGCGCGCTGCCGGGGAGTGTTGGATCGATGCGACCGCGTTCGATGCCGGCTATGACGAGCGCGCCCCAGCCGATGTCGACGAGCTGCGCGCCGGCGACCAGCGTCCACATGGGTGCTCGTGGCTCGGCGGCCTTTGCTGCGAGTGCGGCTGCGTAGTGTCCTGCAAACATGCACGTCTCCCCGTGCCGGCACGATAGGCCGGGGCGAGCGCAGTGCAAGCCGGTGCGCTAGCTCCGCGAACCGACGACCAGCATGACGATCAGCGGAGCAACAAAGACAACCGCCGCCATCAAGGCCGTCACGCTTGCGGGTATGTGTGGTATGCGCGTCATGAGCATCCTGCACCCCCACTGTCCGCGAGAATAGTTATGAAATCCTTCGACAAGATTGAGGCGCTGGCGGGGAAGCACCATGGCGGACCCAAAGGCGTCAGTGCGGTGCTGCGTCAATGGAGGGTCGACACCAACATCAAGGCGAAGAGCGATGACCGGTTCCTCGCCGGCATGGCCAGAGCGGTGTTTTCATCGGGCTTTTCATGGCAGGTGATCGAGGCGAAGTGGCCGGGCTTCGAGGAAGCGTTCGACAGGTTTGTCCCGAAGCGGGTGGCGGCCTACGGCGATGAAAAGGTCGATGCGCTGCTCAAGGACACGCGCATTGTGCGCAACGGCGCCAAGATCATGGCGACGATCGAGAATGCGCGATTCATTGTTGCAACTGCGAAGGAGCACGGTTCGTTCGGCAAGTTTCTCGCCGGCTGGCCCGAGACGGACCAGATCGGCCTTATGACGCATCTAGGCAAGCACGCCTCGCGTCTCGGCGGGGCGACAGTGCAGTACTTCCTGCGCTTCGAAGGATGGGACGCATTCATCCTGTCCACCGATGTCGTGAAGGCGCTGATCCGCGAAGGCGTCGTGGCCAAGCAGCCCACGAGCAAGAAGGATCTTGCAGCCGTGCAGGCGGCGTTCAATGCCTGGCGCGAAGAGAGCGGCCGGCCGGTGCGCGAGATCAGCCGCATCCTGGCGCTGAGCGTGGGGCCGAGCGGGTCAGCGTAAATGCTGACAGGTTCTGACGCAGGCGCGTGGTAGTCGGCGCAGGAGTTCAGATGGAGCGTGTGATGGCGACACTGCCGCAAGTGGGCGGGTGCATGTGCGGAGCGTTGCGTTACGAGTTGAGCGCCCCGCCGGTCATGATCTACAACTGCCATTGCGCCAACTGCCAGAAGATCAGCGGGTCGGCGTTCAATGTCTCGGTGATCGTGGCGGAGGCGGCGCTACGCTTTACGGCGGGTGAGCCGGCGCGGGTGGAGTGGATATCGGACAGGGGCACGACACGGCGCGGGCTGTTCTGCGGCGCATGCGGCACACGTATCGTGAATGGCGGCGTTCCATCGACCGGCGTCTACAGCCTGCGCGGGGGCACGCTGGATGACACCAGCTGGGTGCAGCCGGTGGGCGATACCTACACGCGCAGCGCGCAGCCATGGGTTCACTTTGTAGAGGGCGGGCTGCGGGCGGAGACTCTGCCGCCGGACTACGCGCCGTTCATGGCGGCGTACAAGGCGCAGGGGCGGTTCTAGGGGGTTATCGCATCGGCTCGAAGCAAGTCGCCTTTACACTGATCGCGGGTTGTCGTCCCGGGCGAGCGCAGCGAGACCCGGAAACTAATTCGCAATTACAAGGTGAATGGTTGCCGGCTCTTCGCGCTGCGCGCTTCGGTCGGGATGACAAAGTCTGACGCTATTTCTCATCGTCGTCGCGCTCGCGCCTGGCGCCGTCGAGCTTGCGGATCTCGGCGTCCTTCTCCTTGGCGTCGCGCTGCTTTTCACCGTTGGTGCGGCCGAAGAGGAGGCGCCTGGCGGCGGCGTCCTTCTCCTTCTGCTCCCGCGCCTTGCGCTTGCGGCGATCATTGAGATTGACGATGTCGGCCATCGGTCGTGACCCTGAGGGTGCGAAAGCGTGCATCTTGCCAGCCTTCCGGCGGCAATCAATGCCCCTGGCCGCCGCCAACCGGACGGAGTCGTCCGGCAAGGCCGCGCAGCCAAGCTGCGGCAGGCTTTTCAAACACGCGCATCGACAGGAGCGAGACCAGCGCCGTAGCAACGAGCACGGCGGCCATCAGCACCAGTTCGGCGGCCAAGCCCTCGCCAAGTGAGGCGATCACCACCTGCGCCACGATGACGATGATGATCGGATGAAGGACATAGGCGGAGTAGCTCGCGTCCCCGAGCCGCGTGGCCAGTGTCTCGATTGCTGGCCGGCGATAGAGATCCTGCGCCGCCGCCGCGAAGACGAGGAGGAAGGCGGGCGCGACGTAGCGCAGGATCGACGGCTGGCCGAGCGGGATGATCGCCGGGAGCAGCGCGAAGCCGGCGAGGCCGAGGAGTGCGAATGGCCACATCGGCGTCCGGCGCACGAAGGCCGCTAGCCAGTCGGTTCTCAGGGCGTAGGCGAGGAGGCAGCCCGCGGCGAACTCGAACAGGATCGGGTTGGCATAGAAGCGTGCAACGAGCCCATCGCCGCTGAGGCTGGCCAGCGCCCAGACCAGCGTGATGAGGACCACGAGGCCCACAAGCCGATAAGCGCCGTGCAGGACCATCGACAGCGCGAACAGTGCGTAGAACATCATTTCGTAGTTCAGCGTCCAGCCGACGCCGAGGATGGGGTAGGCCTGTCCGCTCGCGTCTGCATGCGGGACGAAGAACAGGCTGGACAGGATCGCTTCCGGCGTCAGCATCGCCTGCGAGAATGTCCACGGCCGCACGATGACAAGCACGATGACGACCAGCGTCGCTAGCCAGTAGAGCGGGACAATCCGGGCGATGCGCTTGGTAACGAACCAGGCCGGCGTCTCGTCCGCGCGCGTGGTGTGAACCATCACGAAGCCGGAGATGATGAAGAACAGGTCCACGCCGCCGGACAGCAGGTCGAGATAGCTTCGCCCAAGCGGATCGGTGGGGTGCAGGAAGCGGATGAGGCAGTGATAGACAACCACCGCGTAGGCGGCGAGTGCGCGCAGGTTCTGTATGTTGTTCAGCACGAGCGTGCGCTCCCGGCCGCGCCATGGACCATCGGTCTGCGATGCAGGAACGTTGCCAGCGCGGCGAGGTTAATGCGCGGCGGTGTCAGCGACAGGCGTCGGCGCCGCTTCAAGCTTCGGGATCATGGCAAAGGCGCGGGCGGCGCGGAAATCGCCCAGTTCGAATGTGACCTGGCGCACCGTCTGGTCCTTCGCGCGCGGCGCCGGCAGCAGGTTGACCTGCACTGCTTCGCGCGGGTCGAGGCTTTCGAGCTGGTCGATGGCGGTGGCGTCGAAGGTGAAGATCCAGATTGGTTCGTGCACCTCGTTTCGCCCGGCCATTACCTTGCCGGCCCAGACGATGCGCGATGTGGCGCGCGGGGGTGCGGCGAGCTTGCCGTCCTTGCCGGCGAGCGAGCCGAACCACGGATCGGGCATCTTCTCGACATCGCGGAAGAGCAGCTGGGCCGACGCCGGCGTCGACCCCTGTGCGGGCATGGCGACGGCGAGCCGGAGCTCGTCGGGTTTTCCGGGCGCGCGGCGCAGGCCGAAGATCAGCCCTGACGCTTTGTCGACCTGGTTGATCGCCCACTTGTCATGCTCGGAACGCGAGGCGCCCCAGCTGGACCGCGCGGCGGGGTAGTCAAGATAGCTGGTCTTGGTGAATTCGCGATAGCTGCTGCGCACGGTGGCGGCAACCGACACGATGTCGGGATGCGCGCAGCCGAGGGATTTTGCGTGTGCGGAGACCTGGGCGGCGAGGCGATCCATCTCGCTGCGGCTCATCTTTGCCCGCAGTAGCTCGCCCTCAACCTGAAAGAGGCCCGAGCGGAGGGCGAGGCGCTCTGCATCGGAGAATAGCGAGCAGGACTGGTCCGCCGCGCTGATGGCGACGCGCTCGAGCCAGGTACGGCGCAGGGCCGCGGTGTCGGCCAGGGCTGGCGCAGTTGTGACGAGCGTCAGGAGCGAGAGGAAGATGGCGCGGGCCGACATGAGCGCACGCTAGGGCCGGCCGATTTAGGATGGGTTTACGGCTGGTCGGCGCGCTCGTGGCCGAGTTCCTTGGCGACCGAGATTGCGCCGGAAACGAGGAGACCGACAATGGCGGCGAGCACATAAACGCCGATGCGCTGAGCCTCGGCTGTGGGCGGGCTGGTGATCAGGATTGCGGTCTCGAGCACGGAAGTCTGCCCAAATGGTTTACGCGACACTGACGGAATCCCTGCAATGCGGGCGCCAGCCTGCGTATTTGTGGTAAAGGTCCCAGCATGCCGCGCGAGATTCCCGCCCATCTTTGGGTTTCGGCCCTGCTGCGCCGCGCCACCGGCGCGGGCGCCTTCGCCACCATCGTCCACCGGGGCGATGAGGACCGCGGCGACGTTCTGGTGAAGGTAACGCGCGCGCGGGGTGAGGCGGCGCTCTATGCCCCGGCGTTCAGGCCTGAAGGGCCTGCAGAGTTCGAGCGGCTGGGCGCGGAGGACGAAGCGGCGGTCGATGCGCTGATTGCGAAGCGCCGGCAGGCTGACCGCGACCTCTGGGTGATCGAGATCGAGGACCGGGGGGGGCGGCATTTCCTGACCGAGAAGGTTGTCGGGGACGGGTCTTGATCGAGTCTGCCAAATGTCTTACTTATATAAGACAATTGGCAAGGTCTCGGAATGGCGAAGCGCGTGCGCGAAATGCGGGTTGCCTTCCAGCAGCGTGGCGAGGACAGCGATGACCGGGCTTTCGCGGTCGCCGCAAAGGCGGCCGGCCGCATCGCAGCGGCGTGGGGCCTCACCAATGCGGAGGCGGCGGCGCTGTTCGGCGTAAGCGAGCGGACATGGTCGCGCCTGAAGGCCGGCGGAGCCGGACGTCATGACATGGACCAGCTGATGCGGATGAGCGGGATCGTCGGGCTCTACAAGGGGCTGCATCTCTATTTCTCGGATGCGCTGGCGAACCGCTGGCCGAAGCTGACCAACAGCGGGGCGCCGTTCCTGAACCGCACGCCGGTCGACTACATGAAGGCGGGCGGGCTGCCTGCAATCCTCGAGACGCGCGGCTATGTCGATGCGCTGCGAGGCGGCGCTTGAAGCTGCCGACGGTCGACATCAACCGGACCGACACGGTGCGGCTTGTGCCGACGGCGTACTTCAAGCCGCCGGTGCTGCGCCCGCTGGTCGACAGCGATGAGGAAGAGGCGATCCTCGCGCAGGTCGAGGGGCTCACCAGCCGGCGCCTGAAGGCCGAGGCGAGCGGGCTTTCCGATCTCGATGCGCGCGAGCTGTTGTTCAAGGCGTGGGGGACGACCTACGTCAATGCGGCGTTCGCCTACACCCGGCCGGAGGGCAACCGCTTCAATGGGCCGGCGCGCGGGGCGTGGTATTGCGCCTTCGAGGATCTGACCGCGATCGAGGAGGTGGCCTTCCATCGCACGCGGGAGCTCAGGCGGATCGGCGTATTCGAGGACGCGGCGGTCTATCAGGTCCTGCTTGCTGGCTTCATGGGGGAGTTCCATGATCTGCGCGGGGTGACGCCACGGTCGAAGCACGGCGATGTGCTCAATGCCGAGCCGGCGGTGGGCTATCCGGCGGGGCAGGCGTTGGCGGTGAAGCTGCGGGTCGACGGCGCGCGCGGGGTGGTCTATCCGTCGGTGCGGCGTAACGGCGGGACGTGCCTTGTCGCGTTCCAGCCAGCGCTGGTGCAGAATGTGCGGCCTGGCGCGAAGTGGACGCTGACGTGGGACGGAAGCGAACGCTTCACGGCGGAGGCGGGGTGAGGGTTACTCCTACAGCCTGCTTTCCACGAAGCCGTGCGGGTCCAGCGTGAAATCACGCATCAGGCGGTCGTGATCAGTCCGCTACAGCGTGGTCGGTTCAAGACCTCCAGGCGTGAGCCGGAGTAGCGCGGCGCCGGGATAGGCCATCAGCATGGGCGAGTGGGTCGCTATTTTGACCCGTGACTTCTTCGACCCGTCCATGGCGCGGAGCAGTTTAAGGAACTCGAACTGGCGTGAGGGCGAGAGGGGGACTCGGGTTCGTCGAAGATGAAGGTGCCCTGGTGCTGGCAACGCTCCTGGAAGAAGCGGAGGAAGCCTTCGCCATGGGAGTGAGAGATGAAGTCCGCAGAAGGTGATCCCACCTCATCGAGGTAGCGGGCGACGTAGAAGAATGTTTCGGCTCGGAAGAACTAGCCGCGCGCGGCTTTCGGCAGCCATGCGGCACGCCAGCCCAGCGTAGTCAGCGGGAGTAGACCTTTCTCCCGGGCCCCTGTATGCCCCCGCGCCATGGCTCTTTCACCTGAACAGGAAGCGGCGCGTCGGCGCACGTTTGCGATCATTGCGCACCCGGACGCCGGCAAGACGACGCTGACGGAAAACCTGCTCTTGGCGGGCGGCGCGATCCGTATGGCGGGCGCGGTGAAGGCGCGTGGGGAGCGCCGGCGCACGATGTCGGACTGGATGAAGATCGAGCGCGATCGCGGCATCTCGGTTTCGGCATCAGTGATGACATTCGAATACCAGGACTGCGTGTTCAACCTGCTCGACACGCCGGGCCATGAGGACTTCTCGGAAGACACTTATCGCACGCTGACGGCGGCGGACTCGGCCATCATGGTGCTCGACGCCGCGAAGGGCATCGAGCCGCAAACGCTGAAGCTGTTCGAGGTGTGCCGGCTGCGGGACATTCCGATCATCACTTACATCAATAAAATGGACCGCGAGGCGCAGGATCCGTTCGCGCTGCTGGAAGAGATCGAGCAGAAGCTGGCGATGACCGCTTCGCCGCTCTACTGGCCGCAGGGCTCGGGCGAGCGGTTGCGCGGGATGCAGGACCTGCGCAACGGCGAGTTCGTCACATACCAGCGCATCGTGGCGCATGACGGCTCGGTCGAGTTCAAGACAGAGCGTGTCGGCGCCAATCGGCTTGGCGAGATGATGGATACGGGCGAGCAGGCGGAGCTGGCCGAGCAGGCGGAGATGGCGGCGGGTGTCTGCAAACCCTACGACCACCAATCCTACCGTGAGGGCCACATGACGCCGGTGGTGTTCGGTTCGGCGCTGCGCCATTTCGGCGTCAAGGAACTCCTCGACACAATCTGGCAGGAGGCGCCCGCGCCGCGCGTGCAGAAGGCCGTGCTCAAGGGACAGCCGGCGCAGTTGGGGCCGGAGCACAAGGAAGTTTCCGGCTTCGTGTTCAAGATCCAGGCGAACATGGATCCCAACCATCGCGACCGCATTGCGTTCTTCCGCATGGTTTCGGGCCGGTTCCAGCGCGGCATGCGGCTGAAGACGGTCGCGGGCAAGCAGATCGGCATCACTTCGCCAGTGATGTTCATGGCGCAGGATCGCGAGATAGCTGACGAGGCGTTCGGTGGGGATGTGATCGGCATCCCCAACCACGGCCAGCTGCGTGTGGGCGATGCGCTGAGCGAAAGCGGCAATGTGCAGTTCCAGGGCATCCCGAATTTCGCGCCCGAGATCCTGCGCCGCGTGCGCACGAAGGACCCGATGAAGTCGAAGCACCTGCGCAAGGCGCTGGAGGGCCTCGCCGAGGAAGGCGTGACGCAGCTGTTCACCCCGGAGATCGGCTCGGACATGATCGTGGGCGCCGTTGGCCAACTGCAGATCGAGGTGATGGCGGAACGCATTGCGACGGAGAACAATCTCGAAGTCCTGTTCGAGACGTCGCCCTGGGCGGCGGCGCGCTGGCTGGCGAGCGAAGACCGCGCGAAGTTGGATGCCTTCCTCGATGCAAACCGGTCCACCGTGGCGAAGGACCTCGACGGCGCGCCCGTCTATCTCGCGAAGAATGCGTGGGATGTTGGGTATGTCAGCGAGCGCAACCCGGCGCTCCGGTTCACCAAGACGAAGGAACGGGTCTAAGGTCGCGATGCCCGTCAGCCCGGCCCCTCGTGGTTCGACGGACGCTCCCCCTCCGGTCGCCGCTCACTATGCGAGGCCTTCGCAGTCAGTTACCTGAGCCCTCATGGTGAGCAGCGCGAAGCGCGTCCGTCGAACCACGGGGGTGCGACAGGGACTCCTGCGGCGAATTTCATGCCCCATACTTCCGATTCACCCACCACGATGCGCCGATGGCGGCCAGCATGAAGGCGGCGCCTGTGGGGCCCATGAGGGCGTAGGCTTCGCGTGTGATGAGGTCGCCGCCGATCGCTGTGCCAGCGGCCTGGCCGAGATAGAGCACTGAGGTGTTTAGCGCGACGGAGGCCGAGGCGAGCGCCGGCGCCACCGCGATGAGGCGGGCCTGCTGCATCGAGACGGCGGCGCCAAACCCGAGGCCCCACACGAAGATGCTGACCATGGCGGGGATCAACGCACCCGAGACGATCGACCAGCCGATGAGCCCCGTGGCCATAGCTGCGAGGCAGATCATGTGCGTGCGCGGCGCGCCGAGGCCGCTGACGGCGCGTGTGGCAAGGATCGAGCCGATGAGGCCCGCAGCGCCGGAGAGGGCGAGCGCCAGCGCCACCATGGAAGGGCCGGCGCCGGCCACGCGCGGCAGTTCGGCGGCGAGATAGGGGAATAGCGTGAACTGACCCATCACCTGCAGCGACGTCGCCGCGAGCAGGATCAGGATGGCGGGGCGGGTGAGGACATCGCCCCACGCGCTCAACGAGAGCCGCGCGGGATAGAGCCTGCCCGGCAGCGCCGCGATGATGCCGATGGCGGCGAGCAGCGAACCGGCCGCGAGCACGCCGTAGACGAGGCGCCAGTCGAGCGCTTCGGCGGCGATGCTCATCAATGGTATGACAACGGCGGTGGCGACGGCCCAGCCCATGAAGACCGTGGCCACGGCGCTCGCGCGGCGGCTTTCCGGCACGATAAGCGCGACGGCGCTGGCCGCCTGCGGCGTGAAGATCGCGGCGCCACTGATCATCACCAGGCGCATCACCAGCAGCGCGGCGTAGTCCGGCGCGAAGGCGGACGCGGCATGGCCGACGGCGTAGAGGAGCAGCGAGGCGCTGAGCAGTGTGCGGCGATCCACGCGGTTGGTGAAGAAACCGAAGGCGGGGGCGCCGATGCAGAGGACCACGGCGCCCCAGCCGATCAGCGCGCCGATGGAGACCGTGCTGACGCCGAGATCGGCCTTCATCGTGTTGATCATGGCGGCGGGCGCAAGCACGCCCGATCCGATCATGATATTGCCGAGAAAGAGGAAGATCAGCGCCGCGCGGGCGTTGATCGGCCTTGCGGCTGGGTTCGCGATGGTGGGCGACGACATGGCTTGCGTCCTTGCCGTCAGCCATCATGGCCGTCTGGGCAGCGGTGTGGCGTTTGTGTCGGGTTTAGGGGCCTCCGAGCGTCATGGCTAGAGCGCCGTCAGTTTAGAACAATTCGACCTCGGCCTGACTTACCCTGGCGCCAGCTGGGCCGAGATCGCTTCAGCGCTGACGAGGACAAGACCCAGCGTGGCGATGTTCCAGCTGAAGGTGCGGAGCCACGGCGTGCCAGCGGCGTAGAGCGGCAGGAACAGGATGCGGCCGGCTATGTAGAGCGTGCAGCCCCACCAGCTCAGAGCTCCATCCGCCTGTGTCACGTGAACAACCAGCGCGCAGGCGGCGAAGTACGGAAACGTCTCGAGGAAGTTCGCGTTGGCGCGGTAGAGCCGCGCCGAGACGCCGCGCGGCTGCAGACCCTCGTCGCGCGGGCCGACCGTGTACGCATTGCCGACCTGCGCCTTGAAACTGAAGGAGGCCGCGGAGAGGTGTACGAGACCCAGTAGCACGGCGCAGAGGAGCGTCCAGAGTTCGTAACTCATCTATTTGCGCTCGGCGCGTGCGATCTGCAGTTCGAGACGCTTCACCTCGCGCAACACGCGGTTGGCTTGGAGTGTCGGCCACAGTGTGCAGACTTTCAGCAGGGCCGCGGTGAGCACGAGAACCGTCGCCGAGAAGCCCCAGCGCAGCGCCATGATGACGTCGGTTTCCTGGAAGAACTGCCAGGCGCACCACGCGCCGCCGAAGAACATGACCGCCTGCACGATCATCATGAGGAGGTTGACCCAGCCAAGGGAGCCGGCCAGAAGGCCCCCCACCTGGCTGAAGTATCCGGGCTCGCGATCGAGCTTGGCGAGAAAGGCGCGGTCCTCTTCGTTCAGTGTCGTTTCGATCATCCGGTCGAGATTACCCATGGTCGGTCTCCTTCAGGTTGAGGCTGCGGCGGAGTTTCTCCCGCGCATGCATGAGGCGTGTCTTGACCGTGCCGGGCGGCGTCGCCAGCGCGACGGCAATCTCGGCTACGGTGAGGTCTTCGAGATAGAACAGGGCGATGGCGGCCGCCTGGTCCGGCGGCAGGCAGGCGATGGCGCGGGCGAGGCGCGCTGCATCTGAGGCGCGTTCGCCATCGGCCACGGAGTCATCGTGCGGCTCTGCGGCGTAGGCTGTCGCGATGCGGCGGCTATGCTGGTTCCTGCGGATCCAGCGGGCGCACCGGCGCGAGACGATGCGGAAGGCCCACGCGGGAAACGCTGCTGAGTCCTCGAGCCGGCCGAGGCCGCGTACGATCTCGATCCACGCGTCCTGGACCACGTCACGTGCGCCATCGACATCGCCGGTGAGGCGGCGGGCATGGCCGAGCAGGCGCGGCTGGAAGCGGGAGGCCAGCTGCTCCAGCGCGACCCGGCTGCCGGCGCGCGCGCTTGCCGCCAGATACTCATCGAACAGGCGTTCCCTTGGGTCGGGCATGAAGATGAATACCGCATTTGCACCAAGGTGCCGCGCCGGAGCGGAACGGTTCAGTCCGACGGTGAAGATTTACGGCAGAGTCAGCGATGGCGGTGGGCTGACACGGCCATCGGGGCGGGCCTTGGCGAGCATGCGCTGAAATGCGGGGCGGGATTCGACCTTGGCCTGCCATGCGGCGATGTTGGGATATTTTGCTGGGTCCGCCACGTTCATGCGGATGGCGTAGCTTATTGGGAAGACCATCATGATGTCGGCGGCGGTGAATTCCTCGCCGCCGAAGTATGGATGTTTCGACAGGTGATCTTCTGCAAAGCGCATCGCGCGCTGACCGTCGGTCTCATTGCCGCGCGGCGCCTTGCCGTCGGTGGCGCGGGCGACGCGATAGTCCGCGACCACGTCGGAGGCGAGCGTGCCTTCGGCATAATGCATGAAGCGCAGGTGTGCCGCGTAGTCAGGGGAGTCGACGGCCGGCATGAGGCGGCCGCCGCCGTGGCGATCCAGCAGGAATTCAAGGATTGCACCGGATTCGACCAGCAGCTCGCCATTGTAGAACACGGTTGGCGCGACGCGCATGCCAGGGTTCACCGCCTGAATGTCGGCGAAGGAGCCCGCGACATCGCCGCGACGGAACTTGAGTTCGTAGGGTAGGCCGAGCTCTTCGCAGAGCCAGACGACGCGCTCGGAACGCCGCCCCTCCGCGTGGTAGATGACGATGCTGGGGGCGGCGGTTTGTGCTGCTGTTTCCTGCGTCGCTGTCGTGCAGGCCTGAGGCATTGCGGCGAGGACCATCGCGAGCAGAAGCGTGTGGACAGGCTTCATGAATTTCTCCCCAGAGTCCGGACTTGTGTGGGCCGGTTCGGATCAGGCTAGCATTGTTCGGGCGCCGGTCCACCTGCGATGCTGACATACCCACGGCGGCAGGGGCCTGTCATTGAGAAGCCTGCAAGCACGCGGCAGGGTTCGCGGCGTTCCGGACAGGAGTTTCCCGATGATCGAGTTCTGGACAAATCCGATGAGCCGCGGGCAGATCGCTCACTGGATGCTGGAGGAGCTGGGCCAGCCCTATACGACCAACTGGCTCGATTTCGGCCCGGCGGGGATGAAGACGGCGGACTATCTGGCGGTCAATCCGATGGGCAAGGTTCCCGCCATCCGGCATAACGGGAAGGTGGTCACGGAGGCCGCCGCGATCTGTCTCTTTCTTGCTGACGCGTTTCCGCAGGCGAAGCTGAAGCCGTCGAGCGCAGCAGAGTTGGCGGACTATTTCCGCTTCACATTGTTCGCCGCGGGGCCGATGGAGC